>OEIU01000820.1_pt1 | contig 24820 bp, 21 predicted proteins | sample 1539221 | NCBI WGS metagenome assembly OEIU01 (sample SAMN03792071, study PRJEB22550) | activated sludge metagenome | feature: wastewater treatment plant; material: activated sludge; isolation source: Wastewater treatment plant of a petroleum refinery complex | place: Argentina: Zarate | collected...
GGGAATACGATGGATCAACCTGGACTTTAGTTGGTGGAAGTGACGTCAATAATTCATGGACTAGTGGAACCTATGAACGAATCAGGTCAATGGCTGTTTATAACGGACAGCTGTATGTTGGAACTGGCGATTCAGCTGGTGACGGCGAAGTTTGGGCTTGGAACGGGACAACTTGGGTTCAAATGGGTGGAGACAGTATCAATGATAGCTGGGGTTCAACGATAGAATACGTCGGTTCATTAATTGATTATCACGGTAGGTTGTATGCTGGTACTGGTGTCAGCGCTAATGCTGATGCAATGGTCTATTCAATCGGTGATAATGCCTACCTAGCGGGAACTGCAACCACCCAAGACACAAACTGGCATCATATCGCCGCCACCTATAACGGACTGACAATGAAGTTGTATGTCGATGGCGTCGAAAATGCTTCAACTAACAAATCTGTCGTACCACCTGATAATAATATCGATCTTAGAATCGGTAGCACCTACGGTAGCGGTGGTCGTGGTGAAACCCAAGGCTATTTTGGTGGCCAAATAGATGAAGTACGCCTAAGTTCAAATGTGCGGACTGACTTTACGTCTAAGCCATATGTAACAACCAAAAAGACTATTAGCCTGGTAAATCCTATCTTTACATCTGGTGTTCAGGCGTTCACGGCATTTACAACTAACGAAGCTACAAATGGCGGAACAATTACCTATCGATTAAGTACAGATGGTGGTAGTACTTGGATTTATTGGGATACATTAACATCAAACTGGATTACGTCTGGCTCAATTAATCAAGCGAACTCCAGCGCCGAGGTTAACTCGCACATCACCAGCGTGCCCGTAACATTTGGAGGTTTAGTTTGGCAAGCAATTTTCGATTCTGACGGCAACCAACAAGTTACTTTAAACTCTGTTAATGTCGACGCTCAAACCGATACGAATGCGCCTGATTCGAATGCCGCCAATATCACCGCCCTACGTTCATCAGGAGGGGCAGCTCTTGCGTCAAACGATTGGACCAATGGTGCTTCGCCTTACTTTAGCTGGGACCCAGCTATCGACTCAGGTGCTGGAATATACGGCTACTGTCTGTATCTAGGACTAGATAACACGGCCGACCCAGCAACTACCAAGGGGCTATTAGGCACTAGCCTCAAAGACACCGGTAACCACTGTCAATTTATTACACCAAATACCAATATTGATTTAGGTGCATTAGGAGTTATGGCTAGCCCAATGACAACCTCAACTAGTCCGTATTATCTGGTTGTTGAAGCGATAGACAAATCCGGCAACACCTACCCTACCACGACAACCTTCCATTTTAGGATCGGCAACGGGCCTCCACTAAACCCCGGTTTCATTAGCGGCCCATCTGGATTTATCAACACCAAAGACGCTACCTTGACCTGGCCAACTAGTGGCGGTCAGTCAGCAAGCGACGGTGCATCCGGTGTTGCTGGGTTACAGTACAAAATCGAAGGTGGATCGTGGTATGGCGACTCACACACTGGCACGGGCGACATAAGCGACCTACTGGCCAACGACGGCTCTTACCAAACAGTGCCTACGCCAGATTATAATGACATTGCTGAGGGCACCAATACTGTCTACTTCCGCACCTGGGATAACGCCGGAAATATTTCAGTTGGAACGGTAAGTGCAGCTCTCAAAATTAATACTAACGGATCACCGTCTGAACCTCTTAACCTAACCGCTACTCCAACCACAAATACAGCTAACTCGTTCTCGTTTAGCTGGAGTGACCCAACCAGCTTTGTTGGCTCGGCAAGCAGCCTAAACTACTGTTATACGGTCAACGTCTTGCCGTCGGCAATAACATGTAACTTTACTGGTAACGGTATCAAGTCACTCCCAACCGGACCATACGCCACTCAGCCGGGTCTAAACACCCTGTATGTAGTCGCCAAAGACGAATCCAGCAATATAAACTACGCCAGTTATGCAGCGATTAACTTCACAGCTAACACCTCAGCACCAGGCATCCCTGGTAATGTTGATATCGTAGACGTATCGATCAAATCAACTTCAAAATGGCGCCTTGCAATAACTTGGGATACACCAACTAATGTCGGCGATGGCATATCTAGTTACAAGATATACCGTTCGATAAACGGTACGACATTTAACATTGCCGGAACCAGTTCAAGTACAACCTACATCGATGCAGGCCTAACCCAGATTCCGTATTATTATCGCGTCGTTGCTTGTGACAGCACCAACAACTGTAGCGCTAATAGTTCGGTTGTGTCGATGATTCCTACCGGTAAATTCACAGAACCAGCTAATCTAATCGGTGAACCAGCCGCTAGCAACATAACAACTAAACGGGCCGTGGTTCAATGGACAACAGACCGTAACAGTGACTCAAAGATAGCCCTAGGAACATCAAGTGGCCACTATGGACAAGCTGAAATTGGTAATTCTGACCAAGTCGTAATTCACGACATTCAACTAGATAACCTGGCTGCAGGAACTACTTATTACTACGTTGTGAAATGGACCGACACGGATGGTAACACGGGCATTAGCCAAGAACACACCTTTACAACTAAACCTGCTCCAGTTATCAAAGAAATAGCTGCGACAAGAGTTGGTCTGAGTAGCGCCGTGATTGGGTTTACGTCAGTTGGATCAACCAAGGTTAATCTGTATTACGGTGAAAGTGATTCGTTTGGCGGTTTACAGTCAGTTAACACATCGTCTGCCGAAACCCCTTACAGCATGGAACTTGACGGACTAAAAGACGGCACAAAATATTATTACATGTTAAGTGCTTTTGATAGCGAAGGTAGCGAATATAAAGGTAATATATTCTCGTTCACTACCCCACCAAGACCACATATTTCAAATTTACGATTTGAGCCGGTCGAAGGAGAACCAACCAGCACCCAAAGTATAACCTGGACAACCAACGTACCTAGCACTTCAACCATCACCTATGGCAAGGTTGGATCAGGTGGAACTGATGTTTTGAACTCCGAACTAACCAAAGAACACAAGATCATCATATCTGGACTAGAGGATGACAGCGACTACTTCTTGGTGGCAAGAGGCCGTGATGCGGATGGAAACTTGGCTGTGTCTGATTCACAAAGATTTAGAACTGCGCTTGATACTAGACCTCCAGTTATTTCAAACGTTACTATCGAAACGTCGATTCGTGGAACCGGGTCTGAAGCCAGAGGTCAAGTAATTGTGTCGTGGCGAACCGATGAACCGTCAACCAGCCAAGTAGGATATGCAGACGGTAGTACCGCAACCGTATTCAACAACAAAACCAGCGAAGATACTCAACGCACAACCGAACATATCGTAGTACTATCCAACCTGCCAACATCAAAGGTCTACAGCATCCAGGCAATATCGTACGACAAGTCACGCAATATGGGTGTTAGCGATCCACAAACCTCAATTGTTGGGCGCGCCAACGAAAGTGTTCTAACGATTATCCTTAATGCACTGCAGAGAGTGTTTGGTTTGTAATATGGATGACGTCAAAAAGGCAGCCTACCACCAATCCATGAGTAATGCTAAGTCGATTATTGATGTTAGCCATGTAAATCAGTCGTTTGAAATCGGCGAAGAAACCGTCGACATTCTAAAAGGCGTAGACTTTTCGATCAAAGAAGGTACGTTTAATATTATTTATGGCCCATCAGGGTCAGGTAAGTCGACTTTGTTGAATGTGCTGACTGGCCTACAAAAACCAACGTCCGGAGACGTAACCTTTGATGGCAAAGATTTGTACGAATTAACACCAGATAAATTAGCTCATTTTCGCGCAAATGAGATTGGTATCGTATATCAACAAAACTTTTGGGTAAAAAGTTTGAATGTGATTGAAAACGTATCAATGCCACTATATTTTACTGGTCACTCCAAGGCTGCAGCTGCCAAAATAGCAATGAATGCTCTTGAACTGGTTGAGATGGCCGACTTTGCCAAAAAACGTCCAGTTTTACTGTCTGGTGGTGAGCAACAACGTATCGCTATGGCTAGAGCCTTGGTCAACAACCCGTTATTTGTTATTGCGGATGAGCCAACCGGCAACCTAGATAGTACCAATGGGGATATGATAATGGGACTGCTACAAAAGTGTCAGACCGACCTAGACCGTACAATTATCTTGGTTACACACAACATGGAGTACATCCCCCTAGCTGACCATTTGTTACACATTGACGATGGCCACGTAGTTGAAACCATGCATCAAGGTGTAGCTGCAATTGCCGAAGGATTACTTGATGATATGCGTTCGCGTATTAGCCGTTTAGCGAAAGGTAAACACAATGTCTAAATTAATGACCGTATTTACCACTAGACGAGAAAAGTCCCGTCAATATAAGTCTATTCCATCTAGAGTTCTGTTATACATTGCTTGGCGTAACTTTATATCCAAGAAACTTCGCTCGTTTCTAACTGTTTTTGGTGTGATTATTGGTGTTAGTGCAATCTTCTTCCTGCTATCGTTTGGTTTAGGTGTTCAATCTCTAGTAACTAACCAGGTCGTTGGCGACAAGTCACTTAAATCTATCGACGTAACTTCGCCTAACTCAAAAATCATTAAATTAAACGAAGATACTACAAATAAAATGCGCACCTATCCGCACGTTAGCAAGGTTGGTGTTCAATATTCTTTCCCCGGTATCATGAGCTATAACGGTGGTGAGGTTGACGCTGTTGTATACGGCCAAAACCAAGAGTATCAAAGCCTTAGCAGTCTAGCCTTAATAAAAGGTAGGCTGCTAAATAATGTCGACAGCCACGCTGTGCTACTTAATACTTCGGCGCTAAAAGCCCTAGGAATAGACGATCCAAATAGCGCTCTAAATAAAGTTATTTCAATCGATATTCCACTTGACCGCGTCGAAGCCAAAAAGAAACAAATCTCTGATAAATTTACTGTTGTAGGTATTATTGAATCTGGTGCTGGTAGTGAAATATTTATGCCTAGCAACCTATTTGATATAGCCGGCGTACCGACATATAGTCAAGTAAAAGTTGTGATGGATGACACCGCTAATGTAGCGACTGCCCGAAAACAAATCGAAGCAAGTGGCTTCCAAACTGCGTCACTAACCGACACTTTGTCTGAAATTGATAATATATTCAGGTTCTTTAACCTGGTGTTAATTGGATTTGGTAGTATTGGAATGATTGTGGCGGTCCTTGGAATGTTTAACACCCTAACAATTTCATTACTAGAACGCACCAAAGAAATTGGACTAATGATGGCGCTAGGCTCTAGACGACGCGATATGCGTAAACTGTTTATATTCGAAGCAGCCCTAATATCGTTTTTTGGCGCGGTTATTGGAGTATTGATTGCATACATTATCGGCAAGGTTGTTAACTTATACATAAATCTTGGCGCCGCTAGTCGAGGTGTCACGCAGTCGTTTGAATTATTTGCGACTCCGTGGTGGTCGATCGTAACGATTATATTAGCAACTGTGGTGGTTGGTTTATTGGTAGTTTACTTCCCTGCCCGCCGCGCTGAACGAATTAACCCAATTGACGCCCTAAGACGCGAATAAAAACGGACCCGTCAAAGGGCCCGTTTATTTACTAATGATTGAATTAAATCTTTAGAGTGTATGTGTAGTTTTTAAATCCTGCAGTACCAGTGTAATCAAAACCGTATGATTCATACTTTAGCTTCAAATCACTAGCACCCTTGGCAATCTCGTATACTAGGTTTCCGGTTGCCGTGGCGCCTTTATCCATCGTGCCACCTGTAAATTCTGGTTCAACGGTTGTTGTAAATGACATTGAATCAGAAATACCATCAGCTGATAGGTCTAGGTCGTAACCAGTGAATGATTTGCTGTCACCAGTATTAGTGACGGTGACATTCACCACTATCAACTCTTTGCCTTCGCCGGCGCGTTGAAACTCGTTTTCAGGAACATAATCCCGTTTAACCGAGTTAACTTTAACCTCAAACTGACCAAATTTAGCTGTTTCACCTTTGTCAAAGTCCTTCTTGGCGCTGTCTTGGGCTTTGGCCTCTTTGCTTGCCTCGTTAACTGCATTACCATAAATTGTGGCTGCACCACCAAATAAGGCTAGTCCGGCAATTAAAAAGAATACTATAACTAGGTTAATTAAGGTGGCAATTCCTCCGGTTACCAAACCAGCGATTGACATACCTTTGTTTTGAGCTTTTTTGATAGCTATGATTCCTAGAACCACAGCTGTAATTCCAGCTCCTAATCCCAAGAAAGGTACCCAGCAGAACACAAGTCCTACGATACCAACTACCATTGCTGCAACCGCTAAACCACCAGCTGATTGCCCAGTTGGTTTATTGGCTGGTTTTGGCGCCTGAACCACAGGTTCGTCCGTTTTATTTGATGAATCGTTGTCCATTTTTACCCTCCACAAGTTATTTAACTAATGCCTATACTATATATCATTACGATTATTTAAACTACATATCTGATAAAATAAGCTGATGGAGGAGTGGCCGAGTGGTTGAAGGCGCTGCTCTCGAAAAGCAGTATCTTGAGCAATCGAGATCGCGAGTTCGAATCTCGCCTCCTCCGCCATGAACAAATGATTTGGTTTATCTAGATAATTTTTATAGTAATTTAGTGTATACTATATTTGAAATAAATCCGCCATGCGGTTTGGTACGTAGCCTAGTACATAAACAAACTTGCGGTATTCTAATTGACACGGGCTGGTCGAAACTTAACAAGGAGATAAATATGGTTAGTCGTGAAGAAAAACGCGCCATGAAAGACAAGCTCGTCAAAGAGGGTTACGAACAGTGGCGCGAAATGTCGCAGTCACACTGGAACCACTGGCGAGCCTGGGGCTCTTGGTTTAGCTGGGGCTCACCCGTGGGACTTGGACTGTTCTTTGTTCTACTGTCTGTCGCAGCCGCCATATTGGTTTGGGTTATTAAACTCTAATCAATTATAAAACCTTTAAATGCCGCCTTTATAGGCGGTATTTATTTAACTAGCCTGTTTTAGCTCAACCTCACTAATATTAAGTTCAAATAAATTAAGTGTTTCATCTAGTCTACTCCGAAACATATCGAGTGAGCGTCCGTATAAAAAATCTGCCTTTCCTGCCATCGGGCGAATCGGGTCGGTTTCAATTATCATGCCGCCACCTCCACATAAACTAACTTTAACGTTCTGTTCTGATGGGTATTTATGAACTGCGTTACGCCTCGAATTAATTACTAGTCTTAGTGAGTTTTCTACCAACACAACACCTAGTTGATCGGGCGAGTATGGTCTATGTAAGTCTGGAATTTCCCATGCGGCTTGAATCACCTCTGGAATATCAATAAAATACTTAAGTCGCGCTACTGATTCGACCGTAGGATTAATTGAATTAAAATATGCAATATCTAAAAGCGACCTACCTATCCTAACTAAATCTGAGCACTCACCACCATCAATTTTGTCAATTTCTGTTTGATAACGTAACCATTCGGACATTATGTTTACAGGATATCACGCTTACGTTTTACTGCAATATGTCGATAAGTAGCTTAAATAGTTGATATACTAAGGTTATGCAAGAACCATCTATTTTCACCAAGATTATTAACGGCGAGATTCCGTCTCACAAAATTTATGAAGACGACAAAACATTTGCATTTTTGGACATATATCCAATCACAACTGGACACACTTTGATTATCCCGAAGGTTCAGGTTGAGTTTTTGTGGGACCTTGACGATGAATACTACGCGGCTGTTATGAACACCGCTCGAAAACTAGCCCTACACCTTCGCAGTGAACTAGGCGTGCCATTTGTTGGTGAAAAAGTGCTTGGAACCGACGTTCCTCACGCTCACGTCCACCTAATACCCTTTGTTCGGCCGCACGAATTTCATGGCGATCAAGACATGAACACTGAACCAGATCATGAAACATTAGCACGACTGGCTGAAAGACTGAAGCTATAGTGCCAATCAAAATTATAGCTGTTGGTAAAAAGCACGAGACTTGGGTTCATGATGGCATTAATCGATATGAAAAACGACTTCGAAACCAGTTCAAGTGTAGTTGGTTGCTAACCCCCCACTCTTCGCTTGCCACTGGTGACGCTAGGCGTGATGAATCAAAACTAATCTTAAATAAACTCAATAATGATGACTATGTAATTTTACTAGATGAACTAGGCAAGCAACTGACGTCTACCGACCTATCAAAACAAATAGCTAAACCACTTAATTCATCTAAAAATCTCGTTTTTATCATTGGTGGCGCGTATGGCGTAGATAGTTCAGTCCGTGACCGAGCTGATTTTGTATGGTCGCTATCACCGCTCGTATTCCCACATCAATTAGTTAGGTTAATATTGGTCGAGCAAATTTATCGAGCACAGGAAATCGACAAGGGTGGCGGTTATCACCACGTCTAGGGGTTGGGGGATTGGAAATGGGAAATAAGTTAAACGGTTATTTTAGCGCGGCCTTTAATACGGCGGCGTTTAAGAACAGCACGGCCACCTTTGGTCGCAATTCTTGCACGAAACCCGTGAGAACGAGCACGATGACGTTTGTGTGGTTGGTGAGTTCTCTTTGGCATATCTAGACTATTCTACATAAATTCGGCTGTTTTATCAAGGTGATGGTTGAATTTTCATTATTACCATTGTTTAGTATGCGAAACTTATCCCCTAATCGATTGTTCTTATCCACATATTAATAGAGGTGGTATCAAATTGTGTATAACTCGTACCTCTATCTATGGATGAGTTTGTGTTAAAAATCCGGGTTGTGGAAAACTAAGACTGTAGGTATAATTATTGGTAGTTAATGTGAATTTTTAAGGGGAAAATTTATGCATCACGCGTTGTGGCAAAGTGTATTAGGTGAAATCGAATTATCGGTATCTCATGCTACATTTACGACGTGGTTCAAAAACACCCAACTTGTCGACCAAAACGATAATGGCGTTGTGATCTCGGTCCCGAACATATTTGCCAAGAAACAATTCGAAGTAAAGTTCAATGATCAAATCAAAGAAGTATTATCTAAAAACGGCGTCACTCCCAAAAATATCACTTACATGATTAATACGGGTGCTAGTAAAACTAGAGTTAACCGTGAAACAACCATTACAGCTGACCCGCCAACAGCAGATGACTTAATTGCCACCGGACAATCTAGCCGTAATTCTTCTAAACTAACTACAGGCAACTTAAATCCACGTTACACGTTTGATAACTTTATCGTTGGGTCGAGTAACGACCTGGCTTATGTTGCCAGTCAAGCTGTAGCTGAACATCCTGGAGAAAAATATAATCCAATCTATTTATACGGCGGTGTTGGACTTGGTAAAACTCACCTGATGCAGGCTATAGGGAACGAGATTAAACGAACCAAACCAGACACAAGGGTGTTATATATTAATTCAGAAACTTTCGTGAATGAGTTTTTGGATCACGTTAGGTTTAAGAAAAAAGGATTTTCGGAAAAGTATAGAAGTGTTGATGTATTAATTGTTGATGATATGCAGTTCATTGCTGGTAAAGAGAAGACTCAAGAAGAGTTCTTCCACACCTTTAATCACCTACATCAAAATAATAAACAAATTATAATTAGTAGTGATAAACCACCAAAAAGTATACCAACCCTAACCGAACGCCTGCGTAGCCGATTCGAAATGGGTATGACTATTGATATACAAATGCCCGACTTTGAAACGCGTTGTGCGATTTTATCAGCCAAAGCGTCAATGTCAGGTGTAACACTTAGTCGAGATACAGTTGAATACTTAGCCACTAACATTAAAACAAACATCCGTGAGCTTGAGGGAGCGCTAAATCAATTACTTGCCTATGCAGAAATGCGAGGTATCGAACCCGACACTTCAACCGCCGAAGGGTTGCTCGGTAATGTTCGTCATTCACGCCCACAACATTTAACGAGTAAACAAATTATCGATCGTACAGCAAAACATTTCCAATTAGGTGTTGAAGAAATTTGTAGTCCAAAACGCGATAAACATATTGTTGTACCTCGTCAAATTGCAATGTATTTACTTCGTAGCGAATTACACCTTAGTTTCCCTAAGATTGCTGGTGAATTAGGTCGTAAAGACCACACAACCGCTATTCACTCCGTTGAAAAAATTGAAAAAGCAATAAAGTTAGATTTTTTAATTCGTGAACAAGTCGCATCGATTCGGGAGAAATTATATGCTTAAGTTATGGGTAAAAAATGTGAACAACCAGCGGATAGTTGATAGTAAATCTAGTGTACGGTCATCCACTTATTTACACGATGTAATATTAAATTCAGTTAGTAAAGATGTACAAGTAGGTGTTATACACCCAAATGAACACTTTTTATACAACCATTCATCCACATCTATTTTTAAAGTTTTTAATCCGTTATTTATGTTTTATACACACAATCCACACCCCCTATTATTAAACCCAACAAAGAAAAATTAAAGAAAGGTAATAACAATGGAATTAACAGTCACACAAGAAAACCTTACCCGCGCATTAAACGCTACTTCACGGATTGCGAGCACAAAAACTCAATTACCAATACTTAGTAATATTCTTCTTAGAACAGATGGTAATAGATTACTTGTGGCCGCAACAAACTTAGAAATCGCATCAACACAATATATTGGAGCAAAAATTATTAAACCCGGCGCGATTACAATACCCGCTCGATTAATGTCTGAATTTATCTCAAGCCTTCCTAAAGAATTAGTTGAATTAAAAGTTAAAGGCGATAATTTATATATAACAAGCGGTAAATATTCTTCGATTATTAACGGTGTTATCGCTGATGAATTCCCTGAACTTCCAACAATTAATGAGAAATCATCAATAAGGTACACAATTAACAGTGATGACTTTAAACAAGCAGTATCTCAGACAATTATTACAACCAGCAACGATTCAACTCGACCGGTTTTAACAGGTGTTTTTTGGCATTCATATCGCGGACAACTATATTTAGCAGCAACAGACGGCTATCGTTTATCAGAACGTCGATTAGTAAAAACAACTAGTGATGTGTCGGCAATTATACCAACCCAAACCCTACAAGAAGTACTGCGGACAATCGCAGAAGTTGAAACCGAAATCGATATATTATTCGACGAAACTCAAGTACGGTTTAGAATTAATGAAGCTGAAATTATTAGTCGTTTAATCGACGGTAACTTCCCAGATTATCGCCAATTAATTCCAACATCAAGTGAAACTAAGATTGTAATTAATAAATCAGACTTTATTAGAATTACTAAAATATCTGGACTATTTGCTCGAGAATCAGGTGGATCGGTCACTTTAACTGCCGACCCAGATAAAAAAAGTTTATCAATTCACTCAATTGCATCTCAACTGGGTGAAAATACATCAGAAGCTAGCGCTGATATATCAAGTAATGGTCAGGTCACACTTAATTCAAGGTATTTAAACGAAGCTTTGTCGGTTGTTGATGGAGATGAAGTGGAATTTAGTTTTAGCGGCAAGATTTCGCCATGCGTACTTAAGTCAACCAGCGAAAATACAGATTATTTCCACATAATAATGCCACTTAAAAGTTAATTTATAATGGCGGTAGTATTAAAACTATCAGTCCAAAATATTCGTTCGCACGATAGTTTTGATATTAATTTATCACCAAACACTACAGTTATAACTGGTAAAAACGGTAGCGGTAAAACATCACTAATTGAATCGATTTATATAACTCTGCAAGGAACGTCATTTAAGTCTGGTGATATAGATATCTTAAAAACCGGCAGTGATTGGTGGCGAATTGAATCGGTTTTTGACGATGGTATCAAGAGGACGGTAACTTATAACCCTAAACAACCCTCAGGCCGTAAAAAATTCGTAATAGATGATAAGACAATGTATCGTATGTCACTCAGGTATAAATATCCAGTAGTTTTATTTGAACCAGACGACCTAAGGTTACTAAATGGGTCACCAACCCGCAGACGACAGTTTATAGACAGATTTATTAGCCAACTTGATCCAGAGTATCAATCAGTATTACATAAGTATGAGAGAGCCTTAAAACAACGCAATAACCTATTAAAAAACAAAAGTTCAACCAAAAACGAGTTATTTGTTTGGAATATCGCACTAAGTGAATATGGATCGTATTTAATTGAAAAACGAACACTTTTTATTGAACAAATTAATAATCAAATTAACGACGAATACAAAAAAATCGCAACAACTAACGATATTGTATCAATTCACTACTCACACACTTCAATTGGTGATATCAAACAAAAACTACTAACCGAGCTAGAGTCGCGTATTGAACACGACAAAGTACTAGGATTTACTAGTACAGGACCACACAGGCACGACGTAGTTTTTCAATTTAATAACTCCCCTGTAACATCAGTAGCCTCACGAGGTGAAGTTCGTAGCATAATATTAGCACTTAAGTTCTTAGAGGTAGAAATAATTGAGCGAATAACAGATCAAAAACCAATTATTTTAATGGACGACGTGTTTAGTGAACTAGACGAAAGCCGTCAAAAAGCACTTAGCGACACGATAAATGGGCATCAAATAATAATAACCAGCACTCACGTGTTATCGGGTAGTAAAAAGTACCAACACGTTAAACTTGGATAACTAATAAACACCAAGAAGTTTATTTACACTATTTAATATATCTACAGGTATATTTGGATAATCGAATTTATTTAAGGATATTTGTGGATACGCAACAACACCCCATTTATTATCAGTCTTTTTTAAAATAAATCTATAGACATCCCCACGGTCACTAGGAGCTACTTTTTTAGTTAAAGTACCGCCATACCACTCACCTTTTCCATATAATTGCCCAGTTTTAAATGTATAGTCATTAATAATAGAACTATATTTACTTGATACTATTGAATTAATTTGAACCAATTGAGGTAATAGAAGATTTTCAAGGTAATCTTTTGAATAGTTTGGATCAATAGTAATAGAGGTGTCTTTGTCTTGCACTTTAAAACATATCGGATCTGCGTCATATTTAGAATCGATTGGTTTAGTACAGTAATCTCCATTTTGAAGTGATAAATTTATATTCGCAGAAACTGTTTGAAAAGTCGGTTGTTCTTTGTTGTTAATAACCTTATACACTTCGACCGTTACATCTTTACCCACAATAAAATTAACTGAATGAAAAGAAAACATATATTGCCAAATTATAAATAAAACAGTTAATACAACACCTATAACAACGAAAAGAATTATTTTAAATTTACTCATATTTTTTAAACGGATTTTCATAATTAAAAGTTATTTTATAGTTGGTTGGGTTTAAACCTAGCTCGTAGAGTTTATTAACGGCTGCGTTTCTATATCCGGAATAAGCAGTAATTGTTAGGCCTTTCTCTGATGAATTTGGGGTGTATTTTATCGTGTATAAGTAATTACTATATGGAAGAGTTACATTCTCGCCACTACCGTCAATATTACTGTCCGCATCGCCACTATTGTTAACCGCTTGGCTAGATAGAATAAAATATATCCAACCAATAACAATAATTGTTACAATAATGAGAACAATTGCTACAAGCCGGCGATGATTTGCTATGTAATTCTCAAACATATTACTAATCCTCCTTAGACTTGCTGTGATTTATCACAGCCTCCGTAATTAATAGGCACTTTACATTTTAAGCTAGGGTCTACGTTCGGCGGGATATCAATGTGAAGATGAGTACAACCATCTTCAAAACGGTTTATTTGAATACCACTTGGTAGTGAAGATAGTTTAGATGTTGGTAAGCAGCTTGATTGAGACTGTCCCACACCCGAATCATTAACAAGATATGGCGCTGCATACTTTAATATAAGATTAGCACCAGCTACTGAATACGAAGCCATGCCATCAATAGGTCCGAAATCTACAGCGCTTCCATTTCCGGCATAATGCCGACTAGATGTTGTTGATAAACCACCAGCGGTTGAATTTTTGCAACCGCGGTTCAAATCATTAACTCTTTGTTTATGGCCATCATTAATTATTGCGACTAATATTTTAAGCATGTTAATATTCATACCGCATGGAAAATCGTTACCGTTGTTAGAACCACTTGCAATGTCGGCTATAAGTTTTTTATCAAGCGGATCTTCAAACGTTAAGTTAGGTGAATTAATAAGTTGTTGAGCTAGTGATTTTTTGTTACCATCCCCCAAGCACACCGACCCAGACTCAGCGTTTGAATACACATCATATATAGATTTAGCATTATTTATGCGTGCTATGGCGGTAGTATCAACATTTGCAGGTATTTCAAAGCTGTAGACCCACACATTGGAAGCTCCATCGATAGTTGTTTGTTTCTTTAAAGCTTCCCACTCTGTGTCACCTGTTTCGGCGCCATAACTATTAGTAATTCCTGCCGAGTTTATTATACGGTTAGTGCTTTCTTGATATAGAAAATTAAGTTCTGTTAACAACAGAGCATCATTGTCAGAGATTGGCATTAATTCACCAGTAGTTGCGTTTTTAGACACAAAACCTTGAGATTGATCAGTATATGATTTTCCGTCAGTACTATAATCTACGTTATAATACTTTGACATTAATTCAGGATGTTCTTTTTGAAGTTGAGCAACTAGGTTATCCCGTCGACCACCAGTCCACTGAACGATACCATAACCAGATTCTCCAAACTGTTTACCAAATTCTTGAACAGTTGGGCTAAATGTTCCTCCGGATTCGCTTTGTATATTACCTAGTACGCCTGCTGCCTGTTCGGGCGAAAGACCGCGAGCCGTTAGATAGTTCCAAATTTTTTCGCGATTATCATTACCCGACAGTGATGTTACATCGCTACCCACAGCCGCACAAGTTGCATCATTTTCGTTAAAAAACACAATACCATTACCTGAATAGAATTTATTTAATGCACTCACATTTATTACGGGACTAATCAACGTAACTATAAACGTTATGATTGTTAAGTAAACCACCACTTTATATAAACGCATTGAAATATAATTCCGTTTCATTCTAATTTATACCCAACAATCTTAATGAAGATAACGAAAATATATTATTATGTGAAATATCCCAGCTTTTACTAGATGATTTCACAGAAGAGCTGTTTGAGTTTACAGCTACATTATCTGCAATATTATCTGAACCATTATAAAACGCAAGACCAGGATAACCATCTTCAACGGCTGCGTTCAAAACGGAATCGCCGCCGCTCATTCCTGTTTCAATTCTTTGATCAACATAGTATAAATAATAATCCGCATTATTGTCGTCTACCACACACTTACTACCGTCGTCGTCTTGTAGTGTTTCGCCGCTACTACCTAATGGCTTCTCGCGCCCAATACAGTCACTTACAAAGGACGCATATTCTCCTAGTGGCTCTCCTGTTGTAGAATCTATCAGGCCTTTAGCGGCAAGACCATCAGCAACGGCAACCGGGTCTTTATCTAGATATTTTGGTGGTATACCATAAATTACATTACAAAATGGGTCAGTCGCTATTTTCATGTATGTATAATCATAGTCTTGACATATATCTAAGGACTCTTTGTATTGTTGATCTGATAAAGCATTTGATTTAGGTATTATGTTAGATATCGAGCTAGATACAATGTTTGCAAGAGAGCTAATACTTGAACCTGGACTATATAAGCTAGATATGTACGGTAAAATCGAATATACCACGCTACCAACAAATGTATCTTTATTGTATGGATCAAATTGACTTAAAGAAGCCGCACTATCTTTGCTATACATGGCAACTGTTTGTTTTTGTAGGTCGTTGTATGCAACGGCGTCGTCTTTGGTCATGGCGCCATTTCCGCCAGCATTTCCAACCCCACCCATAAGTCCACTAGCCCCAGAAGTAATTGCATCTCCTGCGTCTTCACCAACTAATCCCTGGGCAACGTTTCCAGCAACCACATCTTTAAGCATTTCAGGTAGCACGGCCATTGCAACCGTAAATGTTATCATTGCAGCGCCTTTTAAAACATCATTAACAGCAATGGTCGCCTGTCCAGCTACTGGTATAAACATAATAGCAATTCCCGCAACTATTGAGCCTGCTTGAACCCATGGATTTGCTAATGTTCTACAGGTGGTTCTAGCTTTTCCACCCGTAAAACTATTAATTTGCGAAGTAACATTTATTAAGTCACCCGTTAACCCTCCACCAGCTAAGAACTGGGATGTATAGTTGCTTTTTCGAAACTTACCAACATCTCCATATGCAGCAAACATATAACCAGCAGACGAGGTTGCTGAACCTCGCCTAATACCGGCTTTTGCGTCATAGGCTAAACTAGTTAAAATTGTTCCAAGGTATGCAACATCACCAGGTTTTGCGGTGCCCGCTTTAATCATGTCAGCGGTGTTTAAAAACACCATAGCATACCTAATTAACTGAACAGCACGTACTGTCTTTGCAGCATAGCCTAATGTTTGAACAGCTCCGTATGCTTGACAGGCAGTATCAACAACGCCTGTAATTTTAAAGAAATTTCCAATAGAACCTATACCCTTACTAACACCTTCGGTAACAGCTTCGCCAACATTTGCGGCTGCAACTGAACCAACCTTAGTTGCTGATTTAGCAGTTTTTTCCAAAGAGTCGGTCGCCTGTTGTATTTGATTATACCTTGCCCTACCCTCCTCTGTATCGCCATATGTCTTTCCTTTGTTTTCTGGATCTTCACTATCGAGCGTAACTGATTTAGCCCGGTCTACAGGGGCTCCATTTTTTGTAATTTTATTTAAGTTTTTAGTTCGTTCAGCATCGTTATTACCAGTTAAATTCGCAGATTTTTTTAATCCAACCCGTCTGGCAAAAGTTGCCCATTTACTATCCGAAAGGCTGGCATACTGAGGGTTGTAAACATTTCTTAATGAGTTTCTAAAGTTAGCATCGCTATTATATGTTTTGACAAAATCTTTAGCAGCGATAATTTTACCATCGGGCATCTTTAAGCCTGTTGGTTTTACACGCTTTGCTCCAGGAGTATCTGATTGGACCTCAATTCCTCCTAGTTTTTTATACGACTGAACTTCTGCATCTGTCATTGTGGAGTATCTACAACCAACCGAAACAATTGAGCCACACAAACCCTTGGTTGCGCCGTCTAGTTTGACTCTTAATATCTTGTTTGTTCGGGCATCCATACTTGCTAGTTGGGTGTTAAATTTACCAAGCATTACTTCTTTGAATTGAACAATTAATAACCCCGGAACGGATAACGCAGAAAAACCAACACCCGTCCCTATAACAGCGGCAATTATGAAACCTGTTGCGGTTTTTTTAGCTTTACCGCCAGCTTTTGTGTTTGTTTTATCACTTTCGGTTGTTTTATTGTCCCATGGACCTTTTGTGACATTAGATGGATTTCTTTCTTGATCATCAACAGACTTGTCGTTATCTAAACTAGAGCCTGCCTCTTCTTTTTTATTTAAGGCTTGTAAGTTTGCACGATCTGGTGTCGACTCGCCTCCACCACGAATTGATCTAAGCGACGGTCGTATGTCAGGTTCAATATCTGGTGTTTGTTTTCTTGCTGGGTCTGCCATGTTACCCTACATTATACCTTATACAGCCTGGTTTGAGTTGGCGTCATCCATCACTTCAGCCACAACCGCACGGGATTCGTCATTAGACTGGGGGTTGGTTGTAATTAGTTCTTTTTCGGTTGGACTGGCTTCGATTTGAACATGAACGTGGCTTTGTCCAGCAAAGAATAATCCTTGACCAACTGGAAAGTTAGCTAGACGCTTCTTTTCTTCTTCGGTTAGTTTAAATACATCGGACAACACATCAACTGCACTGGACGATTGCTTCAGTAGTAGCTGCATCGAACTGTTAGCTACAATCGCTCGTCCCATTTTGCTACCCATGAAATCTTCGACGTCTTGGGTTATAGTTGTCAGTCCTAGGTAATATTTACGAGCACGTTTCGCTAAACTAAACAGAAAGTTAGCTGAATCATCAAATTTCATTAACTGCCAGGCTTCATCAACAATTAACATACGCTTTTTTTGATTAGTTCGTACAATATTCCAAATATGTGACAAGACTATATACATTGCAACTGGTCGCAACTCGTCTTCGAGGTCGCGTATATTAAATACTACCATTGGATTATTAATATCAATGTTTGATTGTTGGCTGAATAGCCCCGCAAATGTACCGGTTGTATATTTACGCAGACGCTGTGCTAGCTGTGGTCCACTACCACCCATATGCAGCAACGTATCATAAAGTTCATTAACGGTTGGTGGTGGTGAGTTGTGTGTTAGTGGATCGCTAGTAATTCCAGCTCGAGCATAGGTATCAATCAAAGCCTGGTCTAGGTCGGCTTCATCGGCTGGAGTTAGTGCCGAACTGTTAGCTACGGTTGCCGAGACCTGAGCGCCACCCATCATTAGGCGAAACAAGCCGTGTAGCGTTACTAGGTTAGCGCGTAATGCATTATCAGCTTCGTCGGTGTCAATGACACGTGGTAAGTCAAAAGGATTAATACGTACGTCTGAATTTAGACTCAGCCGAATATAGCTGCCGCCAACTGCATCAGAGAGTTTTTGGTATTCGTTTTCTGGATCAATAATAACAACTTCGCTACCGGTCATCATACTGCGCAGAGCCTCTAACTTAACTGTGAATGATTTACCCGCACCGGACTTTGCAAGGACAACCATATTGGCATTTTCAAGGCTAAAGCGGTTAAAGATAACTAGACCGTTATTGTGCATGTTAATACCGTACAGCACACCGTTTTCTTGGGTTAAATCAGCGCTAGTAAACGGAAAACTAGTGCTGATGGCGCCAGTATTCATGTTACGACGAATCTGCAGTTGATCTGACATTTGCGGAATAGTGCTGTTTAAACCTTGTTCTTGCTGGCTGCTGGCAACCTTACTGAAGACCATTTGTTGTCCAAAGAGTGTCTCGATTTTGTGTTGAACAAACCCTAGTTCATCCAAGCTGTCGGCATATAACGTGACATACAACCCGAACCGGAAAAAACGTTCAGCCCCAACCTGCAGTTGATCACGCAGTTCCTCGGCATCGTTAATTGCTGCTTCAATTCCTGGGTCACGCGTTTTGCCCTTTTCGCTATTGATCGAAATAGATGCCTCTAGTTGAGTTACTTTTTTGCGAAGGTTATTTAATACAACCTGGCTTTCGACTGGATAAATAAACATACTAACGTCGAGTACTTCGTCAATATTAATAAGCGAACTTAGCCAACCGGTATAAATTGACCTAGGGTAGCCGTAGACATAAATTGTTCGACCGTATTTAGTACCCAGGCGGAAATACGACGAATGAATCTCGATGCTGCTTGGTGCAATCAAATCTCGAAGTGTTGTGACGCCCTTTAAAAACGCCTGTTCGACCTCTGCCTGTTCGCGCGCCATTTGTTGTGCGGCGATATCGACCGCATCCATCTTTTTCTTACGAAGAGCCATTAAACCGTTCCTCCGGGTTGAGGTGGAATAGCTTCATTTGGAGCCTTTTTAACATAGGTTGTGGCAACATTATCAAAATCTCCTAGTGGTTCACGAACTGCCGTGTCTGGATTATAGAAGTTATAATATAGTTCGCCCAACTCTTTAGTGTTTAACTGAACACTTTGAACGCCTAGTTGGAACAATCCCGCCATAACCGCATCTACCCTGTTTTTGATTTCGGTTTTGGCTTTTTCGTAGGTTGCGGTGTCAATTTTGGTCACTGTATTTTTTGGCTTTGACATTAACTTACCAAAGAATCCTTTGCCCTGTTCGATTAAATTCGTCACATCACCTTGCGGATAGTAAGGGATGGCGATAAAAAATGATTTATCCATAATATTTGCCTCTTGGGACAAAATATCGATAAAGTTTATGTAATCATCCATTAGGACGTTTAGTAACATGTTGTCTTGGTTGCGACGAATTTCAACAAGCTTATCAATGTATGGACCGATATCTACGCGCTGCGAACGAATTAATATTTGAACGGGATGGTTAAGTGAGTTGAGGAAGTTTTGATAACTAAACTCGACTCCTTCGCGCTCACGGCTACTCATCAAATCAAAGTTGATTGATTGGCAGGCCACAACAGCTCGAAACGTTCCATCGGCCATAATCACCATGTTGTCACGGACTTCAGACAGCAGAAGGCTGTTTTGGGTTGAGTTGGGGTTTTTGGGCGTAGGTGCTGGGTTGGAGCTTTTGGACCCTTGGGCAGAACTTGGAGACACTCCACTAGCCGCTGGAGTAGCGGGTGTAGAGTTTGGAAATTGATTATTTGGCGGCATATTAATGCTTCCCACTCCTCGTTGTTAGCCGATTAACGCAGTGATATAACCACTTCTTCTTTAAGGTCTGATTTACCTTGAAGTCGACTGGCTTCACGCGCGATTGTCTGAATAGACAAATCGGCATTAGTTGCAAGGTTCATTATATCAGTAGAGGGGGTGTTTTCGCTAGTGGTTATAGGTGTTGGGCTGATAGCACTAGAAACAGGCTGGATAACGGTTTGTTTGATTTCATCTGGATATGGATTGTACGTAGGGTTGGGGTCGTTGGTTGTTGTATCGTCTGCAACTGGCGTTACTTGTGTACTGGAATCGTCTGGTTGGATATTATCACTAGTAGAATCATCAGTCGTTGATAAACCGCCAAAATAGTTATACGAGCCGTTTGGAGAACTTGTAGTTGGGGCTATCGCGGCCGCGGCCGCTTGCTTGCGTATTCGTTCTAATGTTTCTTCGCGCCGTTTGCTATCGCTTTGTTCGAGTTTGTAGTCTAAGTTCTGGGCAATTCTGTTACCACTGTCAAGAAAATCTTGAGTTTGTTGTGCTTCGTAATAGGCGTCAGTATTCATGGCGCTGTTTGGTGCCTGGACTCCGCGCACAGCCCAGCCTTGACTGTCGACAACCTCTGCCAAATAACTAAATCTTTGATGAGCTTCATCCTGCGAAATGTTTTTACTTCGCACTACCTCAACTGTTTTTGGTACAGTAATTTCGATTAATGATTCTAATCCGTCTGGGTCCCAGATTCGTCTGCGTGGTTTAAGGTAAAACGAAACCATCGCAGCTAGGAAGATTTCCATTGGCTGGTCTTTACGAAGTGGGAGCGCCAAGGCTCCAAAAAATACAATCAAAGGTAACGGAATAATCGCTAGTGGTAAAAACAAATTGCCAAGTCCCCATGCCGCCCCAATCGACAAAGCCACCACAATCAAATAGATGAACTGACGAAAGCTAAATGGTCCAATTAGCTTATCGTCGGCTTCAACGTCTTGGGGTACTTTGTACTCTGCCATAATGCTTATAGTATAACATTGATATAACTAAGTCTTATAGATAGGCCCAACGTGCAGTTATCCAAAATTAATACTATTAAGTTTCGTCATTTGGCGGTGGTGTATTGTTTGGCGGTAGGTTTGGAATTGCAGACGGGTCAATCGGTGTTCCTGGTGTAGGAGTTGTTGACGGCGGATTGTTTAGGTCTGAAAATGGTCTAGGCTGTGGCGGAACATTTTCTGTGTCTATTCTAAAGTTTGGGAATTCTTCCTCGGTTACTGTCCCCGATCTGTCGACCACGAAAGTATTATCGCCTGATGATTCTGTGCCTCTAGAGATATCCTCTTGTCGAACATCAAACCTTGTCTCTGGTGTGCCCGGAGTTACTCTTCCGGAACTATTAACGTCAAACGGAACCGTTCCGCTAGTTCCTTCGGCTGCTGTTGTGATCGTTTCTCTGGTACTACCTGCTGGAGGCTGTGTGTTTGAATCTGTGTTCTGAGGTTGGTTTCTGGATTTTATTCTTTCTTTTGAGGTGGCGAGATTCTGAGCATATTCCGCATTAAGGCTAGACTTTTTAGCTATATAATCTTGTTTAGTACCCCCCCTTGCTTCCGATAGAGCTGCTTTTTGTTCGTCATCTAGATTTGTGTTAACACGAGGATCTTCCAGCATTTGATTAGCAATTTCTGGGTTAATATTTCCTAATAAAGCAGCCGCCATTAGAGATTCACCTGTTTGAGTTGATAGATCGCTCGCTGACATTGCATAAGTAGCCGCTTCAGATATATGTTGTTCTAGTTTTATACTATTATCACCAGACGCCCAAAGTACCTGTGCTTTATCTTTAGCTTTAATAGCTTGACCATGATTAGTAGCGATATTTTCCCTCATTGCTTTGGATATTTTATTATTAAGTGTTCCGTTATTTTGACCTGCAACAATAGCTCGCCTAACTGCTTTAACTCCGCTACTACCTTGTTCGTAGTGCCAATCTTGAATAGCTCTTGCTCTGACTGTGTCATTTCCACTGAGAGCTTCTTCGAGTTCTTTTTGTGCATCCATAGTTCCGTCGGCAATTCGTTTTTGTACCAATATCTTTCGTTCGGCAGTAGCCTTTTTCTCAGAGTCTGCGGCCAGCGCCACACCCGTAACAGAACTTTTATTTCCAAACTTACCTAGTTCACCTGGTATATGAGCCTCGTTGATCTTTTTGTTAATGCGCGAACCCCAGTTCATTGGGTTTTTTGCACCGCCACGCCTATTGTCGACGCCACTCTGTCTAAGTGCTCGTCTTTCGTCGCGTTCACCTTCTTTGAACTTCTTGAACTGCGCAAGCCTAGATCTATCATAACCCTTTTGAGAACGTTGTTTAGCTGCATTTTGTGCTTTGGTGCCCATCGAATTAATTGCATTCCCGATTGCGCCAAAAGCGCTTAGTGATCCCTTTAGTACTGGAATAGCTGCTATTAGAGGTATCACAAGTACGATATACGCTGTAATCCTCATTACCATATCGTTAGGATCAGCTACCTGTAGAATAATCGCCGAAGCTAACGCACCAGCCCCGTACAGAGCTCCAATTATCGGGAATAACATTAGAAGTGCTGTTAGGCCTTTACGCCATTTGTGGAACAATTGTTCGGTGTTAGGTAATAGATAGGCTACAAATGCGAGTGGCGCAATGACAACCAATAGGATAATAAGTGCTTTACGCACGATTAGTAGTACAAAGATAGTTAATAGTGCGACTAACCCACCAATAATTGCAACAAAGATTGCACCAATATTGATCCAAACCAAACTACCTACAATAACTCCAGTTAATAACACTCCCGCTACGTTGCCATCGTTCCCCGTAATTATCTGCGAGCCTTCGGTAGTTACTTGATTAGCAATACCCACCATTAGGTCTTTTAGCGAATAACCTAATATATTAGACAGGTCTACAGCGATTTGACAAACGACAAAAGACAGGTTTACTAATATGGCAGCAATAATAAGTCGTGGTAGTAATTTTTTGATGCCAAAATTGCCAATCCCTACACTGGTTAACTGAGACACAATAATAATAAGAAAAACAATAATAAAGGCGATATTGGCAAAACTGCGCATCATCTGCCACGCTTGGTATGTTCCGGTTCCAACTAGTCTGCCGTTTTCGGTTGTGGCATTTGGGTCAGAGTTTACGATACTGGGATCGGTCGCCAGGAAGCTGTCAGCCATATATTTATACATCGAATCAGCTAATCCCGCTCCGGTCGTCAGGATTGGACATAAAATCCAGCCCATCTGGGGAATGTTACATGACGATCCAGCATCTTTACATTCAGGAAGTTCAGGGTTTAATTTACAAACTCTGGTTTTGTCGGTTGTGGCTGAGCCCGGTCCTGAAGGTTCATCAGAGTGAGTTAAGCGATAGTCTGAGTACGCTTCAGCCAAGTTATTAATCTCTGATTCAATATCTGAACACGACATAGTTTTTAAATTTGTCGGAGATTTTATGTCCAACACAGCGACCATGTCGGATCGTTTCATTGCGCCGACATAATAGCTTTTATTAGTAGGCACTTTACCAGAATCAGGTACGTCATAAATGCCGAATTTGTAATCTGGCGCTTTATTGGTTAACGATTCAGTAATTGAAGACTTTTTATAGGTACAAGTTTGATTGAATATGCCACGGTAGTATTGATATAGCATAGAGTCAGACATTTTTGGTTCTGCGCCGTCATAGATTTGTTTTTTAATAGCTTTTTGAAAAGTCTCAAGAGTGCCACCTGGTCGATAGAAATCTTTACCACCACCGAGCGTCCCCTTACATAATGATGCGCTATCATAGTCTACTCGTAGAAACCCGAAATCACAAAGTGCATCAGCTGGTGAATCATATTCCCATAAGCTTAGAGCGCCATTTACTAGCGAGGGGCTTCCACAGTCGATGGTGGCGTTATTGCTATCTAGTGCACTACCTATTCCTGGTATAGAGCGAAAGTATGGCGATACTGTAACGTGTGTTACGACACCTAATCCTCCGTCCTTCGAGAACCAGTTTCCAGTTTTTGCATTTTGTTCGTTTATTCTATTAAAAAAACCACCACCGTCTGATAACGCTGCGTTTCCAATACACAGACCAAGAGCTTTGTAGTATATATAAGATTGAACTTTCCAATCTAGACTTTTATTTGTTTGTGTTGTCGGAGCCGCCATAACTATAGAGTTATTAGGTAAGAACGCGGCAATTCCAGACGTTAGAATTGAAGCAGACACAATAGTCAGTACTAAAGTCCCAATAGTTATTAGCTTTAGTCTATTAATAGAGAACAAAGAAAATAAAGTCCGACGACGGACAAACTTCGTTATCGTAAACAAAGCACTTATATATAATTTTTTTTGTCTGTGGCTGTAAAGCATGCCACTATTATTGAACCACAAGCGCTAAAGGTTGTGAATAGCAGTGAGCAAGCTTGTGGAATGATAAATTACATTATCGTATATTTATAGATACAATTTTTTCGAAACCGTCTACAGCCTTAAATGTA
>OEIU01000821.1_pt1 | contig 24811 bp, 26 predicted proteins | sample 1539221 | NCBI WGS metagenome assembly OEIU01 (sample SAMN03792071, study PRJEB22550) | activated sludge metagenome | feature: wastewater treatment plant; material: activated sludge; isolation source: Wastewater treatment plant of a petroleum refinery complex | place: Argentina: Zarate | collected...
CTGGGCGGCGTGATGACCAAGATGATCAAGAAGAACACCACCATCCCGACCAAGTTCAGCCAGGTGTTCAGCACCGCCGACGACAACCAGCCGGCGGTGACGATCAAGGTCTTCCAGGGCGAGCGCGAACTGGCCTCGGGCAACAAGAGCCTGGGCGAGTTCAACCTCGAGGGCATCCCGCCGTCGCCGCGCGGGCTGCCGCAGATCGAGGTGACCTTCGACATCGACGCCAACGGCATCCTGCACGTCAACGCGAAGGACAAGGGCACCGGCAAGGAGAACAAGATCACGATCAAGGCGAACTCGGGCCTGTCCGAAGCCGAGATCGAGAAGATGGTCAAGGACGCCGAGGCCAACGCCGCCGAGGATCACAAGAAGGTCGAGCTGGTGCAGGCGCGCAACGCCGCCGACGCGATGGTGCATTCGGTGAAGAAGAGCCTGGCCGAGCACGGCGACAAGCTCGACGCGGCCGAGAAGTCGGGCATCGAGGCCGCGCTGAAGGAAGCCGAGGAAGCGCTGAAGAGCGATGACAAGGCGGCCATCGAAGGCGCGACCGAGAAGCTGATGACCGCCAGCCAGAAGCTGGGCGAGAAGATGTACGCCGACCAGCAGGCTGCTGCCGCGGCGGCAGGCGCCGCGGACGCGGCAGGCGGCGCCGAAGCGCCGCAGCCCGAAAGCCGCGCCGCGGCCGACGACAACGTGGTCGACGCCGAGTTCAAGGAAGTGAAGAAGTGAGCGGTGCCCGCGGGCCGCGGCGGCAAAGCCGCGGCGGCAGCGGGTGGACATGGACATTGCCGCGTTGGCGAGTTGCGCGAGGGGCGCACATCGCCGCGCGGCTTCATCGTTGAGTTCCAGCGGAAGATCGCATGGCAAAGCGCGACTACTACGACATCCTCGGCGTGCCCCGCAACGCGGACGAGGAAGACATCAAGAAGGCCTACCGCAAGCTGGCCATGAAGCATCACCCGGACCGCAACCAGGGTGACAAGGCCAAGGTCGCGGAAGAGAAGTTCAAGGAGGCCAAGGAAGCCTACGAGATGCTCACCGACCCGCAGAAGCGGGCCGCCTACGACCAGTTCGGCCATGCCGGCGTCGACCCGAACATGGGCGCGCGCGGCGCCGGGCCCGAGGGCTTCGGCGGCTTCGCCGAGGCATTCGGCGACATCTTCGGCGACATCTTCGGCGGCGCCGCCGGCGCGCGGCGCGGCGGCGGCCAGCAGGTCTATCGCGGCAACGACCTGAGCTACGCGATGGAGATCACGCTGGAGGAAGCGGCGGGCGGCAAGGACACGCAGATCCGCATCCCCAGCTGGGACAACTGCGAGACCTGCAAGGGCAGCGGCGCCAAGCCCGGCACCAGCCCGAAGACCTGCAGCACCTGCAACGGCGGCGGCACCGTGCACATGCGCCAGGGCTTCTTCAGCATCCAGCAGACCTGCCCGCACTGCCGCGGCAGCGGCAAGATCATCCCCGAGCCCTGCACCAGCTGCAACGGCGCCGGCAAGATCAAGAAGCAGAAGACGCTGGAGGTGAAGATTCCGGCCGGCATCAACGAAGGCATGCGCATCCGCTCGGCCGGCAACGGCGAGCCCGGCACCAACGGCGGACCCAGCGGCGACCTGTACATCGAGATCCGCGTCAAGGCGCACGACATCTTCGAGCGCGACGGCGACGACCTGCACTGCACGGTGCCGGTGGGCCTGACGCATGCCGCGCTGGGCGGCAGCATCGAGGTGCCGACGCTCGGCGGCAATGCCGAGATCGATCTGCCCGAAGGCACGCAGCACGGCAAGACCTTCAGGCTGCGCGGCAAGGGCATCAAGGGCATCCGCGCCAGCTACCCCGGCGACCTGTATGCGCACGTGGCGGTGGAGACGCCGGTCAAGCTGACCGAACACCAGCGCAAGCTGCTGAAGGAACTGGACGAATCGCTGCGCAAGGGCGGCGATCGGCACTCGCCCAACGAGAAGAGTTGGGCCGACCGTGTGAAGGATCTGTTCAAGTAGCCGGGAACAGGCTGCCCTGCCCGGCCGCGGCCGCGGGCGCCCTGAAGGCGCCCAGATCCAGTTCGACGCGTTCGCGGTTCAAGCCGAGCTGCGTGCAGGCCTTGTCGAAGCGCTGGCGCAGCAGCGTCGCCCACACGCCCTCGCCGCGCATGCGCGTGCCGAAGCGTGCGTCGTTGTCGCGGCCGCCGCGCATCTCGCGCACGCGCGCCATGACACGTTGCGCGCGCTCGGGAAAGTGCTGCTCCAGCCACTGCTGGAACAGCGGATTCACCTCCCACGGCAGGCGCAGCACGATGCTGAAGGCGCGGCTCGCGCCGCTGCAGCGCGCGGCTTCGAGCACCTGCTCCAGTTCCGGCTCGTTGATGAACGGGATCACCGGCGACACGCTGACGCCCACCGGCACGCCGGCGGCAGCCAGCCGCGCGACGGTCTGCAGCCGGCGCTGCGGCGCCGCGGCGCGCGGCTCCATCACGCGCGCCAGCTTCGCATCGAGCGTGGTGATCGACACGTACACCGCCGCCAGCCGTTCGGCCGCCATCGGCGCGATCAGGTCCAGATCGCGCTCGACCAGCGAGGACTTGGTGATGATCGAAAACGCATGTCGCGCCTCGGACAGCACCTCGATCACACCGCGCGTGATGTTCAAACGCCGCTCGGCCGGCTGGTAGGCGTCGGTGACCGAACCCAGGTTCAGCATCTTCGGCCGGTAGCCCGGTCGCGACAGGGCCTCGCGCAGCCGCTCGGCGGCATTGAGCTTGGCGACGATGCGCGTCTCGAAATCGATGCCCGGCGACAGGTTCAGGCAACTGTGCGTCGGCCGCGCGTAGCAGTAGATGCAACCGTGCTCGCAGCCGCGATAGGGGTTGATCGACAGGTCGAAGCCGACGTCGGGCGAGTCGTTGCGGCTGAGGATGCTGCGCGCCTGCTCTTCGATGACCTGCGTGGCGGGCGCCGCTGGCGGCTCGCACAGCGATTGCTCCAGCGTGCCCCAGCCGTCGTCGAAGTCCTCGCTCAACTCGGCGCTGAAGCGGTGCGGCAGTTGCCAGGACGTGCCGCGGCCCTTGTGCGGCGCGGGCGCGGGGCGCAGCCAGCGGATGGGTTGCGAGGGCTTGGTCGGCATACTGTATTTTCATACAGTCTTCCGCTCCCCGCAATGCCGTCAGTAGTCTGAAGCGCTGCCCGGCGCCAGGTTGTCGAAGCGCGTCAGCGGCTTCAGGAAGGTCAGCTTCAGCGTGCCCACCGGCCCGTTGCGCTGCTTGGCGATGATGATCTCGGCGACGCCCGGCTCCTTGCTGTCCTTGTTGTAGTACTCGTCGCGGTAGATGAACATGATGACGTCGGCATCCTGCTCGATGGCGCCGGATTCGCGCAGGTCGCTCATCATCGGCCGCTTGTCGTTGCGGCTCTCGACGCTGCGGTTCAGCTGCGACAGCGCGATCACCGGGCACTGCAGCTCCTTGGCCAGCGCCTTCAGCCCGCGCGAGATCTCGCCGATCTCGGTGGCGCGGTTCTCCTCGCTGGAGCTGCTGCCGCTCATCAGCTGCAGGTAGTCGACGACGATCAGGCCGAGCGTGCCGCCGAACTGGCGCGCCATGCGCCGCGCGCGCGCGCGCAGCTCGGCCGAGTTCAGCGCCGGCGTCTCGTCGATGAACAGCTGTACGCGGCCGAGCCGGTCGACCGCCTCGGCCAGCCGCTCCCATTCCTCGTTCTTCAGCCGGCCCGTGCGCAGGCCCGACTGGTCGATGCGGCCCAGCGAACCGACCATGCGCAGCGCCAGCTGCGCCGCGCCCATTTCCATCGAGAACACCAGCACCGGCAGCTCTTCGCTGACGGCCACGTGCTCGGCGATGTTCAGCGCGAAGGCGGTCTTGCCCATCGACGGCCGCGCCGCCAGCACGATCAGGTCGCCCTTCTGCAGGCCGGCGGTCATGCGGTCCATGTCGTAGAAGCCGCTGCGCACGCCGGTCACGTCTTCGGCGCCGTTCTCATGCAGCTCGTTGACGCGGTCCAGCAGTTGGACCACCAGCTTGTCGATGCCCTGGAAGCCCTGGCGATTGCGCGAGCCTTCTTCGCCGATCTTGAAGATGCGGCCTTCGGCCTCGTCGAGGATCTGCGACACCGGCCGGCCCTGCGTATTGAAGGCGGTGGTGGCGATTTCGTCGCTGGCGGCGATCAGTTTGCGCAGGATCGCGCGCTCGCGCACGATCTCGGCATAACGCCGCATGTTGGCCGCGCTGGGCACGCTCTGTGCCAGCGCATTCAGGTAGGCCAGGCCGCCGCAATCGGCTGCCTTGCCGACGCTCTGCAGCTGCTCGAACACGGTAATCACGTCGGCCGGCTTGCTCTGCGCCACCAGCGCGCCGATGGCGGCATAGATCAGCCGGTGCTCGTGGCGGTAGAAGTCGCCGTCGCTGAGCAGGTCGGCCGCGCGGTCCCAGGCCAGGTTGTCGAGCAGCAGGCCGCCGAGCACGCTCTGCTCGGCCTCGTTCGAATTCGGCGGCACGCGCAGCCGCGCCACCTCCTGGTCATGGGCCTCGTGCCCGGGTTCGCGCGAATCGAAGAGGGTGGGCATGGAAGGGATCATAGGCCGGCGCGGCCGCCGCGCCTGTGCACAAGCCTGTGGAGCAACATCGGCCAAGCTGTGGAAATGGCGAAGGCCGGTCGCAACCGGCCTTCGAGGGTGGGGAGGCGAACGCTCAGGCGGCTTCGCCGACCACCTGCACCGTGATCTCGGCGACCACATCGGTGTGCGGCGACACCGACACCGTGTGCTCGCCGGTGACCTTCAGCGGGCCGTTGGGCATGCGCACCTGCGCCTTCAGGATGGTGAAGCCCATCTTCGTCAGCCCTGCGGCGACGTCGGCGTTGGTCACCGAACCGAAAAGACGGCCGTCGACGCCGGCCTTCTGCGCCAGACGCAGCACCTTGCCGCTGAGTTGCTCCTGCAGCGCCTGCGCCGCGGCCAGCTTGTCGGCGGCGGCTTTTTCCAGATCGGCGCGGCGCGTCTCGAACTCCTTGATCGCGGCTTCGGTGGCGCGACGCGCCTGCTTCGTCGGGATCAGGAAGTTGCGCGCGTAGCCGTCCTTGACCTTGACGACATCGCCCAGGTTGCCGAGGTTGGCGATCTTCTCGAGAAGAATGATTTGCATGGCCCGCTCCTTCAGACCTTGTGCTGGTCGGAATACGGCAGCAGCGCGAGGAAGCGCGCGCGCTTGATGGCCGTGGTCAGCTGGCGCTGGAAGAAGGCGCGCGTGCCGGTCAGGCGCGCCGGCGTGATGCGGCCGTTCTCGCCGATGAAGTCGCGCAGCGTGTCGATGTCCTTGTAGTCGATCTCCTTGACACCGGCGACGGTGAAGCGGCAGAAGCGCTTGCGGCGGAACAGCAGCGACTGCTGGTTGCGCTTCGGGCGCTTGTCCTTGGAAAACCGGCCTTTACCACGTGGCGGGGGCATAGTGAACTCCTTTGTGATCTATCCGTGAAACTCGCTCGATTCCGGCGCGAAGCCGGTGACATGGAACAGCAGGCCGCGGCCGTTGCGCGCTGGTGCCAGGTAGCCGGCAAAGCTGCCGGCGTCTCCCAGCGCCAGTGCGTCCAGCGCCTGCGTGATGCGTCCAATGGCGATGGCCCTGATCTGCAGCGACACCTTGCGCGGCTGCCCGTCGTCCGTCAGTTCCGATTCGTGCTTCAGCTCGAGATCCAGAACCGGCAGTCCGGCCGGGGTGTAGCGCAGGGCGCGGCGTTCGATCAGCCGGGCCGCGAGCACCAGACGGTTCACGCGGCGGCCGGACGCGTCACGCGCGGCGCCCGGCTCAGGACTGCGCGGGCTGCGCCGCCGGCTGGCGGCGCGAGTCTTCCTTGTCGCTGGACTTCATCATCACCGACGGCGTCGTGACCGCGCTGTCGCGCGCCACCGTCAGGTGGCGCAGCACGGCATCGTTGAAGCGGAAGCCGGTTTCCAGCTCGTTCAGCGTGTCCTTGCTGCATTCGATGTTCAGGCACAGGTAGTGCGCCTTGGCGAGCTTCTGGATCAGGTAGGCCAGCTGGCGCCGGCCCCAGTCCTCGACACGGTGCACCGTGCCGCCGCCGCCGGCGACGAGCGTCTTGTAGCGCTCCAGCATCGCCGGCACCTGCTCGCTCTGATCCGGATGGATCAACAGGATGATCTCGTAGTGACGCATGAATACTCCTCGTGGATTCCAGTGATGGAAGCCGCCCCGGGGGCGTCGGGCGACGGCAATGCGCCGTCGTGCGGGTGCGGCAAGGGTAAAGCCCGCCAGTATAGCGCAGCGGTCGGCAATCAATGCCTCTCCCAGCAGTGGCCTCGAAGCTTGATCATCGGTAGGTACGCGGCCCAGCCACTGTCATTCGTCCTCGGCCACGCCGTGCTCGACGTCCAGCCGGTTCATGTAGTACGCGTAGCAGCCGATGATCGCCACGTAGACGAACAGCGCACCCTGCGCCGACACCCACCAGCTGAAAGGCCAGCCGAAGAAGTCGAAGGCCAGATCCCTGGCGAAGTAGGCAACCACGAAGGTCACCACGAACCAGATGAGCATCAGGATCGACGTGATCCTGAGGTTCTTCCGCCAGTAGCTTCGAAGGTTCTCGCTGACTTGCATTGCGCCCCCCTGCATGGCGACACCCCAACAGCTTGGACTGTTGCACCCGAAGCCCTCGCGGGCACGTGCGGCCGGCTCGCCGCTGCACGGCGTAACCCTGCAGCCGAGCGCATCGAATCGTCGAAAGCCGCGGCATCACTCAACTCCCCGTGCCGCCGGCGAGCAATCCGGTCTCGCGCTCGAGCTGCGCGGCGACCTTGGGCTCGAAACCCTCGAGGCGGCGAATGATCTTCACCGCCTCGTCGGGCTGCTTCCTGTCGACATGGACCCGCGCCAGCTGGTACCAGCCGTACGGACTCATGGGCTGCAGCTCAGTGTTGCGCTTCAGGGCCGCGACGGCCTCGTCGAAGCGCTGCAGTCTGATCAGCACCAGCCCCTGGCCATACCAGGCGCGGTCGAGATCGGGACTCAGTTCGGTGGCCCGCTGGAAGGCCGCCAGCGCCTCGTCCCAACGCTGCAGCGTCTCCAGCACGAAGCCCTTGTTGAACCAGGCGCGGGCGTCGCCGGGATGGACGCGCAGCATGGCGTCGTAGTCGTCCAGCGCCTGCGCGTGCCGCCCCGCCTGGGCCAGCAGGTGCGCGCGGCTGGCGCGCGGATAGGCGGCCTCGGGATCGCGGCGCACCATCTCGTCGAACACCGACAGCGCCGCGCCGCGGCGGCCCATCACCAGCAGGACGATGGCCTTGCCCTTAGACCACAGGCGGCGCAGGCCGGTCACTTGCAGGCCTCCAGTCCGGCTTGCATGCACAGCGAGATGCGTTCCAGCGTGACCACCGCGTAGGCGATGAGCAGCAGAAGGAAGGTCAGCAGCGGCACGTGCCGGTCGGCCACCTGCCGGGGCGTGAGCTTGCGCACCAGCTGCGTGAAGGGCTTGCTGACGATCTGCAGCAACTGGTAGAAGAAGTTGCTGGCGCGCTTGGCGCCGGCCAACACGTACAGCGCACCTTGGCCGAGCAAGGCCAGCAGTGCGATGTACAGCACCAGTTGCGCGACGTGTAGAAACTTCAGCATCTGCAGCGCTTGCAGGCGGCGTCGGCCTTTGAGTCGTTGTCTTGCGGAATTTTGACAGCGCGCGCCCCCCTCGAGCCTGCCCCGCGCGCAGGCAACGCTCGATGTCCACCTGCAGATGTCGAGGCGGGTGCTTGCACGCGGGAAACCGATATCCAGCCCAACTTCAACCTTGCCGCTCAGGCACCCTGCACGGTGGCGGCGTTCAGCGTTGGGCCAGCCGCAGCCAGGTGTCGACCACCGTGTCGGGGTTCAGCGAAATCGACACGATGCCCTCCCCGGCCAGCCAGTCGGCGAAGTCCGGATAGTCGCTGGGCCCCTGCCCGCAGATGCCGACGTACTTGCCGGTGGCGCGGCAGGCGGTGATGGCGCGCGAGATCAGCGCCTTGACCGCAGGATCGCGCTCGTCGAAATCGTGCGCCAGCTGCTCCAGGCCGGAGTCGCGGTCCAGCCCCAGCGTCAGCTGCGTCAGGTCGTTCGAGCCGATCGACATGCCGTCGAAGTGCTCGAGGAACTGCTCGGCCAGGATCGCGTTGCTCGGCACCTCGCACATCATGATCAGGCGCAGCCCGTCCTGGCCGCGCTTCAGTCCGCGCTCGGCGAGCATCCCGGCGACCTTCCGCGCCTGGCGCACGGTGCGCACGAAGGGCACCATGATCTCCACGTTGACCAACCCCATGTCGTTGCGCACGCGCTTGAGCGCCTCGCATTCCATGGCGAAGGCATCGGCGAACTCGGGGCTCACGTAGCGCGACGCGCCGCGGAAGCCGAGCATCGGGTTTTCCTCGTCGGGCTCGTAGCGGCTGCCGCCGATCAGCTTGCGGTATTCGTTGGACTTGAAGTCCGACAGCCGCACGATCACCGGCTGCGGCCAGAAGGCCGCGGCGATGGTGGCGATGCCCTCGGCCAGCTTGTCGACGTAGAAGGCGCGCGGCGAGGCATGGCCGCGCGCCACCGATTCGACCGCCTTCTTCAGCTCGGTGTCGATGTTCGGATAGTCGAGGATCGCCTTCGGGTGCACGCCGATGTTGTTGTTGATGATGAACTCCAGCCTGGCCAGGCCAACGCCGGAGTTCGGCATCTGCGCGAAGTCGAAGGCCAGCTGCGGGTTGCCGATGTTCATCATGATCTTGATCGGGCAGTACGGCATCTCGCCGCGCCGCACCTCGCTGACCTCGGCCTCGAGCAGGCCGTCGTAGACGTAGCCGGTGTCGCCTTCGGCGCAGGACACGGTGACCAGCGCGCCGTCGTGCACCTTGTCGGTGGCGTCGCCGCAGCCCACCACCGCCGGAATGCCGAGCTCGCGCGCGATGATCGCCGCGTGGCAGGTGCGCCCGCCGCGGTTGGTGACGATGGCCGCCGCGCGCTTCATCACCGGCTCCCAGTTCGGATCGGTCATGTCGGTGACGAGCACGTCGCCGGGCTGCACGCGCTCCATCTCCGCGGGGCTGCGCACCAGCCGCACCGGGCCGGTGCCGATCTTCTGGCCGATGGCGCGGCCTTCGGCCAGCACCACGTTCTTGGCGCGGTCGCCCTTGAGCCGGAAGCGCTGCTCGACCTGGCCTTCGGCCTGGCTCTTCACCGTCTCGGGCCGCGCCTGCAGGATGTACAGCTTGCCGTCCTGGCCGTCCTTGCCCCACTCGATGTCCATCGGCCGGCCGTAGTGCTGCTCGATGACCAGCGCGTAGCGCGCCAGTTCGATCACGTCGGCATCGCTCAACGCGTAGCGGTTGCGCTGCTCCGGCGGCGTGTCCACGGTGCGCACCAGATGGCCGGTGGCGGCACGCTCGCGCTCATCGGCAAATTCCATGCGCTGCAGCTTGCTGCCCAGGCTGCGGCGGATGATCGGGAATTTGCCGGCGCGCAGCGTCGGCTTGTGCACGTAGAACTCGTCGGGGTTGATCGACCCCTGCACCACCGTCTCGCCCAGGCCGTAGCCGGCGGTGATGAAGACCACGTCCTTGAAGCCCGATTCGGTGTCGATCGTGAACATCACGCCCGACGACGCCAGATCCGAGCGCACCATGCGCTGCACGCCGGCCGACAGCGCCACGTCGCCGTGCGCGAAGCCCTTGTGCACGCGGTAGCTGATCGCGCGGTCGTTGTACAGCGACGCGAACACCTCCTTCATCTTGTGCAGCACCTGTTCGATGCCGACGACGTTGAGGAAGCTTTCCTGCTGTCCGGCAAAGGACGCATCGGGCAGGTCCTCGGCGGTGGCCGACGAGCGCACGGCGAACGAGGCGTCGGGGTGGTCGCGCGTCAGGGCCTTGAACTGCGCCGTCACCGCCTCGCGCAGCGCGTCGGGAAGCGGCGTGTCGAGCACCCAGCCTCGGATCCGCGCACCGGCCTCGGCCAGCGCGCGCACGTCGTCGACGTTCAGCGCGTCGAGCGCGGCCTGGATGCGCTGCGCCAGGCCGTCCTGCTTCAGGAACTGCCGGAACGCATGCGCGGTGGTCGCAAAGCCGCCGGGCACGGCCACGCCGGAGGCGGACAGCTGGCTGATCATTTCGCCGAGCGAGGCGTTCTTGCCGCCCACCGACTCGACGTCGGACATTCTCGAGCGTTCGAACGGGATGACCAGGGCGGTCGCCAATGCGGGGGATGACATGGGAAGGCTCCGTGATGTGACAAAGGCGGTGCTCCCATAGGGCCGACCGGGCGGCGCACGGCTGCTTCTTCGTCTTGTTCTGGGCAACCGTGGGCGGGCATCTGAGCGGCGGCGCGAAGGGGCTGTAGCAGTGAATTCTAAGGAGTAAATGCCTATCATCGGCACGACCACTGCAGGGGTGCCGCGCCCCGACGTCCATGCCCAATCGCACCGTGTTCTTCGTCTCGGACGGCACCGGCATCACGGCCGAGACCTTCGGCAATTCGATCCTGGCGCAGTTCGCGACGCGCCCGCGGCACGTGCGCCGGCCCTTCATCGATACCGTGCCCAAGGCGGTGGGCGTGCTGCAGGAGATCAACCAGGCCGCCGAACACGAAGGCCGGCGCCCGATCGTGTTCATCACGCTGGTCAGCGACGAGGTGCGGCGCGTACTGACCACCGCCGCCTGCAAGGGCCTGGTGCTGGACATGTTCCGCACCTTCGTCGAGCCTCTGGAAGAGGAGTTCGGCGTCAAGTCGAACCACCGCATCGGCCGCTTCTCGGATGCCGCCAAGAGCGAGGAATACCACCATCGCATCGACGCCATCAACTTCTCGCTGGCGCACGACGACGGCCAGTCGGCGCGCAACCTGGAGCAGGCCGACGTGATCCTGGTCGGCGTCAGCCGCAGCGGCAAGACGCCGACCTCGCTGTACCTGGCGATGCAGCACGGCATCAAGGCCGCCAACTACCCGCTGATCCCCGAGGACTTCGAGCGCGGCAAGCTGCCGCAGTCGCTGGAGGCGCACAAGGGCAAGTGCTTCGGCCTGTCGATCAACCCGCAGCGCCTGGCGCAGATCCGCAACGAGCGCCGCCCCGGCAGCAAGTACGCGGCGCTGGAGAACTGCCGCTACGAGGTGAGCGAGGCCGAACAGATGATGCGCCGGGCCGGCATCTCGTGGCTGTCGTCGACGCACAAGTCGATCGAGGAGATCGCCACCACGATCCTGCGCGACATCCGCCCCGACCGGCTCGTCTACTGAAGGCGGCGCGCCGCTTCGTACAGGCAGATCGCCGCGGCCGCGGCGACGTTCAGCGACTCCTCGCCGCCCGGCTGGGCGATGCGCAGCGTCAGCGTGCAGCGCGCCATCAGCTCGGGCGCCACGCCCTGGCCCTCGTGGCCGAAGATCCACACGCAGGGCTGCGGCAGCACGCTGGCGTGCAGGAGCGCCGGCGCATGCGGACTGGTCGCCAGCCACGGCTGCCGCAACGGCTGCAGGGCCTCGGGTTGCAGGCCTTCGTGCAGCTGCAATGCGAAGTGCGCGCCCATGCCGGCGCGCAGCACCTTCGGCGACCACAGCGCCGCCGTGCCCTTCAGCGCCGCCACCTGCGTCACGCCCAGCGCCGCCGCGCTGCGCAGCATGCTGCCGACGTTGCCGGCGTCCTGCACGCGGTCGAGCAGCAGGGCCGACGCGTCGGCGCGCAGCGGCGCCGCGCTCGGGCGCTCGATCAGCGCGCCGATCGGTGCCGGCGACGGCAGGCTGCTCAATTCCCTGTGCAGCGCGTCGGACAGCAGCAGCACGCGCCGCGCGTGCCGCGCCAGCTGCTGCAGCCGCGGCTGCGGCCAGGCCGATTCGGCGATCAGCACCTGCTGCAGCGGCCAGCCGCGCGCCACGCAGGCCGCCAGCAGGTGCTCGCCTTCCAGCCACAGCAGCGCGCCTTCGCGGCGGTAGGCGCCGGGGTCGCGCAATGCGCGCCGCACCATCGCCAGGCTCGGGTTGTCGCGCGCGCGGATCGTGATCGGCTGCGATGTCACGGCGACCCCGCCGAGCGCACCGGGGCGAAGCTGCGGCGGTGTTCGCTGCAGGGGCCGTGGGCCTGCAGCGCCCGCAGGTGCGCGGCCGTCGGATAGCCCTTGTTCGCGGCAAAACCGTACAGCGGATAGCGCTCGTGCAGCGCCAGGCACAACCGGTCGCGGTGCACCTTGGCCAGGATCGACGCCGCCGCGATCGCCTGCACCCGGGCGTCGCCCTTGACCACGGCATGCGCCTGCATTTCCAGCGCCGGGGTGCGGTTGCCGTCGACCAGCACGCAATGCGGCCGCAGGCGCAGCCCGGCCACCGCGCGGCGCATCGCCAGCAGCGTCGCCTGCAGGATGTTCAGCGCGTCGATCTCCTGCGCGCTGGCCTCGGCAACGCAGCAGCACAAGGCCTTGGCGCGGATCTCGTCGTACAGGCGTTCGCGCCGGCGCGGCGACAGCCGCTTCGAATCGGCCAGGCCCTTGATCGGCCGCAGTTCGTCGAGCACCACCGCCGCGGCCACCACCGGCCCGGCCAGCGGGCCGCGGCCGGCCTCGTCGACGCCGGCCACCAAGCCGGGGCCGCGCCAGGACAGGCCCAGCTGCTCAGGCTTCAAGAATCTGCGCGATCGCATCGGTGGCACAGCGCGCGGTGTCGCGCCGCAGCAGCAGGTGCAGTTCGGTGAAGCGCGCGGCCAGGCGCTCGGCGCCGGCCGCGTCGTCCAGTTGCGCGAGCACGGCATCGGCCAGCGCCTGCGGTTCGCAGGCTTGCTGCAGCAACTCCGGCACGACGAACTCGCGGCACAGGATGTTCGGCAGGCCGACCCACGGCAGATAGCTCATGTGCCTGAACAGCCAGGCATTCAGCGCATGCACGCGGTAGCCGATGACCATCGGCCGTTTGAACAGCGCCGCTTCCAGCGTCGCCGTGCCGCTGGCGATCAGCGTCGCGTCGCAGGCGGCCAGGGCCTCGTGCGAGCGGCCGTCGAGCAGTTGCACCGCCAGGCCGGGCGCGTGCGTCTGCAGCAGCGCCTGCAAGGCCGCATGCAGGCCGCCGGCCGCGGGCAGCACGAAGCGCAGGCTCGCCCGGCGCTGCTGCAGCAGCGCCGCCGCCTGCAGGAACACCGGCGCGACGTAGTGCATCTCGCCGCGGCGGCTGCCCGGCAGCAGCGCAACCACCTCGTCCTGCGCGCCCAGGCCGAGCGCGGCTCGGGCGGCCGCACGCGGCACCTCGAGCGGGATCAGATCGGCCAGCGGATGGCCGACGAAGCTCGCGCCGACACCGGCGCGCTGCAGCAGCGCCGGCTCGAACGGAAACAGGCACAGCACGTGGTCGGTGCTGCGCGCGAGCCGCTTGACGCGGCCGCCGCGCCAGGCCCAGATCGACGGGCAGACGAAGTGCACGCAGCGCAGGCCCTCGCTGCGCAGGCGCCGCTCGAGCCCGAGGTTGAAGTCCGGGGCGTCGATGCCGACGAACACCGCCGGCCGTTCGCGCAGCAGGCGCGCGCCCAGTTCGCGGCGCATCGTCCACAGCGACGGCACGTGGCCGAGCGCGTCGACGAAGCCGTTGACCGCCAGGCGCCCGCTCGGCCACCACGACTCGAAACCCAGCGCCTGCATCTGCGGCCCGCCGATGCCGGCGGCGTGCAGCGCCGGCCAGCGCTCCTTCAGGCCCGCCAGCAGCAGCCCGGCGAGCAAGTCGCCCGACGCCTCGCCGGCGACCATGCCGAAGCGCGGCGCGGGTTGTTCGGCCGCGAGCATCGAGGCTTCAGCGCACGATGCCGCGACCCGCCTGCGCCAGGAAGCCGGTCATCAACGCGACATCGGCAGCCGCCGCCGGCACATCGGCCGCGAGCTGCGCGATCGCTTCGCGGGCCTGCTCGAGCGTGAGCTTCTGGCGGTAGAGCAGCCGGTGCATCTGCTTGACGACCGCGATCCGCCGGGCATCGAAACCGCGGCGGCGCAGGCCCTCGAGGTTGAAGCCGCGCGCTGCCAGCGGATTGCCGTCGGCCATCATGAACGGCGGCACGTCCTGCGACACCGCGCTCGAGTGGCCGACCATCACGTGCGCACCGAGCTTGCAGAACTGGTGCACGCCGGACAGGCCGCCGATCACCGCCCAGTCGCCGACGTGCACGTGCCCGGCCAGGCCGACGAAGTTCGCGATCACGATGTCGCTGCCGACCCGGCAGTCGTGCGCGACGTGCACGTTGGCCATGATCCAGTTGCGGTCGCCAAGGCGCGTGACGCCGGCATCCTGCACCGTGCCGCGGTTGAAGTTGCAGTACTCGCGGATCGTGTTGCCGTCGCCGATGACGAGTTCGGTCGGCTCGCCGGCGTACTTCTTGTCCTGCGGCGCGCCGCCCAGCGCGCAGTACGCGCCGATGCGGTTGTCGCGGCCGATCGTGGTGCGGCCTTCGATCACGCAGTGCGGTCCGATCGTCGTCTGCGCACCGATGCGCACCTGCGCGCCGACGATCGCGAAGGGGCCGATCTCGGCCGTCTCGTCCAGCTCGGCAGCAGCGTCGACGAGCGCCGTGGGGTGGATGCGCGCCATGCCGCGCCTTCAGCCGATCTTGCCCACGGCCATCATCAACCCGGCCTCGACCGCGACCTCGTCGCCGACCAGCGCGCGCGCGTTGAACTTCCAAAGCATGGCGCGCATTCGTGCCGCCTGGACGTCGAGGATCAGCTGGTCGCCCGGCTCGACCGGCCGCTTGAAGCGCGCATCGTCGATGCCGGCGAAGTAGTAGATCGTCTTCTCGTCGGGCACGACGTCGTAGGTCTCGAAGCCGAGTATCGCGGCCGCCTGCGCCAGCGCCTCGAGCATCAGCACGCCGGGCATCACGGGCCGTGTCGGAAAGTGGCCGACGAAGAACTCCTCGTTGATGGTCACGTTCTTCAGCGCGCGGATGCGCTTGCCCTTGTCGAGTTCGAGCACGCGGTCGACGAGCACGAACGGATAACGGTGCGGCAGGCGCTTGAGGATCTTGTGGATGTCCATGGTCATCGGCTCTTGCTTTCCAAGGCGCGCAGGCGGCCGCGCAGTGCATGCAACTGGCGCAGCGTGGCGGCGTTCTTGTCCCAGACGCCATTTTCGCCGAAGGGGAACATGCCGCCGTAGCTGCCCGGACGGTGAATCGAACGCGTGATCGCGCAGGCGGCGCCGACGTGCACGTGGTCGCAGATCTCGATGTGGCCGACCACGCCCGCCTGGCCCGCGAAGCTGCAGTGCGCGCCGATGCGCGTGCTGCCGGCGATGCCGACCAGCGCGGCCATCGCGGTGTGCGCGCCGATGCGGCAGTTGTGCGCGATGTGCACCAGGTTGTCGAGCTTGACGCCCTGCTCGAGCACGGTGTCGCTCAAGGCGCCGCGGTCGACGCAGCTGTTGGCGCCGATCTCGACGTCGTCGCCGATGACGACCGCGCCGAGCTGCTCGATCTTCTGCCAGCGGCCTTGCTGCGGCGCGAAGCCGAAGCCGTCGGCGCCGATGACCGCGCCCGGATGCAGGATGCAGCGCGCGCCGATGCGGCAGCGCTCGCCGACCACCACCTGCGGCGCGAGACGGGTGTCCTCGCCGATCAGCGCCTCGGCGCCGACGTGGCATTGCGCGCCCACGCTCGCGCCGCGGCCGATGATCGCGCCGCGGCCGACGAAGGCCAGCGCACCGACCTGTGCTTCGCCGTGCACCTGCGCGCCCGGCTCGACCACGGCGCTGGCGTGCACTCCGGGCTCCCGCGGCGGACGCCGCCGGCGCACCCACCACTGCGTGAGCCGCGCATAGTAAAGATAAGGGTCGGCGCTCAGGATCGCGCAGCGCCGCGAGGCCGCGGCCTCGCGCTGCGCCGGCGCGGCGATCACGCAGCCGGCCGCCGACTGCTGCAGCTGCGGCAGGTAGCGCGCGCTGGCGAGAAAGCTGATGTCGTGCGCGCCGGCGGCGTCGAGCGCGGCGATGCCGCGGATCGGCCAAGACGCGTCGCCGATCAGATCGCCGCCCAGCTCGGCCGCCAGATCGGCGCTGCGGACCTCGAACATCGGCGCCTGCGCTCGGCGCGCGCTCAGCGCGGCGCCGGCGGTGCGGCGTTCAGGGCCTTGATCACCTTCTCGGTGATGTCGACGCGCGGGCCGGCGAAGATCGCCTCCTGCAGGATCACGTCGTACTTCTCCTGCTCGAAGATCTGCTTGATGACGCGGTTGGCGCGTTCGACCACGGCCGCCAGTTCCTCGTTCTTGCGCTGCGTCAGGTCTTCCTGGAACTCGCGGCGGCGCCGCTGCATGTCGCGGTCCTGCTCGATCAGCTCGCGCTGCCGGCGCGAGCGTTCGCTCTCGCTCAAGGTCGGCGCCTCCTTCTCCAGGCGCTCGGCGGCGGCCTTCAGCCGCGAACCCTGCTCGGCCAGATCCTTCTCGCGCTTGCTGAACTCGCTTTCCAGCCGCGTCTGCGCCGCCTTGGCCGGTGCCGCCTCGCGCAGCACGCGTTCGCTGTTCACGTAGCCGATCCGCAGCTCCTGCGCCATCGCGCCGGCAGGCCACGCATACAAGACGGCCGATACCGCGGCGGCGAGCACGCGTGTGGTCAGCGGCAGCACCTTCATCAGAATCTGGTCCCGATCTGGAATTGGAAAGGCTGGATTCTATCGGTTCCCTGGTACATCACCGGCGTGCCGTAGCTGAGCTTCAGCGGCCCCATCGGCGAGATCCAGCTGATGCCCAGGCCGGTGGAGGCGCGCAGGCTGCTGAAGGTGACCGACTGGTCCTCGCCCCAGGCGTTGCCGATGTCGAAGAAGGCGAAGAAGCGCAGGCTCTTGTCGTTGCCCATGCCGGGCACCGGGATGTACAGCTCGGCGTTGGCGTTCATCTTGCGGGTGCCGCCGATGAAGGCGCCGGTCGGGTCGACGACACCCAGCGAGTTCTGCTCGAACACGCGTACCGAGCCGAGGCCGCCGCTGTAGAAGTTCTTGAACACCGGATAGGGCCGCGACCCGAGCTCGAAGCCCCAGCCGATCTCGCCGTTCAGACCCAGCGTCAGGTTGTAGGGCAGCGCCAGGTACTGCTGCGCCTGCAGGTTCAGCCGCGCGAACTGCAGGTCGCCGAGCGCGCTGATCTCGGCGTTGGCGCGATAGAAGCGGCCCTCGGTGGGGAACAGCGTGCTGTTGCGGCCGTCGCGAGACCAGCCGATGGTCAGCGGGAAGCCGTAGCTGGTCGGCCCGTACTCCTGCCGGTACAGGAAGTAGCTGTTGGGCAGGAAGTTGTCGTCGCCGATGCGGGTCTGCTCGAAGCCGGCGCCGAAGAACACCGTGTCGAGCTCGGTGAAGGGCACGCCGAAGCGCATCGCGCCGCCCCAGGTGGTCAGCTGGTAGCTGTCGCCGTAAGTGTTCAGCGGACTCGAGTTGCGGTAGTACAGGTCGACCGCGCGCGACACGCCGTCAACGGTCCAGTAGGGATCGACGCTGTTGACGACCAGCGTGCGGTTGCTCTTGCCGGTGTTGACGCTCAGACCCAGGTAGTGGCCCGAGCCGAACACGTTCTCCTGCTGGATCGCAGCGCTCAGCGTCAGCTGCTCGGCGCTGGAATAACCGGCGCCGATCGACAGGTTGCCGGTGGGCTTCTCGACCACGGTGACGATCAGGTCCACCTGGTCGGGCGTGCCGGGCACTTCGACGGTGTCGATCGACACTTCCTTGAAGTAGCTCAGGCGGTCCAGGCGCTCCTTGGACAGCTTGATCTTCGCGCCGTCGTACCACGAGGCCTCGAGCTGGCGGAACTCGCGCCGGATAACCTCGTCGCGCGTGCGCGTGTTGCCGGCCACGTCGATGCGCCGCACGTAGACGCGGCGCAGCGGATCGGCGGCGAACACCACCTGCACCTGCCCCGCGTCGCGGTCGATCTCGGGGCGCGGCTCGATGCGCGCGAAGGCGAAGCCGTAGCCGGCGAACAGGTCGCCGAAGCGGCGCACCGTCGCCGCCACGTCGTCGCCGCGGTACGGCTTGCCCGGCACGACGTCGACCAGCGCGCGGAACTCGTCGTCGCGGCCGAGGAAGTTGCCCTCCAGCCGCACGCCGGTGACGGTGAAGACCTGGCCCTCGCGGATGGTGATGGTGATCGAGATGTCCTGCTTGTCGGGCGAGATCGTCACCTGCGTCGACTCGATCGCGAATTCGAGGTAGCCGCGGTTCAGGTACCAGGCGCGCAGCGTCTCCAGGTCGGCGTTGAGCTTGGCGCGCGAATAGCGGTCGCCCTTGGTGTACCAGCTGAGCCAGCCGCTGGGGCTGGCCTCGAACTCGCCGAGCAGCGTCGACTCGCTGAAGGCGCGCGCGCCGACGATGCGGATCTCGCGGATGCGCGCCGCGTCGCCTTCGGTCATCGTGAAGGTGACGTTGACGCGGTTGCGCTCGATCGGCGTCACCGTGGTCACGACCTCGGCGCCGTACAGGCTGCGCGACAGGTACTGGCGCTTGATCTCCTGCTCGGCACGGTCGATCAGCGCGCGGTCGAAGGGCAGGCCCTCGCCGATGCCGGCCTCGCGCAGCGACTTGACCAGCACGTCCTGCTCGAACTCCTTCAGCCCGACGAAGGACACGGTGGCGATGATCGCGCGCTCGTCGATGACGACGACGACGATCTGCTGCTCGATTTCGATGCGCACGTCCTTGAACAGGCCGGTGGCGAACAGCGCGCGCAGCGCCGTCGCGCCCTTCTCGTCGGTATAGGTGTCGCCGATGCGGAACGGCAGCGCGCCGAACACCGTGCCCGGGTCGGTGCGCTGGATGCCCTCGATACGGATGTCCTGGATGACGAAGGGCTCGACCGCATGCGCCGCCGGCGCGAACAGCACGCCGGCCAGCAGCATGCAGGCCGCCACCCAGCGCAACACAGTCGTCGTGACGCGCGGCAGGAACACGAAGGGCATCGGGGAGAGGCTCAGTGCAGGCCCAACAGGCGGGCCACGTCGTTGAAGAGGGCCACCGACATCAAGGCCAGCAGGATGGCGATGCCGCCGCGCTGCAGCCGGCCCAGCCAGACCTCGGATACAGGCCGCCCGGTCAACCCCTCGAAAAGATAATACATCAGGTGCCCGCCGTCGAGCATCGGCAGCGGCAGCAGGTTCAGCACGCCGAGACTGACGCTGACCAGCGCGAGGAAGCCGAGGTAGTAGCCCAGGCCCTGCTGTACCGACTGGCCGGCGTAGTCGGCGATGGTCAGCGGCCCGCTCAGGTTGCGCAGCGAAGCTTCGCCGATCAGCATGCGGCCCAGCATCTTCAGCGTCAGCGCGCTCAGCTCCCAGGTGCGCTGTGCGCCCAGCACCAAGCCCTCCCACGCGCCGCGCCGCACCGTGACCATCTCCACCGGCGCCCCGACGTAGGCGTCGATGCGGCCGATGCGCTGGCCGCCGTCGTCGGCGACGCGCGGCAGCACCTCGAGCTCGACGCGCCGCGCGTCGCGCTCCACCGACCAACGCATCGGCAGCGCACCGCCGTCGCGCACCGCCCGGCGGATGCGCTCGCGCAGTTGCGCCGCGTCCTCGACCGGCTGGCCGTCGACCGCGAGCACGCGGTCGCCTTCGCGCAGCCCGGCGCGCTCCGCCGGGCCGCCGGCCTGCAGCTTGCCCATCACCGCGTCGCTGTAGGGCGCGCCGAGACCCACCTGGCGCATCAGCGTCGCGTCGACGTCGCGCGTGCCCAGGCCCGGCAGATCGAGGCGCAGCGTGCGGCTGCCGCCGCCGCGCCGGTCGCTGACCGACAGTTGCAGCGGCTCGCCGTCGAGCACCGCCTGCGTGACCTGCCAGCGCAGATCGTTCATCGAGCGCAGTTCGGTCCACTCGCTGCCGTCGCGCGACACGGCGCGCACCCAGTCGCCGGAGCGCAGCCCGGACTGCTCGGCCACGCTGGCCGGCAACGGCGCGCCGAGCACCGCCTTCGGTTCTTCGCTGCCGATCCACTGTGCCGCCGCGAACAGCAGCACCGCGAGCAGCAGGTTGGCGGCCGGCCCGGCGGCGACGATGGCCGCGCGCCGCGCCAGCGGCTGGCGGTTGAAGGCGCGGTGCAGGTCCTGCGGCGCGACCGCGCCTTCGCGTTCGTCGAGCATGCGCACGTAGCCGCCCAGCGGCAGCGCCGAGACGACGAATTCGGTGGCCTCGGGGCTGCTCTGGCGGCGCCACAGCACGCGGCCGAAACCGACCGAGAAGCGCAGCACCTTGACGCCGCAGGCGAGCGCCATGCGATAGTGGCCGTATTCGTGGATCACCACCAGGATCGCCAGCGTCAGCAGGAAGGCCAGCACGGTGATCATCGCGCCAGCTCCTGCACGCGGCGCTCGGCATGGGCCCGCGCGCGCAAGTCCAGCGCCAGCAGATCGTCGAGCGCGGGCGCGGCGCCGAGTTGCGGCGGCACGCGGTCCACGGTGTCGGCATTGACGCGGTGGATGGCGTCGAAGCCGATGCGGCGCTCGAGGAAGGCCGCCACCGCCACTTCGTTGGCTGCGTTCAGCACCGCTGCGCTGCCCTCCGGGCCGCGCAGCGCCGCCCACGACAGCTGCAGGCCGGGGAAGCGCCGCGCGTCCGCCTCCTCGAAGCTCAGCGCGGCGAGCGAGCTGAAGTCCAGCCGCGCCGCGCCCGATTCGATGCGCTGCGGGAACGACAGGCCATAGCTGATCGGCCCGCGCATGTCGGGCGTGCCCAGTTGGGCGAGCACGCTGCCGTCGCGGCACGCGACCATCGAATGGATGATGCTCTGCGGATGGATGACGACGCGGATCTGCTCGGGCTGCAGATCGAACAGCCAGCGCGCCTCGATGACTTCGAGCGCCTTGTTCATCATCGTCGCCGAATCGACCGAGATCTTGCGGCCCATGACCCAGTTCGGATGGGCGACGGCTTCGTCGGGCGTCACGTCCCGCAGCGTCGCCGGATCGCGCGCGCGAAACGGTCCGCCCGACGCGGTGAGCACGATGTGGTCGATGGTCTCGCGCCACTGCTCGCGCTGCTGCGGCAGGCACTGGAAGATGGCCGAATGCTCGCTGTCGATGGGCAGCAGCGTCGCGCCGCCCTCGTGCACCGCGCGCATGAACAGCGCGCCGCCGACGACCAGCGCCTCCTTGTTGGCCAGCAGCAGCCTTTTTCCGGCGCGCGCCGCGGCCAGGCAGGGCGCGAGCCCGGCAGCGCCGACGATGGCCGCCATCACGCTGTCGACCTCGGGCTCGGCCGCCATGTCGCACAGCGCCTGTGCGCCGCAGCGCACCTGCGTCGGCGACCCCTGTGCGCGCAGTGCGTCGCGCAGCGCGCGCGCGCGCGCTTCGTCGGGCACCGCCGCCCAGCGCGGCTGCCACTGCAGGCACTGCGCGACCAGCGCGTCGATGCGCTGCTGCGCGCTCAGGCCGACGACCTCGAAGCGATCCGGGTGGCGCGACACCACGTCCAGCGTGCTCGTGCCGATCGAGCCGGTGGAGCCGAGGATGACGAGTCGCTGTCGCGGCATGGCGTGTGCAGGCCTCACGCGCTGAGCAGCGCCAGCGCCAGCGGGAAGGTCGGCAGCAGCGCGTCGATGCGGTCGAGCACGCCGCCGTGGCCGGGCAGCAGCCGGCTCGAGTCCTTGGCGCCGACGGCGCGCTTGACCAGCGACTCCATCAGGTCGCCGACCACGCTCATGCCGGCCAGGAAAGCCAGTGCCGCGAGCCCGCCGAGCAGGCCGAACTGGTCGATCAGCCGGCCGTACAGGCTCAGGCTGTCGGTATCCAGGCGCGATTCGGCGGCGCGCCAGACCAGCGTCAGCACGAACACGCCGGCCATGCCGCTGTACACGCCTTCCCAGCTCTTGCCCGGGCTGATGGTCGGCGCGAGCTTGCGCTTGCCGAAACGGCGTCCGCCGAAGTACGCGGCGATATCGGCTACCCACACCAGGCAGAACACCGACAGGATGAAGTTGATGCCGATGTGGCGCGCGTGGCTCATCGCCAGCCACGCGGCCCACAGCGCCGCCAGCCCGAGCACCAGGCGCGCCAGCCGCGGCAGATGCGGCCACAGCGCCGGCCCGCTGCGCAACGCAAACGCACCGCCGAAGACCCACAGCGCCGCCGCCACCCACCAGGCCGCGTTCGGCGGCGCAGCGGACCAGCCGGCCCCCAACGCGGCGGCGCAGGCCAGCGCCAGCGCCGCGCCCAGGCCCAGCGACGGCGCCATCGCCAGCTGGTTCAAGCGGCCCCATTCCCAACCGGCCGCGCCGATCAGCGCCAGCGTCAGCAGGCCGAAGGGCCAGGGCACGGGCGCGAACAGCGCCGGGACCAGCAGTGCCAGCAGCACGACCGCGGTGACGACGCGCTGCCCGAGCATCGACATCAGAGGCCCTGGGGCATCAGCTCTTCCGCAGCGATGCCGCCGTAGCGCCGGTCGCGCTGCCGGTAGGCCTGCAGTGCCGCGTCGATGTCGGTCTCGTTGAAGTCCGGCCACAGCCGCTCGGTGAAGACGAACTCCGAATAGGCCGACTGCCACAGCAGGAAGTTGCTGATGCGCATCTCGCCGCCGGTGCGGATGAACAGGTCCGGGTCCGGCGCGAAGCTCAGCGCCATGTAGCGCGACAGCAGCGCCTCGTCCAGCGACTCGGGTGCCACGCCGTCGCGCATCGCGTGGCGGCAGGCCTGCAGCATGTCCCAGCGCCCGCCGTAGTTGAAGCACACCGACAGGTTGATGCGCGTGTTGTGCGCGGTGCTGCGCTCGGCGTACTCCCAGGCCTCGCGCAGCTTGTTCGAGACCTTCGAGCGGTCGCCGACGATGCGCACGCGCACGCCGTCGCCGGCCATCTTCGTCAGGTACTTGGACACCGCCACCAGCACCAGGCCCATCAGCCCTGAGACTTCCTCGCTCGGCCGCTTCCAGTTCTCGGACGAGAAGGCGAACACCGTCAGGTAGTCGACGCCGCGGTCGGCGAAGGCGTTGACCGCGCGCACCAGCGCGTCGACGCCCTGCTTGTGGCCGTAGACGCGCGGCATGTAGCGTTTGCGCGCCCAGCGGCCGTTGCCGTCCATGACCACGGCCACGTGGCGCGGCACGGCCGGATCGCTGGGGGTATCGGAGAAGTTCACCGCGCCTCAGACCGCCAGGATGTCGGCTTCCTTGCCGTGCACCAGCCGGTCGACTTCGGCGATGGTGCGGTCGGTGAGCTTCTGCACCTCGTCCTGCGCGCGGCGCTCCTCGTCCTCGGTGGCCTGCTTGTCCTTGAGCAGCTTCTTCAGGTGCTCGTTGGCATCGCGGCGCAGGTTGCGCGCCGCGACCTTGGCTTCCTCGCCGGCGTGGCGCACGACCTTGGTCAGCTCCTTGCGGCGCTCTTCGGTCAGCGGCGGCATCGGCACGCGCAGCAGATCGCCCTGCGCCGCAGGGTTCAGGCCCAGGCTGGATTCGCGGATCGCCTTCTCGATCTTCGCGCCCATGCCCTTCTCCCAGGGCTGCACGCTGATCGTGCGCGCGTCGAGCAGCGTGACGTTGGCCACCTGGCTGATCGGCACCTCGCTGCCGTAGTAGTCGACATGCACCTGGTCGAGCAGCCCGGGGTGGGCGCGGCCGGTGCGGATCTTCAGCAGTTCCGCCTTGAAGGCCTCGATGGTGCGGGCCATCTTGTGCTCCGCGGTCTGCTTGATGTCTGCAATGCTCATGTGCTCACCACGCGAAACGGTCAAACGTGCACCAGCGTGCCCTCGTCCTCGCCCTGCACCACGCGCTTGAGCGCGCCGGGCTTGAAGATGCTGAAGATCTTGATCGGCAGCTTCTGGTCGCGGCACAGCGCGAAGGCGGTCGCGTCCATCACCTGCAGGTTCCTGGCGATCGCCTCGTCGAAGCTGATGTGGGCGTAGCGCGTGGCCGAGGCGTCCTTGTTCGGGTCGGCGCTGTAGACGCCGTCGACCTTGGTCGCCTTCAGCACCACCTGCGCACCGATCTCCGCGCCGCGCAGCGCCGCCGCGGTGTCGGTGGTGAAGAAGGGGTTGCCGGTGCCGGCGGCGAAGACCACGATCTTGCCTTCTTCCAGGTACTGCAGCGCCTTGGGCCTCACGTAGGGCTCGACCACCTGCTCGATGCCGATGGCCGACATCACGCGCGCGGTCATGCCTTCCTGGCGCATGGTGTCGGCCAGCGCCAGCGCGTTCATCACCGTGGCCAGCATGCCCATGTAGTCGGCGGTGGCGCGGTCCATGCCCACCGAACCGCCGGCCACGCCGCGGAAGATGTTGCCGCCGCCGATGACCACGGCCACTTCGACGCCGAGCTGGGTGATGTCCTGCACCTCGCGCACCATGCGCACGATCGTCGCGCGGTTGATGCCGTAGGCGTCGTCGCCCATCAGGGCCTCGCCAGACAGCTTCAACAGGATGCGCTTGTAGGCCGGCATGCAGGACTTTCGTTGCGGCGATCGGTGCGAAGTGTACGGTGCGCAGGCTTCACGCCCGGCGCACCGCGGCACCATCGCTCAGCCCTTGGCGGCCGCCACCTGCGCCGCCACTTCGGCGGCGAAGTCGTCGCTGCGCTTCTCGATGCCCTCGCCGACCACGTACAGCGTGAAGCCCTTGATCGCGGTCTTCTTGTCCTTCAGCATCGCGCCCACGCTCTGCTTGCCGTCGGCGGCCTTGACGAAGACCTGGTCGAACAGCGACACCTCCTTCAGGTACTTCTGCACCGCACCGTCGACCATGCGCGCGACGATGTCGGCGGGCTTGCCCGATTCGGCGGCCTTCTCGGCGGCGATCTTGCGCTCCTTGTCGACCAGTTCGGCCGGCACGTCGGCCGCCGACAGCGCGGCCGGCTTCATCGCCG
>OEIU01000822.1_pt1 | contig 24650 bp, 25 predicted proteins | sample 1539221 | NCBI WGS metagenome assembly OEIU01 (sample SAMN03792071, study PRJEB22550) | activated sludge metagenome | feature: wastewater treatment plant; material: activated sludge; isolation source: Wastewater treatment plant of a petroleum refinery complex | place: Argentina: Zarate | collected...
GTGGTGACGTTCTCGATCGACCGGAACGTCAACTACACCAACTTCTGCATCACCGACTGCGACTTCTGCGCGTTCTACCGCCGCCCGATGGACCCCGAGGGCTACGTCCTGCCGAAGCGCGTGATCTTCCGCAAGATCGAGGAGACGCTCGACCTGGGCGGGACGGCGCTGCTGCTGCAGGGCGGGCACCACCCGAACCTGCGGATCGAGTGGTACGAGGACCTCTTCACCGACATCAAGTCGCGCTACCCGGTCCACCTGCACGCGCTGTCGCCGTCGGAGATCCTCCACATCTCCAACGTCTCGCGGATCTCCCTGGACGAGACGATGGAGCGGCTGCGCGACGCGGGCCACGACTCGCTGCCGGGCGGCGGGGCCGAGATCCTGGTCGACCGGGTGCGCCAGGTCATCGCGCCGCGCAAGACCACGTCCGACGAGTGGCTCGACGTGATGCGCGCCGCCCACCGGGCCGGCATGTCGACGACCGCGACGATGATGTACGGGACGGTCGACACCGTCGAGGACCGGGTGGAGCACCTGCGTCGCCTCCGGGAGGTGCAGGACGAGATCCCCGGCTTCCGCGCGTTCGTGTGCTGGAGCTACCAGTCGGGCGGCGGCAGCGCGCGCGGCGACGACCACGCCCACACGACCGCGGCCGACTACCTGATGACGCTGGCCGTCAGCCGCCTGTACCTCGACAACTTCCCGCACTTCCAGAGCTCGTGGGTCACCCAGGGCCTACGGGTCGGGCAGTTGGCGCTCGAGTTCGGCTGCGACGACATGGGCTCGATCATGATCGAGGAGAACGTCGTCCGGGCGGCGGGGACCGCCTTCCGTCTGGACACCGAGCGGATGGTCGCGGCGATCGAGGCCACCGGGCGGCGGGCCGTGCAGCGCGACACCCTCTACCGGGCCGTGCGGACCTTCTGATGGCGGACATCGACGTGAACGAGGCGCACCGCCGCTGGACGGCGGGCGAGCTCGAGATCATCGACTGCCGCGAGGAGCAGGAGCACGACACCACCCGGGTCGACGGCATCCCCCTCATCCCGATGAGCGAGTTCCTCGCCCGGGTCGACGAGCTGCCGGAGGACCGGCCGCTGGCCATCTTCTGCCGCAGCGGCAGCCGCAGCGCGCAGGTGGCCGACTACCTGACGGCCACCGGCGACCACGGCGAGGTGGCCAACATCGCCGGCGGCATCATCGCCTGGGCCGCGGCGGGACTCCCCTACGAGGGCGACCCGCCCCGCTGAGCGCAGGCGCGGCGACCGCGACCGGGCGGCACGCCACGTTGAATTCCCGGCGGTCCAATGCGAGCGAAGCGAGCCGGAGGCCCCGCTCGAGAGGGCCTCCTGACCGCCGGGATTGGTCGCTAGAAGTCCATCGGCTGGATCCGGTCGAGGCGGATGGCCTCGATCAGACGCTCGACGTCCTCCTCCATGTTGGCCCGGGCGAAGTTGCGCAGGTTGACGAGCAGCTCCTCGGTGCCGTCGTTCAGCACGTCGTCGAACAGCTCGACCTCGTCCTGCGAGAACTCGCCGGTGTGGGACCACTCGCAGTTGGGACAGCGCCGCTCGATGCGCCAGACGTCGCCCGACCGCTCCTCCCAGCTGACGGGGTACACCAGGTCGCCCTCGCACTGGGGGCAGAGGTGGAGCTCGCTCTCCTCCTCGTCCAGGCCGAGCAGCGCGAGCGGGTCGGTCCGGTCCTCGGTCTCGGTCACGGTCGCCTCGACCGCCACCTCGTCGCCCTCCGGCTCCGAGAAGTAGACGATCTCGATGACCTTCCCCCCGGGGAGGGCGATCTTCTTGGTGCGGTAGCCCTTCATGGCCCTGTCCGTCTCTCATGGCGACCTGACCGCCATCCATGGCCGTCGTCGCGCGGGTTGCCAGATGTGCCTGGGGTATCGACCCTGGCCACCTGGACTTGAGGGGCATGCGACGCGCCGGTCGCGCCGCCCCCGCGACGGGCCGTCAGACCCCCGCGAGCGCCGCGTCCGCCACCCGGTCGGCCTCGTACGAGGAGCGGACCAGCGGGCCCGCCTCGACGTGCGCGAGGCCCCGTTCGCGGCCCGCCGCGGCGATCGCCGGGTACTCCGCCGGGGCGTAGTAGCGGGACACCGGCAGGTGGGCTGCGGACGGCCTCAGGTACTGCCCGACGGTCACCGGACCGCATCCCACCGCCGCCAGGTCGGCGAGCACGGCGTGCACCTCCGGGAGCGTCTCCCCCAGCCCGACCATGATGCCGCTCTTGGTGGTGAGCCCCGACGCCGCGGAGCGGGCCAGCAGCTCGAGGGTGCGCTCGTAGCGCGCCCCCGGGCGCACGCGCGAGTAGAGGCGCGGGACGGTCTCGGTGTTGTGGTTCAGCACGTCGGGCGCCGCCTCGATGATCGCGTCGAGGGCGTCCCAGCTGCCGCGCAGGTCGGGGATCAGGACCTCCACGCCGGCGTCGGGCAGCCGCTCGCGCAGGGCGGCGATCACGTCGGCGAAGTGGGCGGCACCGCCGTCCGGCAGGTCGTCGCGCGCCACGGCCGTGACCACCACGAAGCGCAGCCCCATCGTCGCCGCGGCCTCGGCCACGCGGCGGGGCTCGTCGGGGTCGGGCGGCCCGAGCGGGCGGGCCGTGGTGACGTTGCAGAAGCGGCAGCCGCGGGTGCAGCGGCTGCCGGCGATCATGAACGTCGCGGTGCCCCGCGACCAGCACTGCCCGATGTTCGGGCAGGCGGCCTCCTCGCACACGGTGACCAGGTCGGACGAGCGCATCAGCGCCTTCGTCTTCACGAAGCCGTCGGCGAGGGGGTTCTTGGCGGCCACCCAGCGCGGCAGGCGGCGCCCCTCGCACAGCTGCGCGAGCTGGCCGGCGGTGACGTCCACCAGCTCCAGGGCGTCGGCCGGGCCGTCGCCGACGAGCCGGCCGGCGACCACCGTGTCGGGGATGCGGCCGGCGGCGTGCGCCGCCTCGATGGCCGCGCGGGGCGGGAGCCCGGGGTCGTCGTCGACCCGGAATCCTCGCTCGCGTTCCATGGCCCCACCGTAGCGGACCCCGCCGGTGCCCGGTACGCTCGCCCACCGTGGTCCTGTCCGACCGAACCATCCGCGAGGAACTGGCCAGCGGGCGCCTGGTGATCGAGCCGTTCGACGAGGCGCTGCTGCAACCCTCGTCGGTCGATCTGCGCGTCGCACCCGACTTCCGGGTGTTCCACAACAACCGGCGCCCGTACATCGACGTGCGCGAGCCGGGGGACGACCTGACCGAGGTGGTCACGATCGCGGAGGGCGACCCGTTCATCCTCCATCCCGGCGAGTTCGTGCTGGGCTCCACCGCGGAGCGGGTGGCCCTGCCCGACGACCTCGTCGCCCGGCTGGAGGGCAAGTCCAGCCTGGGCCGGCTGGGGCTCCTGATCCACTCGACCGCCGGCTACATCGACCCCGGGTTCGACGGCACGATCACGCTGGAGCTGTCCAACGTCGCCCGCCTCCCCATCTCCATCTATCCGGGGATGCCCATCGGTCAGATCTCGTTCCTCCAGATGACCACCCCGGTGGAACGGCCGTACCAGGGCAAGTACCAGGGGCAGGCGGGGCCGACGGCGAGCGCCTACCACCGCGAGTTCGACCGGGAGCGGGGCTCCGCCTAGCGGGGATGGCGGCCGGCGGGCCGCAGCCACGAGTTCGCGACGAGGCCGCCGAGCAGGGCGAAGGCGAGGGCCCACGCCGCCGCCAGCAGCCAGTCGCGGCCGGTGCCGGGGGCGATGGCGGGCGCCTCGCGACCCCCGAACGCCTGGATGACCGAGGCGATCGCGATGAAGGCGGCGTGGATGGCGTAGCCGGCGAGCCAGGCGCCGACGGCGTGGGCGGGCCGCCGGCCCGCGGCGCGCACGCCGGCCAGGAACCCGCCGATGCCGAACGAGAGCGCGGACGCGGCCAGGCGCAGGGGCCAGTCGCGACCGGCGCCCGCCATGAGCCCGATCGAGGCGACGAGCCCACCCCAGGCGACCGGGATCGGGTCGAGCCGCGCCGCCGCCGGGGACCGGCGGGGGGGAAGCGAAGCCACCACCGGATGCTACCCTCCCGCCTGGTAGCGGGCTTCGTCCCGACCCCCACACGGAGGATCCCCGTGGACTTCTCCCCCGTCCAGCTCCTCATCGTGCTGGCGATCATCCTGCTGGTCTTCGGCGCCAAGAAGCTGCCCGAGATCGGCCGCAACCTCGGTGCCGGCGCCCGCGAGTTCAAGGACGGCATCACCGGCAACGACAAGCCGGATGGCGAGGCGATCAGCGGCCCCAAGCGGGAGGACGAGAAGGTCGGCTGAGCCCGGCTCCCGGCGGGACCGCGTCTGGCGGGCCGCCTGGGTGGTGCCGGTCAGCTCGCCCGCCGTGCCCGACGGTGCGGTGGCGGTGCGCGGCGGCCGGATCGCCGCGGTGGGCCCGGCCCGGGAGGTCGTCGCGGCGCACCCGGACCTCGCGGTGGAGGACCTGGGCGACGGGATCCTGACCCCGGGGTTCGTCGACGCCCACTGCCATCTGGAGTGGAGCCTGCTGGACGGCCTGCTCCCGCCCGCCCCGTTCGGGCCGTGGCTGGGGGACATGCTGGCGCTGCGCCTGCGGATGGGCCCGGCCGACCACGCGGCCGCGGCGCGCTCCGGCGCCCTGCGCGCGCTGCGGGCGGGGACCACCACCCTCGCCGATTCCGGGCCCTCGGGGCAGGGCGCCGCGGCGCTGACCGCGCTGGGCCTGCGCGGCCTGGTGCACCTGGAGGCCTTCGGGCGTGAGGAGGGGGACGCCGCCGAGGCGGCGGCCGCTGCGTACGAGGAGCGCCTGGCCGCGGTGGACGCGGCCGCGGGCCCCAGGGTGCGCGTGGGGGTCTCGCCGCACGCCCCGTACACGGTCGGCCCGGCGCTGTGGGCGGCGCTTCGGGCCCGGCGGGGTCTGGCCGGGCGGCCGTGGGCGACCCACGTCGCCGAGTCCGCGGCGGAGGAGGAGGTGATCGCCACCGGACACGGCCCGCTGGGCGACCTGTTCGCGCGGGCCGGCCTGACGCCGGGGGACTGGCCGGGGGAGGACGGCGCCGGCGTCGTGCCCCGGATGGCCGCCGGCGACGCGTTCGCCCCGGGCCTGGTGGCGGCCCACTGCGTGCGGCTCCGGTCCGGCGACGCGCACATCCTCGCCACCGCCGGGGTGTCGGTCGCCCACTGCCCCCGCTCGAACATCCACCTCCGCTGCGGCCGGGCGCCGCTCGAGACGCTCCGGGACGCCGGCGCCCGGGTGGGGCTCGGCACGGACAGCCCCGCCAGCGGCGGCGACTACGACCTGCGCGCCGAGGCGCGCTCCGCCCGCGACCTGCACGCCGCGGCGGGGGGCCTCACCGACGCGGAGTTGCTGCGCCTCGCCACGGCCGGGGGCGCGGAGGCGCTGGGGATGGCGGGAGAGGTGGGCGCCCTGGCCGCGGGGCTGCGGGCCGACCTCGTCGCGCTGGCCGATCCGGGCGGGGACGGCACGGTGGAGCAGCGCGCCATGCACCCGGCCGCCGCGGTCCGGATGGTGGCCGTCGATGGTGAGATCCTGCTCAGGGACGGGGATCCGGAGATGGCCGACGGCGCGTCGATCGACCGGGAGGCGGCAGAGGCGCGGGCCCGCCTCTGCTAGCGTCGCGGATCAGTGCTCCTCGATCAGAAGCGGACGCGGCGGCTGGTCCAGGTCGTCGCGATCCTGACGTCCCTGGCGTTCGGCGGCGTCATCATCGTCGTCCTCGGCCTCATCTTCTTCGGCGGCGGCGGGACGTCCGCGACCGAGCAGGTGTTGTCCGACGCGAAGACGCGCGTGCAGGAGCAGCCGAACAACCCCGACGCCTGGGAGGAGCTGGCATCCGCCTACTCGGGCAACGACCAGCCCGCCGAGGCGATCGACGCGGCCCGCAAGGCGGTGACGCTGGCGCCCCGCGACCTGCGCCGGATCCAGACGCTCGTCTCGCTCCAGGTCCGCGCCTCCGATCAGGCGGCGGCCGTCGAGACCCTCCAGGGATTCACGGAACGCAACCCGAGGAACGCCGAGGCGTTCCTGCAGCTCGGGCAGCTCGCCGAGCAGGCGGGGCGCACCGACCTGGCGCGGCTGTCGTACCAGCGGTTCCTGCAACTGGAGCCGAACGACCGCCTGGCCGAGGAGGTCAAAGCCCGTCTGCAGCAGCTCAGCGGCAGCGGCTGAGACCCGCTCGCGCCGGCCCCTGACGGCCGAGGCGGCTCTGCTACCCTCCCCGCGGGCCGTTAGCTTAGTTGGTAGAGCAGGGGACTCTTAATCCCAAGGTCGAAGGTTCGAATCCTTCACGGCCCATCAGCGAACGCCCGCAGCCGAGCGGGCGTTCGCCGTTCCGGGGACCTACTGGCCGGTCGTCGTCGCGCCGGTCGTCGTCCCGCACTCGGGCCGCAGGTCCTGGATCGCCGTCTCGAGCGGGGCAACGGCGTCCTCGACGTTCTGGGCGGCGACGGTCAGGCTCCCGCTCCCGGCCAGGTCCTTGGTGGCGGCGATGACGCCGTCCCAGGCGTCGCTCAGCGCCGACGTGTCCACGCCCGTCGCGTCCTTCGCCGAGCTCACCACGCCCGTCCAAGCGGTGCCGAGCGCCGCGACGGTCGAGGACAGCTGGTCCAGCGACGTCGTGGAGGGGTCGAGCGCCGTGAGGTCGCCGACCGCGCTCTGGAGGTCGTCGAGGCTCGCGCAGAACTCCGCGTTCGCGCCCGCCTGCGAGCTGGTCGCCGTGGCCGCGGTGGATGCCGCGTCGTCGTCGTCGCCGCAGCCCGCGAGCCCGAGGGCCAGTGCCGCGATCAGCACGGCGACGATCGTCGATGTCAGGACGGATCTGCGCATGTCGGCTCCTCCCGGGAGTGTCCCGGACGACCGTAGGACGCCCTCCCGCGCGCATCATCGGCCGGATGGGGTGATCCGCCACCCCCCCCGACGGGCGGGTGGCCGCGCACCCTTCGCCGCGACGACGGCGACAGGCTTCTCATCCAGCTTTCACGCGGTCGTCACCCGCACCCGCCGGGCCTGGCGCAGCATCGCGGCGATCCTGGCTTTCGACGAAGGAGACGTCTTGAGACGTGTTCGCAGGCGTGCAGCCACCGCGGTGGCGGCACTGGTGGCCGCGGGTGGAGCGGCGGCGGGCGTCGCGGCGATCGCACCCGCCGATCCGTATGCCGAATCGCTGGTGCGCGAGTACGAGACCGTGAAGCTGCTCAGCTCGGGCGACACGGTTCCGCTGACCGGAGACGCGGCCAAGGAGTACCGGTTCGTCGGAGTTCCCGACGGCATCGGCGCACACCGGGCGAAGAACGGGACGCGGATCGTCTACGTCAACCACGAGCTGACGGCGGCGGCGACGTCCGAGCCGGTCGTGGGCGGCCCGCTCAACCGGGGCGCGATCGTGTCGCGCATCGTGATGAACGCGAAGAACGAGGTCCTCTCGGCCTCCAGGGCTTACGACACCGTCTGGATCGACGACACCCTCGTCGGCCCCGCCGCTGACGCGACGAACACGACGCGCCCGTTCTCCCGCTTCTGCTCCGGCTCCCTCGCCGGGGCTGCCGAGGGCTTCGACCGGCCGATCTACTTCGCGAATGAGGAGGAGGGCACGCCCGCCAACTCTTTCGACGGGAAGGGCGGGCTCGCGGTCGCGATCTTCGACGGCGAGGCACACGCCCTGACGGACCTCGGGCGGTTCGCGTGGGAGAACACCCTCGTGCAGCCGGGCACCGGCCGCGCGACCGTGATCATGGGGATGGAGGACGGCCCGGCCGACCTCGACCCCGCGAAGGAGAACAGTCAGCTGTACCTGTACGTCGGCCAGAAGGATCGGAGCGCCGACGCCACGGTGCTGGAGCGCAATGGCCTGGTCGGGGGCAAGCTCTACGTGTTCGCCGCCCGCAACACCCGCATCGCGGGCGAGGCGCAGTTCCACGAGGGCACCATCGCCGGCAAATGGGTCGAGATCCCGGGCGCCGACGCCATGGACGAAGGGCAGCTCGAGGCCGCCAGCGACGCGGCAAAGGCCTTCGCCTTCGCCCGCCCCGAGGACGGCGCCTTCAACCTGCGCAACCACGACGAGTACTTCTTCAACACCACTGGCGGAGCCGCGGGCTTGAATGAGCTCGGCCGCGTCTACAGCCTCGATCTGGACGGCCGCGACGCGACCCGGCCCGCGACGCTCACCGTCGAGGTGAACGCCGACGCGACCATCGCCGACGGCGGGGACACGGCCATCAGCCCCGACAACATGGACGTCAGCGGGCGGTACCTGATGGTGCAGGAGGACGGCACCACCGAGAGCCGCACCGTGATGGCGGCGAAGGGCCGGGACGGCTCGATCTGGCGGTTCCCGCTGACCGGGCGCTCAGGCATCGACGCGGCCGCGGGCGCGCGCGTGGTGAGTCTGTCACCGCCCGGCCGCGACGGCGTCGCCGTGGGGCCCGGCGTCTGGGAGACGAGCGGGATCATCAACGGCGACGGCCTCTTCGGAGGTGGGAGCTGGCTCTTCGACGTCCAGGCGCACGCCCCGACCGCGGCGCCCGCGCCCAACACCGTGGAGGACGGTCAGCTGCTGCTGCTGCGACGCAGATAGCCACGCCGCGGGTGCTCCGGCCGAACCGGAGCACCCGCACCGGGGCTGGCCGCGGCGCCAACCGCGCGAGCGGGCCCGTCAGGCGATCGTGACGTCCTCCGCGAGGTAGACGTCCTGGATGGCGCGCAGCAGCCCCACGCCGTCCGCGAACGGCCGCTGGAACGCCTTCCGGCCGGAGATGAGGCCGGCGCCGCCCGCGCGCTTGTTGATCACGGCCGTGCGGACGGCCTCGCGCAGGTCGCTGTCGCCCGCCGACGCGCCGCCCGAGTTGATCAGCGGGATCCGGCCCATGTAGCAGTTGGCCACCTGGAACCGCGTCATGTCGATCGGGTGGTCGGTCATCAGCTCGGTGTAGGCGCGCTTGTCGGTCTTGCCGAACTTCAGGTCCAGGAAGCCGGGGGCGCTCGTGTCCGGGAGCTTCTGCTTGATGATGTCGGCCTGGATGGTCACGCCCAGGTGGTTCGCCTGCCCGGTGAGGTCGGCGGCCGTGTGGTAATCCGGCCCGCCGTCCTTCGCGCTGAACGCCGGGTTGCGCGTGTAGCACCAGAGGACGGTGCCCATGCCATGCTCGTGCGCGGCGGCGAACGCGGCGGACACCTCCTGGATCTGCCGCTTCGACTCGGGCGACCCGAAGTAGATGGTGGCGCCGACGGCGACGCAGCCCATCTCCCGCGCCTGCTTCACCGACGCGAACATGATCTGGTCGTACGAGTTCGGGTACGACAGGAACTCGTTGTGGTTGATCTTGAGCATGAACGGGATCCGGTGCGCGTACCTGCGCGCGGCGATCCCGAGGACGCCCAGGGTCGTGGCCACGGCGTTGCACTCGGCCTCGATCGCGAGCTCGACGATCCTCACCGGGTCGAAGAAGTCCGGGTTCGGCGTGAACGACGCGACCGCGGAATGCTCGATCCCCTGATCGACCGGGAGGATCGAGACGTAGCCGGTGCCGCCGAGGCGGCCGTGATCGAACAGCGACTGCAGCGACCGCAGCACCGGCGTGGGGCGGTCGGACGCGGCCATGACGTCGTCGACCCACGTGGGGCCGGGGAGGGTCAGGCGCTCGGCCGGGATGGTCTGGCAGCGGTGGGTGAGCAGGTCCTCCGCCTCGTCGCCCAGGATCCCGTCCAGGGACGATCCGGTCGTGGTGGCCATCGGCTCCTTCTCCTCACGTCGATTGGCGCGGCGGCTGCCCCAAGACTACCCGGGGCCCCGGGGAACGGGCTCAGGCGATGCCGCGCAGGCGCTCCGCCTCGGCCACCCGGGCCACCGCGACCCGGTGGGCGGCCTCGCGGAGCGTGCAGCCGTCCGCGCCCGCCCGCGCGCGTGTCTGGGCGTGCGCGCCGGTGAGCCGCCGCGTCAGCTCCTCGTCGACCCGGCGCCGGTCCCACTGGACGTTCTGGAGGTTCTGCACCCACTCCAGGTAGCTCACGACCACCCCGCCGGCGTTGGCGAGCACGTCCGGCACCACGGTGACGCCCATGTCCTCCAGGACCGCGTCGGCGCCGGGGGTGAGCGGCGTGTTGGCCCCCTCCACCACCATCCGGGCCTGCACCGCCGCCGCGTTGCCCGCGTGCAGCACGCCGCCGACGGCGGCTGGCACCAGGACGTCGCAGTCGCAGGCGAGCAGCTCGGCGTTGGTGATGCGCTCCACGTCCATCCCCTCGTGGCCCACCTCGCCCGACCGGGCCCGGCGCACCAGCTCGTCGACGTCGAGGCCGGCCGGGTGGTGGACGGCGCCCCCCACGTCGCCCACCGCGACGACCACGCAGCCCATCCGGTGGAAGGCGGCGGCCGCATGGCTCCCCACGTTGCCGAAGCCCTGGATCGCCACCCGCGCGCCCTCCACGCGCATCCGCGCGTCGCGCAGCGCCTCGCGCGCGACGAGCGCCACCCCCTCGCCGGTGGCCTCCACACGGCCGACGGTGCCGCCCACCTCCACGGGCTTGCCGGTGACGACGGCGGGCGTGTGGCCGTGCAGGCGGCCGTACTCGTCCATCAGCCACGCCATCTCGGGCGGCCCGGTGCCCATGTCCGGGGCCATCACGTCCCGCATGGGTCCGAGCACCTTGTCGATCCGCGACATCAGCACCCGCGTGGCGCGCTGGCGCTCGGCCGGGGAGAGCCCCTTCGGCTCCACGTCCAGCCCGCCCTTCGCGCCGCCGAACGGCAGCCCCACCAGGGCGGTCTTCCACGTCATCGCCGCCGCCAGCGCGCGGACGCCGTCCAGGTCGACCTCGGGGTGGTACCGCAGCCCGCCCTTGTAGGGGCCGCGCGCGCCGTTGTGCTGCACCCGGTACGCCGTCTGGACGCGCAGCGTGCCGTCGTCCATCCGGAACGGCACCTGCACCGTGATCTCCCGGTGCGACGAGGCCAGGATGCGGCGGACCTCGTCGTCGAGCGCCAGCGCGTCGGCCGCCGCCTCATAGGCCGCGCGGACGGTCTCGAGCTCGGTGGCGTCGGCCTGGGTGACGGTGGTCATCACGCTCCTGGTGGGAACCGGCCGGAGCGTCGCATACCGGTACCATCGGCGCGTGGAGGACATCTCGGCCCTGAGCTACCCGGTCGCGTTCGCCGCGGGGTTCGTCTCGTTCATCTCGCCGTGCGTCCTCGCGGTGGTCCCCGGCTACCTCACCTTCATCTCGGGCGTCTCCTTCGACGAGCTCGGCGCCCGGACGAAGGACGTGCTGGCCCCCACGCTGGCCTTCGTCCTCGGCTTCTCGCTGATGTTCACGGCGTACGGCGCGAGCGCCGGCCTGATCGGCTACTCGTTCACCCAGAACCAGGACACCCTGAACCTGGTCGCCGGGATCATCCTGATCGTCACCGGCGTCGCGATGGTGGCGCTGCCGCAGCTCGGCCTGTTCCAGACCGAGCGCATGCCCCACGTCCGCCGCCCGACCACCCTGGTGGGCGCGAGCCTGGTGGGGGCGGCGTTCGCCGTGGGCTGGACGCCCTGCATCGGCCCGATCCTGGGCAGCATCCTCACCTACGCCGCGCCCACCGGCTCGCCCGGTGTCGGCGCGACCCTGCTGTTCACCTACTCCCTGGGCCTCGGGATCCCGTTCCTGCTCGCCGGGCTGTTCGTGACCCAGTCGATGGCCGCGTTCCGGTGGCTGCGGGACCGGTGGCGCATCGTGAACGTGATGGCGGCGACCATCTTCGTGCTGATCGGCGTGCTCGTCGCCACCGGCCGCTTCGAGGTGATCACCCAGCGCCTCTCCGGGGTGGGGTTCGGCGGCCTGTGAAGGTGGTGTCCATCGTGGGGAACCGCCCCCAGTTCGTGAAGGCGGCCCCCCTGAGCAGGGCCCTGCGCGCCCGCGTCGACGAGGTGCTGGTCCACTCGGGGCAGCACTACGACCCGGAGCTGGCCGACCTGTTCTTCGACGAGTTGGGGGTGCCCCGGCCGGACCACGCCCTGGAGGTGGGGTCGGGGACCCCGGTCGCGCAGACCGCGCTGATGCTCCAGCGCCTGGAGCCGCTGCTGGTGGTCGAGGCGCCGGACATGGTCCTGGTCTACGGCGACACCACCACCACCCTGGCGGGCGCGCTGGCCGCGGCGAAGCTGGGGCTGCCGCTCGGGCACGTGGAGGCCGGGCTTCGGTCGTTCGACATGACGATGCCCGAGGAGCAGAACCGCGTCGTCGCCGACCACCTGTCCGGCCTGCTGCTCTGCCCCACCGACGTCGCGGTGGCGAACCTCGCGCGCGAGGGGATCACGGACGGCGTGCACCAGGTGGGCGACGTGATGCTGGACGCCAGCCGCATGTTCGCCCCCGCCGCGGCCGCGCGGCCGGGGCCGGCGGCGCTGGGGCTGGACGCCGGCGGCTATCTGCTCATCACCGTCCACCGGGCCGCGGCGACCGACACGCCGGAGGCCCTCGACGCGCTCGTGGCCGTGCTCGAGGCGATCGACGAGCCCGCCGTGTTCCCGGTGCACCCGCGAACCCGCCACCGCCTGCAGTCCGACGGCCGCTGGGCCCGCCTCGAGGGGCATCCGTCGCTGCGCCTGCAGCCGCCCGTGGGCTACCTCGACTTCACGGCCCTGCTGCTCGGCGCGCGCGCGGTGGTCACCGACTCGGGCGGCGTCCAGAAGGAGGCCTACTTCCACGGCGTGCCGTGCGTCACCCTGCGCGACACCACGGAGTGGGTCGAGACCGTGCAGGGCGGGTTCAACACGCTCACGGGGATGGACCCGGCGCGGGTGCGGGCCGCGCTGTCTCGCATCGCGATGCCGGCCGAGCGTCCGCCGTTCTACGGCGACGGGACGGCGGCCGAGCAGATCGCCGATGCCGTGGCGGCCGCGGGCTGACACGTGGTGTGTTGCACCCTTCACACGGCACGCGATTCTGGACCTTCGGCCAGTGCGGCGATGCCCGTCCCTCCCGGTAGGATCTGCGGACCCTTGACCCGCGCACCGGTGGTCCTCGATTCATGAGCTTCTCGACCTGTAGGCCCCACCGCGTCGCCGCGTGGACCGCAGCCAGCGCCGTCGCCGCGCTGGCGCTGGCGGGCGCCGCCGTCGCGGCGCCGACCGCTCCGACCGGCGTCTCGGTCTCACCGGGCGGACCCACGAACGCCGGCAGCGTGACGGTCAACTGGACGCCACCCGACAGCGGCGACGCCGTGAGCTACGTCGGGGGGTTCGTTCAGGACCCGGCTTCCGATCCCGCGGGCTCGAACCTCACCCCGGGAACCGTCAGCGCCCCCGCCGCCGACGGCGTCTGGTACTTCAAGGTGGCAGGCGTCGGCCCCGGCGGGCCGGGCGACATCGGGCCATACGGCACCTCTGGCGGAACCGTCACGATCGACCGGACGCCGCCGAGCGTCGGCGGGGCGAGCCTGATCGGTACGCCCGGCGTCGACGGGTGGTACCCGGCGCTCCAGTTCACGTTCGCGCCCTGCACCGACAACGTGCAGGTCGCCGCCTGCACGGTCCCGTGGACCGGCGGACAGGGGTCCTTCCCGAACGCGACCGTGCAGGTGAAGGACACGGCCGGGAACTCCGTCGCCGCCGCCGTCCCGCCGTTCAAGTTCGATTCCGTCGACCCACCGCGGGCGGACCTCATCGCGCCGGGCACACTCGTCGCCGCGGAGCCGACCTTCCGGTGGTTCCCACGGTCGGTCGCCGCGACGCCGGACGTCTCCGGCATCAACGAGTTCCAGGTCCAGTACCGCGTCAACAATGGCCAGGACAATCAGCCATGGGTGGTGCTCGCGAAGGTGCCCGGCGGGGACGCCGGCCTCACCGAGCGTTCGGCCCAGCGCGGTACCGGTCTCGCTCCCAACGAGACCCCGCCACCGCTGCCCGAGAACACCGAGATCGAGTGGCGCGTCCGGAGCCAGGACCGAGCCGGCAACTTCATCGGGAGTCTCGTCCGCGCGTTCACGATCGACCCGACGATCCCGCCGGCCCCGTCGATCACCGGTGGGCCAGTCGGCCCCACGCGGAACACCACCCCGACCTTCAGCTGGAGCGGCGGCGGCGACTCGTTCAAGTGGCAGGTCGTGCCGGCCGGCTCCCAGAACCCTCTGCGCTCGGGCACCACCTCCGCCAAGGAGATCCAGGTCGGCACGCTCAACGATGGCGCCTACACCTTCCGGCTGACCCAGTTCACCGCCGCCGGCGGCGAGAGCGCCGAGGCCCTCCAGTCCTTCGTCGTGGACACGACACCGCCGAGCGCACCCGTCATCCTCACACGACCCACGTTCCCATCGTTGAGTGACGCGATCTTCACGTGGAGCACCGAGCCCGGCGCGTACTCCCGCTGGAGCGTGGCCGACCAGAACGGCGGGGCCGTCGTGTCACCGACCGACACGCCGGTCACGTCGGCGACGCTGCCGCTGCTGGCGGAGAACGCCTACTCGTTCGGCGTCCAGCAGATCGACGCGGCGGGCAACGTCTCGCCGGCGACCGTGGAGCCGTTCACGGTCATCGCCCCGCTCGTGGCCCCGTCGCCCAGCGCCAACATCGTGACGCTGCTGCCGAAGCAGAACGCCCGCCGCCTGCAGCCGAAGGCCGGAAAGACGCTCTTCAGCCGCACGCCGGTGCTGCGCTGGACCCGCGGCCCGAAGGGCACCAAGCTCTTCAACCTGCAGATCTTCCGCGTCTCGGTCGGCAAGAACGCGCGGACGCCGAAGGTCACCAAGATCCTCTCCGTCTTCCCCAAGGCGACGGCGTACCGGGTGCCAAAGTCCAAGACGCGGCCGAGGACCTGCTACGTGTGGCGCGTCTGGCCGTACACCGGGCGGGAGTTCACCCCGAAGCCCCTCGGGGTCAGCAACTACTGCATCGCCAGCCAGAAGGTGCTGACGAAGAAGGCATCCCTGGTGGCGAAGCGGAAGGCCGCGAAGGTGGCCGCCCGCTCCCGCCGGTAGCGGCGCCCAGGGGCCCCGTCAGATCCCGAGGTCGAACGGGCTGGGCTCCAGGGCCCGGCCCCGCCGGTCCCCGGGCCGGGGCGTCTCGTAGACCTGGGCGGCGCCGAGCCGCGGGCTGAGGGCATCCGGCTTCACCATCACGTACAGACGCGTCTCGCGTGCGCGCTCGGCCGCCTGCCAGCGGCGCGACTCCACCCAGTCGACCGCTCCGTGGGCGGCGAGGAGCCCCACGATCAGGCCGGCGATGATGCCCGCACCGTCCGTGAAGCGCTCGAACAGCAGTAGCAGCACGATGCCGGTGAGGACCACGCCGGAGAGCTTGGTGCGCCGCTCCCGCGAGACCGCCAGCGTCTCGTGCACGGACGCGCGCGGCGGTGGCGCGGCCCGCTCCAGCAGACGTTGCACGCGGCGGGACATGCCGACGGCGCTCACGAGGAAGGTCGGGATGGCCGCGGCGGCGGCGGCGAGTGCCGTGACGCCCGCGCGCACCGGCTCGTCGACCAGCCAGCTGCACACCCAGAACACGGCGACGACCACCGCGGTGGCCACGCAGAACTGGCCGCGCCAGCGCTGCTCGTCGGCGACACGGACGAGGCGTGGAAGCCCCGCGAGCAGCGTCTCCGGTCGCAACCGCCCCGTCCTTTCGATCGCGGGCCCCGGCCACTAGAGTAGTCGGCCGGTGTCCCGCCCGCTCCCTCCCGACCCGGCGCCTCGCTCGCCCGCAGCCGCCTGAGCCCGAACGCGCCACAGGTGGGCGTGGTGGGACTCGGATACGTCGGTCTCCCCCTCGCCGTGACGTTCGCCGAGGCCGGTGTCCACGTCGTGGGCCTGGACGCGATCCAGGCCAAGGTCGACCGCATCAACGCCGGCGACTCGTACATCGAGGACGTGCCCTCCGAGCGGCTCGCCCCGCTCGTCGGCGACGGCCGGGTCCGGGCGACCACGTCGTGGGACGAGATGCGTGCGGTCGACGCCATCCTGATCTGCCTGCCGACTCCGCTCACCGAGCATCGGGAGCCGGATCTGTCGGCGGTCCTCGGCGCCAGCGAATCGCTCGCGAGCCGGCTCCGCACCGGCCAGCTGGTGGTGCTGGAGAGCACCACGTACCCGGGGACGACCCGCGAGGAGGTCGCGCCGGTCCTCGAGCGCTCGGGGCTGCGCGCCGGGCGCGACTTCCACCTGGCCTTCTCGCCCGAGCGCGTCGATCCGGGCCGCACGGACTGGACCACGGCGACGACGCCGAAGGTGATCGGCGGGCTCACCCCCGAGTGCACCCGGCGCGCCATGGATCTGTACGGCATGGCGTGCGAGACGCTGGTGCCGGTCTCCGGCCCGGAGGTCGCCGAGCTCACGAAGCTGCTGGAGAACATCTTCCGCAGCGTCAACATCGCGCTCGTCAACGAGCTCGCCATGCTCTGCGACCGCATGGGCATCGACGTCTGGGACGTCATCGACGCCGCGGCGACCAAGCCCTTCGGGTTCATGGCCTTCCGCCCCGGCCCGGGCCTCGGCGGCCACTGCATCCCGATCGACCCCTTCTACCTCACCTGGAAGGCCCGCGAGTTCGACCTGCACACCGAGTTCATCGAGCTCGCCGGGAAGGTCAACTCGCAGATGCCCGAGTTCTGCGTCGCGAAGGTCGCGCGGGCGCTCAACAGCCGCCGCCTCGCGATGAACGGCAGCCGCGTGCTCGTGATCGGGGTGTCGTACAAGGCCGACGTGAACGACACCCGGGAGAGCCCGGCGCTGCGGATCATCAACCTGATGCGCGACGACGGGGCGCTGATCGAGTACCACGACCCCCACGTGCCCGACCTGCCGAAGCACGGCCTGCAGAGCCGGGATCTGGACGCCGCGCTCGACCGGTGCGACGTCGCCGTCGTGGTCACCGCGCACTCCGAGGTCGACTGGGACGACGTCGCCACCAGGGCGCCGCTCGTCGTGGACCTGCGAAACGTCGTCCCGCAGCGGGACGGCAAGGTGTGGAGGCTCTGATGGACGCGAGCACGGCGACGATCGGCGTCGTCGGGATGAACTACTGGGGGCCGAACCTCGCCCGCAACTTCGACCGGCTCGACAGCTGCAACGTCACGTGGATCTGCGACCGCGACGAGGCGGTGCTCGACCGCCACCGCCCCGCATACCGCAACAGCCGCTTCACCGCCCGCTACGAGGACCTGCTGGAGGACCCGGACCTGGACGCGGTGGTGATCGCGACGCCGGTGCCGACCCACGCGCCGCTCGCCCGCATGGCGCTGGAGGCCGGCAAGGACGCCTTCGTGGAGAAGCCCCTGGCGCTCACCGCCCGGGACGCCAACGAGCTGGCCGCCCTGGCGGACGCCCGCGGCCGGGTGCTGATGGTCGACCACCTGCTCGTGTACCACCCGGCGGTGCAGAAGCTGCACGACCTGATCCGGGACGGCGCGCTCGGGCAGGTCTTCTACATCTACGGCAACCGGCTGAACCTGGGCATCGTGCGCCCCGACGAGAATGCCCTCTGGAGCCTCGGGCCCCACGACATCTCCGTGATGCTCCACCTGGTGGGGGAGCGGCCCGCCGAGGTCTCGGCCACCGGCGAGAGCTACCTGCAGCCGGGGGTCGAGGACGTGGTGTTCGGGCGCATCCGCTTCCCGTCGGGCATCCTCGGGCACCTGCATCTCAGCTGGCTCGACCCGCACAAGATGCGCCGCATGACGGTGATCGGGTCCGATCGGATGGTGGTGTTCGACGACATGGAGACCGAGCGCAAGGTGACCGTCTACGACAAGGGGCCGATCCCCCACACCGAGAACTACGGCGAGTACATCCAGGTGCGCTCCGGCGACATCCACATCCCGAAGGTGCCGGGCACCGAGCCCCTCCGGGTCGTCTGCGAGCGGTTCGCGCAGGCCGTCCGCGACCGCGCGCCGACACCCTCGGACGGGTGGGCGGGCGCCACGGTCGTCGAGGTGCTGGAGGCGATGGGCGAGTCGCTGGCGCACGGCGGGCAGCCCGTCGCGCTGGCGGGGGCCGTGACGTGAGCCGCGAGAACCTGGTCCTCGGCGATGGCGTCCGCATCGGCGAGGACGTCGAGATCGGCGCGAACGTCGTGATCCACGACGGCACCGTGCTCGGCGACGGCGTGGTGGTCCAGGACAACGTGGTGCTGGGCAAGCAGCCGAAGCTCTCGAAGCGCTCCACCAGCGCGAAGAAGGAGCCCCTCGCGCCCCTCGAGGTCGGTGCGGGGTCCGCGATCTGCAGCGGCGCGGTGGTCTACGCCGGCACCGTGCTGGGCCCGGACGTGATCATCGGCGACCAGGCGTCGGTGCGGGAGCGCTGCACCCTGGGTGAGGGCGTGGTGGTCGGCCGCGGGGTGTGCGTCGAGAACGACGTGCCGATCGGGGCGTTCACCAAGATCCAGTCCAACTCGTACATCACCGCCTACTCCGAGCTGGAGGACCACGTCTTCATCGCGCCGTGCGTGACGACGACGAACGACAACTTCATGGGCCGCACGGACGCCCGCCACGCCCTGATCAAGGGCGCGATCATCCGCCGCGGCGCCCGCGTGGGCGGCGGGGTGGTGATCCTGCCCGGCATCGAGATCGGCGCGGAGGCCTTCGTCGCCGCCGGCGCGCTGGTCACCCGCGACGTCCCCGCCGGCAAGCTGGTGGCGGGCCTGCCCGCCCAGGTGTGGCGCGACGTCCCCCCGGAGGAGATGGTCGGCCGCGAGACGTAGACGCCGCCGCCTGACGCTCGAGGCGCCCGACGGGACGGTCGTGGTGCGGGACCTCGGCGCCCCCGGCGCGCGGCTGCTGGAGATCGACCTCCCCGACGGGACCCGGGTGAAGGTGGCCGAGCACCTCTGCGGCTGGACCCCCGCCGCCGACCCCGACGGCCCCCTGTGGCCCACCATGGCCGACGCCCTCGCCGCCCTGAGCGGCCGCACCCGCGACGGCGAGGCCTGGATCTCGGTGCTCGAGGAGTTCGCGGCGAGCCCCGCCAACCCCGGCGGGGAGATCCTGCCGGCCGAGGAGGACGCCCGCCTCGCCGCGCTGCTGGTCGCGTCGCCGGCCATCCACGTCGACGGCCCCCGCGCCCACCACTCCGGCGGCTGGTACATGTTCATCGGCGGACTGCCGTTCGCCGGATGGGTGATGGAGTACGGGGACACGCCGGCCGAGGCGGCACGGGCGGCGCTCGACCGCGCGGAGCGCCTGCTGGAGCTCGGGGGGTAGTGCCCCCGGGCCGGGAACTCAGGGGGTAGGCTCGACCGATGTTCCGCCTCCAGCATGTGGCCGTGACGTTCCCCGAGGGCCGGGCCGACGCCATCCGCGGGTTCTACGCCGGGGTGCTCGGCATCCCGGAGATGTCGGTGCCCGAGGAGGTCGCGCACCTCGGCTGGGTGTGGTTCGCGACCGCCGACGACGGCGTGGAGCTGCACTTCATCCCCCACGCGATCGACCCCGACCCGGCGCGGGCGCACCACTTCTGCCTGCAGGTGGACGACCTCGACGCCCTGCGCGGGCGCTTGGTGGCGGCCGGGGCGGAGGTCCGCGACGCGGGCGCCCGTATCCAGGGGCGCGACCGCGCCTTCGTGCGCGACCCGGTGGGGAACCTCGTCGAGCTGGTGGAGATACCCGCCGGCCCCTGAGGGCTCGCTAGCGCACGATCACCCGGGCGGTGGCGCGGCCCCCGTAGATCACCCACGGCACGCCGGCGGTGGTGCCGGCCGTGGGATCGGTGTCGTCCTCGTCCGCGCCCAGCAGCCGGACGGCGTCGTTGCGGTCGTCGGTCGCGCGGCGCAGCGCGCGGACCACCCGCTGCGTCGGGGTGCCGGACTGGCGGGCGGCGAAGCGGCCGGCGGCCATCACGGCGGCGCGGCGGGCGGGCAGGCCGCCGCCCAGGCCCAGCTGCTGCGTGAGGTCGGCGGGGAGCGAGTCGAAGCCGCCGGACGATTTCGGGACGATGCGGATCGCGGCGCGCCCCGGGAACAGGGTGCCGGGGATGCGGACCGGCACGCGGATGGTCCGCTGCGCCGCCCGCCACGGCTGGATGCGCAGGAACAGCACCGCCCTGCCGCCCGCCGCGACGCGCCGGGGGGCGATGCGGGCGCCGACGATCCGCGCCGCCCGGACCGTCGTCTCCAGGCGCTCGTCGATGGTGATCGCCGAGATGGGGAGCCGCTTGACGCCGTTCTGCAGCATGATCGACGCGATCCGCGCGGCCGTGCCGCTCGCGAGGGTGACCACGTCGCCCTCCGCGGCGTACAGGTTGCGGTAGACGAACGGGGTCTTGAGCGCCGGGCTCTCGATCCGGACGCGCAGCGACATGGTGCCGCGCGCGAGGCCGTCGGTGGTGCGGATGGCGGGCTCGTCCTGCAGCAGCGCCGCGATGATCGGCGCGGTGCGGTCGTCCGGGGCGATCGTGGTGCGAACCGTGCTGGTGGTGCCGCGCGAGACGTTCTGCGCGGTCGCCGTGCCCGCGATCCCCTCCACCGGTCCCAGGCGGCCGGTGATGCCGTCGGTGCGGTCGCCGACGATCATGCCCTGCAGGTTGCCGGGCTCCGCGAGCTTGTAGCTCGACCCGGTGATGGGGGCGGCGATCGTCTGGAACACGTAGGCGTCGCCCATCAGGAACCGGGTGGGGCCCGCCCCCGTGAACGGGTGGCCGAACCCGAGGACCGTGGGGCCGTCGACGTAGGTCACGGTGCCGACCGCGCCGAGCACCAGGTCGCCGCCGGAGAGCAGCGCCGTGACCGATGCGCCCGGCACGAGCGGCACGGGGGGCCGCATCGTCCGCGGCCCGATGGAGTCGAGGCGCACGCCGGAGCGGGCGAGCTCGGCCGACAACGGTCCCACCAGCGGGCGCGACGCGCCGGCGATCGTCCATCGCTCCAGCGGGTAGAGGGCCCGGCGGCCCGGGTCGCGGCGCTCGGCCGCGCGGGCGGCGGCGCGGTCGCGGACCAGACGCAGGGGCTTCGCCGGCCCCGCCGCCGGGACGCGCTCGTTGGCGCGCAGCCCCGCGTCGGAGTCGATCATCTGCTCGATGGGGGTCACGCCCACGATGACGTTGGCCTGGTCGCCGCTGCCGTAGGCCACCGCGCCCATCACGCGCGCGACGCCGTCGGCGCCGGTCACGTACACGGGGCTGCCGCTCATGCCCTCCGCCACGCCGCCGGTCGCGTCGATGAGCGGCCCCTCGGCGCGCACCAGGATCAGCGCGCCGCCGGGCGCGTCGGAGGAGTGCTGCACATCGAGCACCGTGACCGGGAACGTCACGATGTCGGTCCCCCGCACCACCGTGCGCGCCTGCCCGACCATCCCCGCCTGCACCTGCGACAACGGCAGAATCGGGTCGGCCGCCGCGGCCGTGCCGGCGGTCGCGAGGACCCCGGCGGCGGCGGTCGCCGCGGCGGCGGCGATGGCGGCGCGCCGCCTCACCGGCCCGCCGCGCCCGCGCCGTTGGGGCGGACGCTGAACCACGTGTCGCGCAGGCCGAGCTCGCCCCGCATCGTCCATCCGCTGAACGTCGCCGTCCGCCCCGTCGCGGTGGTCACCGTCGCCTGCACCACCCGGGGCGAGGCGCCGCGCCGCACCACATCGACCGACGTCACCGGGGCGCCCAGACCGAGCAGCTCGCCGAGCCGCCGCGCGCTGAACGTGGGCGGGTCCGGCCAGACGTGGAACGGGCTGATCTTGTCGAAGGGATCCGGCACGCTCTTCAGGTAGGGCCGCGCTCCGCTCCCCCCGAAGACGTTCTGGACGTCCTCGGTCCGCCCGCCGGACGTGGAGAAGAAGTAGGCGGTGATGACGGCGCCATCGTATGTCAGCACGGTGCCGCGGGTCTGTCGCACCGCCCGGTTCGACCGCGGATCCTCGGCGTCGACGCCCCCGTAGACCTGGCTGCGCTGGTCGTCGAACACGTCGTAGGTGCTGGTCGGGGTCATGGTGGAGAGCACGTAGCTGCGCGCGGCGATGGCCTGGGCGGCGAGTGCGGCGGGCGCGTCGTCGCCCCAGCTCGACGGCATCTCGCGCGGGACGACCCCCCGGAGGTAGCTCTCCATGTCCACCACGTTCACCAGGTCGAAGCGGCCGCCGGACGGCACCGCCCGGATTCCGCCGCGGTACCGCCGGGCCGCCTCCGGCTGGGTGGGGCCCCACGCCACCCAGCCGCCCTTCGCCCGCGACTGGAAGCGCACCGGCCCCGCGACGACCGCGACCACGCTGCGCCCGCGCCGGACGGCGAGCGTGCCGTCGGCGCGCGCCTGGAGCATGTAGGTGACACCGGTGCGAAGCGGCGTGACGTTGCGGCCGCCGGCCCGACGGCCGAGCAGCCGCCACCGCTGCGGGCTCCAGAACCGGGCCTCCCGCAGGCCGGTGGAGAGCAGCACCCGGACGCCGCGGTTCCGCGCCGTGCCGAACCTCACCCCCGTGAAGTAGGCCGCCAGGATGCGCCGGGCGCTCCACCCCGCCAGCGCGCGGCCGCGCGCGCCGTACTGCGACATGCCGATCCCGTGACCGAAGCCGCGCCCCACGAACGTGAACGAGGCGGGTGCGGCGGGTGCGCTCGGGGCGGCCGGTGGGGGGGCCGTGGCGGGCGGGGGCGCCTGCCCCTGCCCGGACGCGGTGGCGCCGCCGGCGGCCAGCGCCGCGGCGGCGAGGAGCGCCGGCGGCAGCAGGCGGCGCGGGGTCATGGCACGGGGATTCGGCACGGGGTGCGGGGCACGTTAGCCTGCGGCCCGTGTCGCGCGAACCTCATCCGGTGGCCGGGGAGGCGGGGATCGGGGAGTGGATCCGGCCGGACGTCGGCGCGCGGATCCGCCAGATGGTGGTCCACGGACCGTTCGTGGTGCAGCGGCGCGAGGACCTGGGCGGCGGCGCGTGCCTGCTGACGCGGCACCGCACCGCCCACGTCACGACCTTCGTGGTCGAGGGCTACTCGCTGCGCTCGGAGATCGGCCTGCCGTGCCACGTCGTGCACCTTCGCGACGAGGCGGACGGGGCCTCCTACGTCGTGGACACGGGCCTGTGCGGGCCGGGGCTCCCCTCCGACGCGTTCACGTCCTCCAGCGCTTCACCCCCGACGTCATCGTCACCATCCGCCGCTTGATCCCCCACGGGATCAGGGAATAGGCCGGGGCGAACGCGACCCGCCAGAACGCGCCCGCACCGACGTGCGGCGCCGGGGCCTTCGCCACCGGGCCGAGGCGCCGCATCGTCCGCTCGAACAGGGCGCGCTCGCCGGAGGTGCGCATCCGGCGCGGCAGCGCCGGCTTCGGCGGCACCTTCGCGGGGCGCGCCCCGGGGCGCAGGCCGGGGGTGCCGGCCTTGGCGAGACCGTCGGCCACCGCGTTCTCGCCCGCCTTGCGGGCGGTGGAGCCGGGCGGGGCCGGGGGTGCGGCGGGCAGGCCGCCGCGCCCGTGGTGGGCGACCTTGTCGTGCCCGAAGTACTCCCGCAGGTGCTCCGGGACCTCGTGCGCGCTCACAGCTGGGCCATCCCGTTCAGCGCGGCCACCGACAGCGGCTCGTACAGGGCGCCGATCGGCGGGCTGTACACGTTCTCCATGAACGCCAGATCCTCGAGCGTGGCGCCGCGCTTCAGCGCGAAGGCCAGGAAGTCGGCGCGCTCCTTGATGCCCTCGCCGCCCACGAACTGGCCGCCGATGAGCCTGCCGGTGCCGGGCTCCGCCAGCAGCTTCACCCGCACCTGCTGGACGCCCGGGAAGTAGCGGGCCCTGCTGATGCCGTTGGCCGCGCCCACGACGTAGGGGATGCCGAGCGACTGGGCCAGGTGCTCGCCCAGGCTCGCCCCGCCGATCTGGACCTGCCCGCCGACCATCCCCCACGGGATGTTCACCGGGTCGTAGCGGCGGTCGCCGCCGCCCGCGTTGGCGCCGGCCACGCGGCCCTGCTGCATCGCGTGCGAGCCGGTGAGCCCCTGGACGGCGATGCCGGTGCGGTTCTGCGGCACCTCGACCACGTCCCCCGCGGCGTACACGCCCGCCATCGAGGTCTCCATCCGCTCGTTCACCACCAGCGCGCCGGTGGAGCCGACCTTCAGGCCCATCGACCGGGCGATGGTGGTCTCCGGCTCCTTGTGGGTGGAGATGACGCAGATGTCGGCGTCGATGACGCCCTCGCTGGTGTCGACCCCGGTGAGCCTGCCGCCCGAGCCCACGAAGCCGTTGAGGCCGACGCCGAAGTGCAGGTGGCACCCGAGCTCCTTCAGGCTCTCCTGCACCGGCTCGGCGATCTCGGGATCGGCGATCTGGGCGAGCAGCCAGGCGTTCTCGTCGACCAGGTGGGTCTCGATGCCGCGGTGCGCGAGGGCGGTGAGCATCTCCACGCCGAGCGGCCCGGCCTCGAGCACGACGGCCTTCTTCACGTCGTCGAGCGTCTGGTTGAGCTCGATCCCGCGCCGGATGTTCTTGACGAAGGTGAGGCCCTCGAGGTCGTTCCCGGGCACGTCCGGGAGCGTGTAGTTCCAGCCGGTGCAGACGATGAGCTTGTCCCACGGCACCACGTCGCCGTTGGCGGTGATGGTGCGGTTGGCGGTGTCCACCGCCGTCACGACCGTCTGCGTCCGCAGGTCGATGCCCGCCTCGGCGTAGTTCTCCGGGCCGGCCAGGAAGAGGCGCTCGAAGTCGGGGATCTCGCGGCCGAGGACGTACGGGATGCCGCACGG
>OEIU01000823.1_pt1 | contig 24626 bp, 23 predicted proteins | sample 1539221 | NCBI WGS metagenome assembly OEIU01 (sample SAMN03792071, study PRJEB22550) | activated sludge metagenome | feature: wastewater treatment plant; material: activated sludge; isolation source: Wastewater treatment plant of a petroleum refinery complex | place: Argentina: Zarate | collected...
TTCCGCCGCCCACCAAGGTGAAGCCCGGCTGGTAGAAGTGCTCCTTGCGCGCATCGATCAGCGTGATCTTCGCGCCATCCAGCAGCCCCGCGAGACGCGAAGCGGCAGCCAGGCCCGCGGCGCCCGCGCCGGCGATGACGATGCGCGCCCGAGTGCGCGTCGCGTCCGCTGCCCGCGCCGTGCGAGGTCGCGAGACGAGGCCCGCGGCACCGGCCGCTCCGAGCATCAGAAGCGCGCGGCGCTGATTCGGCGGCAGCGTCGAGATCTCGTCGCCGGTGTCGATGTGGTCGCGTTTCATGAATCCCCCTCTGTCAGTCCGCAGCGCAGTAGATGTCCCGAAGCGTGCGCATGATCCGCACCACCTCGTCGCTGGCCAGCTTGTAGTAGACGTACTTGCCCTCTTTCTCCGTCTCGACCAGTCCCTCCTGCCGCAGCACGCTCAGTTGCTGCGACAGGGTGGGCTGGCGGATGCCCGTGGCCGTCTCCAGCTCTCCGACGTTCAGCCGCACCGCCGCCAGATGGCACAGCAGCATCAGCCGGTCCTCGTTGGCCAGCACCTTCAACAGTGCGCAGGCTTGGCCGACGTGCTGCCGCAACTGCTCCGGCGTCATCGGGGATTGCGTTTTCGAAGAGGCCATGACGACGAACAGGGCCTTAGTATTTATATACTGAAAAATATATCATAAAATTATGAATTGTTAGCCGCGGCCGAGAATCCGCCCCATCCGCTGCCGGCACGCACCGGCGCCCTCAGCGCCGTTTCATTGATAGGCCGCGGTCTCGGCCAGCAGCCACTCGCGAAAGCGCGCCACCTTCGCGAGGTTGCGCTCGTGCTGGCGGTACAGCAGATGGTACGAGCCGGCGCTCGCGACCTTGTCCGCGAATGGGGCGACCAGCCGGCCGGTGGCCAGGTCGTTCTCGGCGAGCACGCTCGGCACGCAGGCCACGCCCTTGCCTTCGGCCGCTGCCTGCAGCGCCATGAAGAAATGCCCGAAGCTCGGCCCGACCGAGGGCGGAACGTTCTGCACGCCCGCCGCTTTCAGCCAGTCTGCCCACGCATGCGGCCGCGTGGCGTTGTGCAGCAGCGTATGCCGCTTCAGGTCGGCAGGGGTCGAGAGCCCGCGCTGCTGAAGCAGGCGGGGACTGCACACCGGCACCAGCAGGTCCGGCATCAGCACATCGGACGCGATGCCGGTCCAGTCGTCGGTCATCACGAGATCGATGCGCGCGCCGGCGGCGGTCGGCGTGCGCGTGCCCACGCGGATCGCCAGGTCGATCTCGGTGCGGAAGTCGGCGGGCAGGATCGAGGTGACCATGCGGATCTCGATGCCGGGGTGCAGCGCGTTGAACGCGGTCAGCCGCGGAATGAACCAGGTCATGGCCAGCGTCGGCAGCACGCTCAGCGTGAGGATCTGCTCCTGCTTCTGGCTGAACAGCCGGCGCGTCGCGTGTTCCATCATGTCGAGCGCGTCGCGCAGCGGCGGATAGTAGCCGGCGCCCTCGGGCGTCAGCTCCAGCGCGCGTGGCAGCCGGCGAAAGAGCGCCACGTGGAACTGCTCTTCCAGCGCCTTGATGTGGCGGCTGATCGCGCCCTGGGTCACGTTGAGCTCGGCGGCCGCCTCGGTGAAGCTCAGGTGGCGAGCCGCCGCCTCGAAGGCGCGCAGCGCGATCAGCGAGGGGAGGCGTCTGGCCATGGGGTCTTGCGGGGAGGGATGTACGCATGAGTCTAGCTCATGGATGGCGGAGAACAAATAGTTTGTCCGAAGCGGCCCGCGTCACTAGCATCGTCCCGACATCACTGCACTGCAGGGGGCCTGATGAACGATGCGAGCCGCCGCTCGCCGGGCGAGCGCGAGCAGATCCGCCAGCGCTATCTTGCGGTCGACACCTCGAACGTGGCCGACGTGCTGGACACGATGGGTCTGCACGATCAGGGCCTGGCGTCGCAGTTCGGCCCTTACCCGGCGACCGCCGGCCGGATGGCCGGCTGGGCTTACACGATCCGGGGGCAGATGACGCCCTACGAATCGAACGGCGACCCCGACAAGATGGCGGCCTGCCAGGCGCTCTCGCCGGGCGAGATCAGCGTCTGGAGCGGTGACGGCGAAGGCATCTGCTACTTCGGCGAACTGATCGCCATCGGGATGAGGGAGCGCGGCTGTGTCGGTGCGCTGGTCGACGGCGGCGTGCGCGACGTGAAGTGGATCGGCGCACTGGGATTTCCGGTCTACGCCCGCTATCGCACGCCGGTGCAGTCGATCGGCCGCTGGAAGGTGAACGCCTGCCAGGTGCCGGTGTATCTGCGCGGCGCGGGTTCGGGGCTGGTGGCCGTGCGGCCCGCCGACTTCATCCTGGCCGACGAGGACGGCGCGATCGTGATCCCCGAGGCGATCGTCGCGGAGGTGCTGCAGCAGTCGGAGGCGTTGACGCGCAAGGAGGTCTCGATCCGCGGCGAGCTCGGCAAGGGGCTGACGCTCGCGCAGGCGCTCGAGAAATTCGGGCATGTATGAGTTTTGATCGAATCCTGACGACAGGAAGGCAGATTCCCCGATGAGAGTCCATTTCACGAACGTCGCCGGCGTCCCGACCCGCTACTTCAGGGCGGGCGAGGGGCATCCGGTCCTGCTGCTGCACGGGGTCGGCATGACGTCCGATTCGTGGTGCTGCACGATGCCCGCGCTGGCGCGGCGCTTCGATGTGATCGCGCCGGACATGCTGGACAACGGCTTCACCGGGTCCGGAAGCTACCAGGGCGGGCCGCCGCATGGTCCGATGCTCGATCACCTCGCCGCACTGCTCGATGCCCTGGGCATCAGGCAGGCCCACGTGGTCGGCAGCTCGTTCGGCGCGACGCTCGCGGTGCTGATGCGCGTGCGCCATCCGGAGCGCACGGGTCGCGTCGTGATCACCAGCAGCGGTTCCGTCTTCAAGAAGGCGGAGGACCTGGCGCGGATGTACCGCAACGCGTACGAGAACGGCGCCGCGGCGCTGCGCGATCCGACCTACGACGACTGCCGCAGGCGGCTGGCCAATCTGTTCCACGACCCCTCGAAGATCCCGCATGAGCTCGTGCTGCTGCAACTGACGCCGTTCGCCCTGCCGAACGCCCTGGCGTCGTTCGAGCGCCGGCTCAAGGGAATGATGGACGTGGAGGCGATGCGTCAGTACGAGGTCGGTCATCTGCTCGAGACCATCGACACGCCGATGCTCGCGGTCTGGGGCAGGCAGGATCAGCGCGGCGAGCACGCCCTTGCGGAGAAGGTGTTCGCGCGCCTGCCCAGCGTGCGTTTCGAAACCTTCGACGGCTGCGGCCCCCTGCCGCACCTCGAGTGCGTGGACCGTTTCAACGAGACGGTCGCGGACTTCCTGTCGAAGTGAGGCGCGCGAGATGCAGCAGAACATGACCACATCGGACCCGGCCACGCGGTCAGGCGGCTACTTCGCGCCGCGGCGTCTCGGACATGTGAACCTGGTGGTGGGAGACGTCGACCGGTCGATGGATTTCTACCAGTCGATCGTAGGCATCGCGCCGTCCTACGTGCAGCCGCTCAACCGCGCGGGCTTCCTGAGCAACGGCAACACGCACCACGACATCGGCATGGTAGAGGGCTCCGGACCGCTCGGCCGCGGGCGGGCGCCGGGGTTGAACCACTGCGCATTCGAGCTCGAGAACGAGGTCGACCTGGTGCGCGGTTTCGAACGCGCGCTTGCCGGTGGCATCGAGTTCGCGCGCACGCAGGACCATGACATCGCGCACTCCGTGTACGGCCGCGATCCGGACGGCAACACCTACGAGGTCTATGCCGACGTCATTCGCGACTGGCGCTCGGCCCGCAGCGGCGTCGTCACCAAGCCGAAGCCCGACTGGCGTCCCGGCCAGACGCCGCCGCATGCCGAGCGCAACTACGACCCCGCGCCCCGCCTGGCCCGCGTCGACGACGCCGTCTTCCATCCTCGCAGGACCACGCACGCGGCCCTGGTCGTTTCGCATTTCGAGCGGACGGTCGACTACTACCTGCAGGTGGTCGGGCTCGAGGTGCTCATCGGCGGGCGGGAAGCGCCCTGGGCGGTTCTTTCCGGCACCTGCGGTGAGCACAGCCTTTCGCTGTTCCGCGCAGCGCCCGGCCGGATGAACGGCCTGCATCACATCGGCATGGAGCTCTGGGACGAGGAAGATCTCGAGCACTCGCTGGCCCGGGCGAAACGCAATCCCCGGGTATCGGTGGTGGCGGATGTCGACCACGCCGTCCGCCGCGCGGTCCTCGTCGAGGATCCGGACGGCATCCTGGTCCAGCTCTACGTCGACCGCAACCGGTCGCTCGCGGACTGGGCCCATCTCAACCCTGACGTTGCCGTGTTTCTTGCATGAACCTCCTCAGCGAACAACGATCGATCGAAGGCCAGCCCGGGAGACAGGGCGGCCCGCAACCCACGCTGACCGTCGGCATCGCCGGCTTCGGCGCCATCGGCAAGAAGGTGGCGCAAGCGCTCGACGGCGGGGTGCCCGGCCTGCGGCTCGTCGCCGTATCGGCGCGCGACATGGCGCGGGCCGAGGCGGCTGTACGCGGCTTCCGCGTGCCGGTGCCCCTCGTGCCCGTCGAGAGCCTGGGGGAGATGGCCGACGTGGTGGTCGAATGCGCGCCGGCCGAGATCTTCATGCGGATCGCCGAGCCGACGCTGCGGCGCGGGCGCACGCTGGTCGTCGTCAGCGTGGGTGCGGTGCTGCAGAACCCTCAGATCGAAGCGCTGGCGCGCGAGCACGGCGGACGCGTTCTCGTCGCCACCGGCGCGCTGCTCGCGCTCGATGCGATGCAGGCGGCGCGCGAGGGCGAGATCCACTCGGTGCGCATGGTCACGCGCAAGCCTCCGGCCGGCCTCGCCGGCGCGCCGTATCTCGTCGCGAACGGGATCGACCTGACGGATCTGCGCGCGCCGTTGAAGGTGTTCGAAGGCTCGGCCCGCAAAGCGGTGCAGGGCTTTCCGGCCAACGTCAACGTGGCCGCGGCGCTCGGCCTGGCCGGTATCGGCGTCGACCGGACGACGATCGAGATCTGGGCCGATCCGGGCGTGGACCGCAACATGCACGTGATCCACGTCGAGGCCGACAGTGCCTCGTTCTCGATGTCGATCGCCAACGTGCCCAGCGAGAACCCGAAGACGGGTCGGATCACGCCGCTGAGCGTGATCGCCACGCTGCGCAAGATGGGCAGCCCGCTGCAGATCGGCACCTGAGGGGCCCCTCACCGAATCCCGAACCGCAAGGATGCACCCGCCATGCTGAGTCGCGAAGACAACGAGCTCCTGATGCGCACGAACGCCGGCACACCGATGGGCGAGCTCATGAGGCGTTTCTGGATTCCCTTCATGATGAGCCGCGAGCTGCCGGAGTCCGACGGTGCGCCGCAACGCGTGAGGCTGCTCGGCGAGCAGCTGCTCGCCTTCCGGGACACGTTGGGCCGGGTCGGCCTGGTGGACGAACTCTGCCCGCACCGGCGCGCCAGCCTGTTCTACGGCCGCAACGAGGAGTGCGGCATCCGCTGCACCTATCACGGACGCAAGTTCGATGTCACGGGCACCTGCGTCGACAGTCCCACCACGGCACACCTGGGCCTGAAGCGCGAGATGAGCATCAAGGCTTATCCGGTGCGGGAGGCGGGCGGCGTGCTGTGGGCCTACATGGGCCCCGCCGGAACCGAAGGCGACCTGCCGCCGTTCGAATGGCTCGATCTGCCCGAGAGTCACAGGTACATGTCGCGCAACGTCATGGACTGCAACTACTTCGGCGCGATGGAAGGCGAGATGGACTCGACCCACCTGGGCTTCGCGCACCGGCGCTTCGACAAGGAGCGGCCGGACACCGACAAGTCGGCGATCTACGGCGCCTATGCGATCGGCGACCCTGCGCCGCCGCTGACGTACGAGCGCACGCCCTACGGCCTGGTGATGTCGGCGGCGCGCAAGGCCGACAGCGGCCGGCGCTACTGGCGCATCAACCACTTCCTGATCCCGTTCTTCACGATGATCACCGGCCCGATCGGCGGCCCCTCGCTGATGCGCCTGTGGGCGCCGCTGGACGACGAGCACGTGAGCGTGATCCACATCAGCTACCGCCATGATCAGCCGCTGACGCAGACCGATCTCGAGCAGTTCCGCAGCGGGGAAGTCGGGCACCCGATCCTGATTCCCGGCACGCTGCGGGCGACCGCGAACCGGGACAACGACTACCTGATCGACCGTGGCCTGCAGAAGACCGCGATCTACACCGGCATCGTGGGCGTGCGCGCGCAGGACTCGGCGCTGACGGAGAGCGCGGGCGCATTGCCCGATCGGACACTGGAGCATCTGGCTGCCACCGATGCCGTCATCGTGGCCGCGCGGCGGGTGATGCTCGATGCCGCGCGCGACATGGCCAGGGGGGTCCCGCCCGCCGGTGCCCGGAGCATCGATACCTACGGCGTGCGGCCGCGCTCGACGCTGCTGCCCGAGGGCATGAACTACAAGGATTCGGCCGCCTTCGTCGAAGAGCTGACCGGTGTGAAGCGTCCCGAACGAACCCGTACCGAGGTGCAACCATGAGAGCCGTATTGCTGGTGCTGTGCGCGTTGTTCTCCTTTGCCGGGGATGCTTGGGCGCAAGCCTTCCCGAACAAGCCGATCAAGATCATCTGTTCGTTCGCGCCCGGCGGGACAGTGGACATCACGGCGCGCGCGATCGGCAAGGAGCTGGCCCAGCAGTTGGGCCAGCCCGTGATCGTCGACAACCGGTCCGGCGCCGGCGGCAACATCGGCGCCGAGGTCGTCGCGCGTTCTCCAGCGGACGGCTACACGCTGCTGCTGACATGGAATGCGCTGCACTCGATCTCGCCGGAGATCTATCCGCGGCTGAACTACGACCCGAACAAGGACCTGATCCCGGTGGCGCCGCTGGTCGCCTTCCGGCAGGCGCTCGTGGTCAATCCGTCGTTGCCGGTGCATTCCGTGAAGGAGCTGATCGAGTACGCCAGGGCGCAGCCCGGCAAGCTGAGCTTCGCGTCGCCGGGCAACGGCACGGTGGCGCACCTGGCGGGGGCGATGTTCGGACAGATGGCAGGCATCAACGTCACGCACATTCCCTACAAGGGCAGCACGCCCGCGCTCAACGACATGATCTCCGGCCAGGTGTCGTTCGGCTTCGACCATGTTCCGTCGGTGACGAACTACATCAAGAGCGGCCGCCTGCGCATCCTGGCCACCACCGGCACGACGCGCGATCCGTCGTTCCCCGACGTGCCGACGATGAAGGAGGCGGGCCTTGCGAACTACGAAACCAGCGTGTGGTTCGGCCTGGCCGCGCCCGCGCAGACGCCGCGCGAGATCGTTGCGAAGCTCAACGCCGAGATCGGTCGCGGTGCGCGCGCTTCCGAGTTCGTCAAGACGATGGCCGGCCTCGGCTATGAAGTGCTGTCCGGGTCGCCCGAGGACCTGGGACAGATGATCCGCACCGACATCGAACGCTGGCAGCCGATCGTGCGGGTCACCGGCGCCAAGGCGGAGTGACGCGGTGAAGATCTGTGTCTACGGGGCAGGCGCCGTCGGCGGCTCGATCGCCGCGGGGCTCGCGCGGACCGGCGCCGAGGTTTCGGTGATCGCGCGCGCGGCGAATCTCGCGGCGATCCGCGCGCACGGGCTGCGCGTGCGGGCGCCTGCCAGCGGCGAGATCGCGACGGCACGAGTGCGCGCGGAGGAGACGCCGTCGGCGCTCGGCCCGCAGGACTGCGTGATCGTCGCCGTCAAGGGGCACAGCCTGCGCGAGGTGGCGCGGGACATCGGTCCACTGCTCGGCCCGCGCACCAGTGTCGTGACGGCGCTGAATGGCGTTCCCTGGTGGTTCCCGCATGGGCTCGAGCATCCGGTCGTGGCGTCGGGGCGCCTCGATTGTCTCGATCCGGAAGGAGCGCTCGCGCTGGCCCTGCCGGTCGAACGCATCGTCGGATGCGTGGTCTACATGGCGGCTTCCACGCCCGAGCCGGGCGTCGTCAGCCAGAACGGGGGCAGGAAGCTCGTGCTCGGGCGACCCGGCGGCAGGAACGACGAGGTGCCCGGGGCCCTTGCCAGGCTGCTCGCGGACGGCGGATTCGAGGCACAGGTGAGCCCGTTCATCCAGAAGGAATGCTGGCTGAAGCTGCTCGGCAACATCTGCTTCAATCCGGCCTCGGCCCTCACGCTCGCCAGCTCCGTGCGCATGATCGACGATCCGGCGCTGCGCGGCTTCCTGGTGCGCCTGATGCGCGAGGTCATCGCGATCGGACTCGCCATCGGAATCGACGTCGCCATCGATCCCGAGCAGCGCATCGAGATGGCGCGCGGGATGGGGCAGGGCAAGACGTCGATGTTGCAGGACCTCGAGGCCGGCAAGGCGCTCGAGATCGACGGCCTGCTCACCGCAACGCTCGAACTCGCGCGCAAGTCGGGTGTCGATGCACCGTTCACCGAAGGGCTGCTGGGCCTGGCGCGGGTTCGCGCGCGCGTCACCGGACAGTACGCCGGCTGATGCCGGGCGCCGCGCTCATCGGCCGCGTGAGGGAAGTCTGGTCGGGGTGAGAGGATTCGAACCTCCGGCCTCTACGTCCCGAACGTAGCGCTCTACCAGGCTAAGCTACACCCCGAATTGCGCCTCCGGAGAGGAGGCGGCTGACGGAACCGGATCTGTGCGACGCTTCCGGCCAGGTCGGGATTGCCGGAGATCGCGAGCACGCCTAGCGGTCGCGCTCGATCGAGTAAGTCGTCAAGTATAGCAGGGCGTCCCGGTACACGGAAGTCGCGCCGTCCGGCAGCAGCGTCGCGACGGTGGCGCGGGCCGCGGCGGCCTCGCCGCGCGCGCGCTCGCGCGTGTAGGCGAGCGCGCCGGTGCGGTGGATCGCCGCCATGATCGACTCGAACTGCTCGGTGGAGCCCTGCTCGATCGCGCGGCGCACCATCGCGCGCTCGGTTTCGTCGCCGCGCAGCATGACGTGGATGAGCGGCAGCGTCGGCTTGCCTTCGCGCAGGTCGTCGCCGACGTTCTTGCCGATGTCTCCGGTGACCCCCGAGTAATCGAGCACGTCGTCGATCAGCTGGAACGCCGTGCCGAGCCGGCGGCCGTACTCGGCGGCAGCGGCCTCGACGACGGGCGCGGCGCCGCAGAGGATCGCGCCGAGTTGCGCCGCCGCCTCGAACAGCCTGGCCGTCTTGTAGCGGATCACCTGCATGTAGCGCGCCTCGTCGGTGTCGGGGTCGTTGCAGTTGATCAGCTGCAGCACCTCGCCCTCGGCGATCGTGTTGGTGGCGTCGGCGAGCACGCCCATGACCCGCATGTCGTCGACCTCGACCATCATCTGGAAGGCGCGCGAGTAGAGGAAGTCGCCGACCAGTACCGAGGCGGCGTTGCCGAACGCGTGATTGGCCGTCTCGCGGCCGCGGCGCAGCGCCGACTCGTCGACGACGTCGTCGTGCAGCAGCGTCGCCGTGTGGATGAATTCCACGACGGCGGCCAGAAGATAGTGATTGCTCGCTCCCTTGTAACCCAGCGCCCGCGCGAAGAGCAGCAGCAGCAGCGGCCGCATCCGCTTGCCGCCCGCGCCGATGATGTAGTCGGAGATGCTGTTGATCAGCGCCACCTCCGACCCGAGCCGCTGGCGGATCACGCGGTCGGTTTCGGCGAGGTCCGAGGCCAGGACCGGAAAGAGTTCGACGGGTTTCATGCGGCGACCATAGGAACCGGCGATTATAGTCGTCGGCCGCAGGTTTTGACGGGCGGCGCAAGTTGTCGGATAATTTCGGGTTTTCCGTTCTCGGGACGAGCGTTCTCAGGACACATATCGAGAGGTTCCCATGTACGCGGTGATAAAAACCGGCGGCAAGCAGTACAAGGTTGCGGCCGGCGACAAGATCAGGGTAGAACAGATGCCGGCGGACATCGGAGCTGAAATCACGATCGACCAGGTGCTGGCGGTCGGCAGCGGCGACCAGCTTTCGGTCGGCGCGCCACTGGTCAGTGGGGCGAGCGTATCGGCGACGGTGGTGTCGCACGGCCGTCACGACAAGGTGCGCATCTTCAAGATGCGCCGTCGCAAGCACTACAAGAAGCAGCAGGGCCATCGCCAGAACTACACCGAGCTGTTCGTCAGCCGGATCGCGTCGGCGCTGGGTGAATCGAAGGCCGAGCAGGCCGGCAGCGCCGGGCAGCCGGCGCAGACCGAAGCGCCCGCCGCGGCGGCCTGACGCAGGAGAGTAAAGATGGCACAGAAGAAGGGCGGCGGCTCCACTCGCAACGGCCGCGATTCGCAACCGAAGATGCTGGGCGTCAAGGCGTTCGGCGGCGAAACGGTGTCGGCCGGTTCGATCATCGTGCGTCAGCGCGGCACCAAGTTCCACCCCGGCGTCAACGTCGGCATCGGCAAGGACCATACGCTGTTCGCGTTGGTCGATGGCCAGGTGAAGTTCGCCGTCAAGGGCCTGCTGAACCGCCATACGGTCAGCGTCGAGCCGCAGCCGCAGCAGTAAGTCCGCCAGCGGCCACGGCTTCGATCCGAAAAGCCCCGCCGCGCGGGGCTTTTTCTTTGGGTCCGGCCGGCGGTCACCTGGCGAGCCGGCAACCGTTGGTGAGCAGACGATGAAATTCTTCGACGAAGCGCGTATCGAGGTGACGGCCGGCCACGGCGGCGCCGGCATCGTGTCGTTCCGTCGCGAGAAGTTCGTGCCGTTCGGCGGCCCCGACGGCGGCGACGGCGGCCGCGGCGGCAGCATTCGCGCGATCGCCGACCGCAACATCAACACGCTGGTCGACTACCGCTATGCGCGCAAGCACGTCGCGAAGAACGGCGAGCGCGGCCGCGGCTCCGACCAGTACGGCGCGGCCGCGCCCGACATCGAGCTGCGGATGCCGGTTGGCACGCAGATCCACGACGAGGAGACCGGCGAGCTGATCGCCGATCTGATCGAGCACGGCCAGGTGGTGGTGCTGGCCAAGGGCGGCGACGGCGGCTTCGGCAACATCCACTACAAGTCCAGCACCAATCGCGCGCCGCGCCAGAGCACGCCCGGCTGGCCCGGCGAGCACCGCAAGCTGCGGCTCGAGCTGAAGGTGCTGGCCGACGTCGGCCTGCTGGGGCTGCCCAACGCCGGCAAGTCCACGTTGATCGCCGCGGTCAGCAACGCCCGTCCCAAGATCGCCGACTATCCGTTCACGACCCTGCATCCGAACCTGGGCGTCGTGCGGGTCGCGCCGGAAAAGAGCTTCGTGATGGCCGACATCCCGGGGCTCATCGAGGGCGCGGCCGACGGCGCCGGGCTGGGTCACCAGTTCCTGCGCCACCTGCAGCGCACCCGGCTGCTGCTGCACCTGGTCGACGTCGCGCCGGCCGATCCCGATGCCGATCCGGTCGAGGATGCGCGCGCGATCGTCAAGGAGCTGGCCCGCTACGACGCGGAGCTGGCGGCCAAGCCGCGCTGGCTGGTGCTGAACAAGATCGACCTGATCGCACCCGACGAACGCGAGAAGTTCGTCGCCGATTTCGTCAGGCGGCTGAAGGGGCGCGGCCGCAGCGCGATGCCGGTCGAGCGGGTGTTCGCGATCTCCGGATTGTCGCGCGAAGGCTGCCAGGCGCTGTGCCTGGCGATCTACGACCACCTGTCGAAGGTGCGCGAACCGGCGCCGGCTGAAGCGGACGTGCGGTTCGCGCCGGTCGCCGCCGAGTCGGTGTCCGGATCGGCGTCCGGCTCCGCAGCCGGGTCCGCCGCCAAGCCGGCAGCCCGGTCCGCTTCCGACTGACCCCCGCGCGCCGGCCACGCACCCAACGATTCTCACCGCCGTCCGCACGCAGCCTGCCGCTCACCATGCAGATTCCCCCTTCCGAACAGATCCAGCCGATCGCCGCGGCCGCCCGGCTGGTCGTCAAGGTCGGCTCCAGTCTCGTGACCAACGAGGGCCGCGGACTCGACGACGAGGCGATCTCGCGCTGGGGCCGTGAGATCGCCGCGCTGCGGGCGATGGGCAAGCAGGTGGTGATGGTGTCGTCCGGCGCGATTGCCGAGGGCATGAAGCGGCTGGGCTGGAGCCGCCGGCCGCACGAGATCCATGAGCAGCAGGCCGCGGCCGCGGTCGGGCAGATGGGGCTGGCGCAGGTGTACGAGTCGTGCTTCCGCGCGCACGGGCTGCACACCGCGCAGGTGCTGCTGACCCACGACGACCTGTCCGACCGCAAGCGCTACCTGAATGCGCGCTCGACCCTGCTGACGCTGCTCGGTCTGTCGGTGGTGCCGATCATCAACGAGAACGACACCGTGGTCACCGACGAGATCAAGTTCGGCGACAACGACACGCTGGGCGCGCTGGTGGCCAACCTGATCGATGCCGACGCGCTGGTGATCCTGACCGACCAGCAGGGCCTGTACAGCGCCGATCCGCGGCGCGATCCGGCGGCCCGCTTCCTGCCGCAGGTGCGCGCCGGTGATCCGGCGCTCGAGACGATGGCGGGCGGTGCCGGCTCGATGATCGGCAAGGGCGGCATGATCACCAAGGTGCTGGCTGCCAAACGGGCGGCCAGCAGCGGCACCCACACGGTGGTCGCTTCGGGCCGCGAGCCCGGCGTGCTCGAGCGGCTGGCGGCCGGCGAGGCGATCGGCACCGCGTTCATCGCCGACATGCCGCGCAAGGCCGCCCGCAAGCAGTGGCTCGCCGACCACCTGCAGTTGCGCGGCTCGCTGCGGCTGGACGCCGGCGCGGTCGCCGCGCTGGTGCGCGACGGCAAGAGCCTGCTGCCGATCGGCGTCACCGAGGTCAGCGGCGAGTTCGAACGCGGCGAGGTCGTCGCCTGCGTCGATCCGCAGGGCCGGGAGGTCGCCCGCGGGCTGATCAACTATGCCAGCCCGGATGCGCGCCGCATCATCCGCCGCCCGTCGAGCGACATCGAAACGATCCTCGGGTTCGTCGAGGAACCCGAGCTGATCCATCGCGACAACCTGGTGCTGCGCGACGCGTAAGACGGCGCCAGCCGCACCCGCCGGTCAATCGCGCGATTCGTAGCGCCCGCCGCCGTCGCACGGAACGATCGCGCCGCTGACATAGGACGCATACGGCGAGGACAGGAACATCGCCAGGTTGCCGATGTCGTCCAGTTCCCCGAAGCGGCGCAGCGGGATCCGCGTCTCGGCCGCGCGGCGCTTCTCCGGCGTATCGGCGATCAGCCGCCGCACCCCTTCGGTGTCGCCGATCGGCCCCGGCGAGATCGCGTTGACGCGGATGCCCTCCGGCCCCCATTCGATCGCCAGCACCCGCGTGAGCTGATCGACGCCCGCTTTGGCCGCGCACGCATGGACCTGCCCGCGCATCGGCCGCTGGCCCTGCGGCGCGGTGATGCTGATGACCGAGGCGCCCGGCCGCGTCAGATGCGGATAGGCCAGCCGCAGCGCATGGAAGGTGCCCTTCAGATCGATGTCGACGACCACGCCGAAGCCGTTGGGCGACAGATCCTTGCCCTCGGCCAGGAAGTTGCCGGCCGCGCCCGACACCAGCACGTCGATGCTGCCGAAGCGCTGCACCGACTGCTCGACCGCGCGGGTCACCGACGCCGGATCGCGCACGTCGGCCGCCACGCCCAGCACCTCGCCGCCATAGGTCGAAAGCTGCTCGACGGCGGCGTCGACGTTGTCCTGCTTGCGGCTCACGACGGTCACCCGGGCTTTGCGCTGTGCGAAACAGTCGGCGATACCGAGGTTGATGCCCGTGGTGCCACCGAACACCATCAGGTGTCGATCAGTGAAATCGAGTTCGAGTCGCATGCCGCTCTCCGGATTCTGAACGATGGTCGGACGGGTAGAATGTCCGCGAATCCCCCTGGAGACAAGTCGATGAAGATGCTCGAAGGCAAGGTTGCAGTGGTCACCGGCGCAGGCCGTGGAATCGGCCGCGATTTCGCGCTGATGATGGCGGCGCAGGGCGCCAAGGTGGTGGTCAACGATCTCGGCGGCTCGGCCACCGGTGAAGGCGAGGACGCAGGCCCCGCGCAGCAGGTGGTCGACGAGATCCGCGCCGCCGGCGGACAGGCGGTGGCCAGCACCGACAGCGTGGCCACCTGGGAATCGGCCAACCGGATCATCAAGACCGCGGTCGACCTGTACGGCAAGATCGACGTCGTCGTGAACAACGCCGGCATCCTGCGCGACCGCATCTTCCACAACATGTCGGTCGAGGAGTGGAAGGCCGTCATCGACGTGCATCTGAACGGCAGCTTCTACATGTCGCGCGCCGCGGCGCCGTACTTCAAGAGCGAGCAGAGCGGCCGCTACATCCACCTGACCTCGACGTCGGGGCTGGTCGGCAACTTCGGCCAGGCCAACTACGCGGCCGCCAAGCTCGGCATCGTCGGCCTGTCGAAGTCGATCGCACTGGACATGCAGCGCTACAACGTCACGTCGAACTGCATCTCGCCGTTCGCATGGAGCCGGCTGATCGGCACGATCCCGACCGAAACCCCCGAGCAGCAGGCGCGGGTCGCGAAGATCAAGACGATGGAAACCGCCAAGATCGCGCCGCTGGCGGTATGGCTGGCCAGCGATGCCGGTGCCGAAGTCAGCGGCCAGATCTTCGCGGTGCGCGCCAACGAGATCTTCCTGATGGGCCAGAGCCGGCCGATCCGCTCGGTGCACCGCGCCGAAGGCTGGACGCCGGAGACGGTCGGCGAGCACGCGATCCCGGCACTGCGGGCCAGCTTCTACAAGCTGGAGCGTTCGCAGGACGTGTTCAGTTGGGATCCGCTTTGAGAGGATGAAGGGGCGCCGGCTCGGCCGGCCCCTTCACGGCTCACGACTCGTCGATTGCGCAACGCAGCATAGACTGCCGCATCAAGCCGGCGACCCGACGAGCGGTCGCCCCGGTCGGCGAGGCAGGCCTCTGCCGCCCCGCCACCGGATCACACCTGGCCGGCTTCCTGCTCGGCCCGCAGTTGCGCGGCGATGAAATCGGCACGCAGGCGCGGGTCACGACGCAGCTCGCTTTCCAGATAAGCGGCTTCCTGCGTCTGTTGTAAGTATGCAACAACACGCTTCGACAGCCTGGCCAGCCAGCTCGAAAGCGACATTGCGGTCTTAGCAAATACGAGGATCGCCACCGAAGCAAGCACCCACAACGACAGCCATTCGGCGGTCAGGCCATCGCCGAACAGATCGCCGAACTTGTGAGTGATCACCGCCACGGCGCCGGCGACGAAGCCGGTCAGAAGGAACGTCGGCAGCAGCCGCATGCCACGAGCAGGACCCACGATCCGGGACACCGCCTGGGCGCCGTCCACGATGCGCTCGAGTCCCTCGTGAGTCGTCGAGTAGGTCGTCATCATCAATCTCCCATCCAGTAAGCGCCGCGTTGTTGCGTCGCACAACGCTATCTTCGACCAATCCGACTGTTTTTCCAATTATGATTGGATATACCTGCTATCAATTCTGGTGATGATTCCCGACGAATGGCGGTCAACTTCCGAACCCTTGACCTGAACCTGCTGCGGGTGTTCGACGAGGTGATGCTGCAGCGGAACCTCACCCGGGCGGCCGAGAATCTCGCGATGACCCAGCCGGCGGTCAGCAATGCGCTGCGCCGGCTGCGGGATTCGGTCGGCGACGAGCTGCTGGTGCGGGTCGGGCGCGGCGTCGAGCCGACCCACCAGGCGCTGCAGATGTGGCCGGCGGTGCGGGAGGCGCTCGACCGGCTGCGCGACGCGGTGGTGCCGCCGTCGTTCGATCCCGCCCCCGCCGGGCAGTCGTTCGAGGTCGCGATGGTCGACACCACCGCCGCGATCGTGCTGCCGGCGCTGGTGCAGAGACTCGCCGAACGCGCACCCGGTGTCAGCGTGCGCACCCGCCCGCTGGTGACCCGCGACCCCCGCGAGCTGCTGTCGCAGGAGGCGGTCGATCTGGCGGTCGGCTACTTCCCGCCGGTGCTCGCCGAACTGGCCCAGCGCGATGCGATGCCGACCTCGATCTCGTTCGAGCCGCTGTACGAGGGGCGCTATGTCTGCGTGATGCGGGCCGATCATCCGCTGGCCGCGCGTACGCTGACCCTGGACGACTACTGCGCCGCCGATCACCTGCTGGTCAGCCTGTCGGGCCGCGCGTTCGGCTACATCGACCAGGTGCTGGCCGGGCTCGCCCGCACCCGCCGGGTGGTGCTGACGGTCAACCAGGTGTTCACCGCCTGCCGCGTGGTCGCCAGCTCCGATCTGCTGACGGTGCTGGTCGAGCACTTCGTTCCCGCCACCGGCTTCGCCGGCGAGCTGGTGACGCGGCCGCTGCCGTTCGACATGGTGAAGGTGCGCACCGACATGTTCTGGCACCGGCGCAACCAGGAGCGGCTCGACCACCTGTGGCTCAGACGTCAGGTGGCCGAGGCCGCCGGTGCCGGGCTGCGCGAGCTGCGCGCGGCCGGGCCGCGGCAGTCGCTGGGCTGGACGCGGGTTTCGGGGGGTGAGGAGCGGCCGAACGGCTGAGTCGTTCAGCGTTTGCCCTCGATCTCGATCTCCAGCAGCCGCGGCCCGCCGGCGGCGAATGCCTGCTCGACCGCGCCCCTCAGCTCATCGGGCTTGGTGACCCTGATTCCCGGCACGCCCATGCCGGCGGCCATCTCGACGTAGCCGAGCCGCGGCCCGGCCAGGTCCATCTCCGGATACGGCCGGTCGCTCTGCGCGTCGAAGCGCTGCCGGTAGATGTCCAGGTTGTGCTTGAGCACCCGGTATTCGCGATTGCACAGGATCGCGAAGACGATCGGCAGCTCGTAGCGCGCGGCGGTCCACAGCGCCTGGATCGAATACATCGCCGAACCGTCGCCCGACAGGCACAGCACCGGCCGGCCCGGATGACCGACCGCGGCGCCGATCGCGCCGGCCACGCCCTGGCCGATGCCGCCGCCGCGCGCGCCCAGATAGAGATCGTCGGCACCGAGCTGGAATGCGGCGGCGAAGTCGACGCTGGCGGTGATGCATTCCTCGACGAGGATCGCGTTGCGCGGTGTGCCGGCGCGCAGCTCGGCCATCACGCGCGGCATCGATATCGGTTCGCGCGCCCATGCCTTCTGCTGCCGCGCCTGATAGGCCGCGACGTCGTTGGCCTTCTGCTGCGCAAGCCGCTCGCGCCGTGCCGCCGCTGCCTGCCGGCCGGCGTCATCGGCCAGTGCCGCCACCGCCGCATCGAGCGCCGCGATCGCCGGCCCGAGCTCACCCACCAGCCCCACGTCCGGCACATGGTTGTAGCCGAGCGGCGGCGGCGACGATTCGATCTGCACCACTCGCGCACCGGCCGCGAACGGCGAGCCCGGCGTGAACCACACCTCCTCGAAGAACGCGCCCCCCAGCAGCAGCACCAGGTCGGCCTCGCCCAGCGTCTTGCGGATCGCCGCCGCATCGAACGGCAGCCCGCTGCGCGCCAGCGGATGCGTGGCCGGGAACGACACATGGCCGCGGATGCCCTCGAGCCAGACCGGCGCCGAGATCCGTTCTGCCAACTGCACCAGCGCATCGATCGCGCCGACGCGGCCCACCTCGTCGCCGACGACGATCGCCGGCGACTTCGCCGCCGCCAGCAGCGCCGCCGCCTCGGCGATCCCGCGCGGGTCGGCCGCCGCTGTCCGATACGAGCGGCCCGGCGCGATCGCGCCGTTGGCGGTCTGCTGCTCCATCACGTCGATCGGCAGCGACACGAATACCGGGCCGAACGGCGGGTCGCAGGCGCTCTTTCCCTTCCGCCGCATCACCTCGTCCATCTCGTCGGCGTTGCCGACCTGCGTGCTCCACTTGGTGACCGGCGCCGCCATCGCGGCCAGATCGTGACTCAGGATCGGCTCGCGGCGCAGCATGCGCGTGTCCTGCTGGCCGGCGGTCACGACGATCGGCGCATTGCCCTTCAGCGCGCCGTAGATCATGCCGATGCCGTTGCCCAGCCCCGGCGCCACATGCAGGCTGACGACCGCCGGCCGGCCGGTGGCCCGCGCGTAATACCCAGCCGCGCCGACCGCGAGTCCCTCGTGCAGATGGCACACGTAGTGGATCGACGGATAGCCGGCCAGCGAATCCAGCAGCGGGCTCTCGGTGGTGCCCGGATTGCCGAAGATGTGCGAGACCCCGTGCGCGACGAGGCTGTCCATGAATACTGTGCGTCCGCGCATGCGGCGGTCTCCTGGAGGATTCGGTTGCCGTAGCTGCGAGCATAGCGCGGGCGCTGTGGGCCTGGGCGCAAACGGAACGATCCGCATCGCATGGCCGCGGCGGCCGAATTTGGCTATCCTCAACTCGCCGGTGTGGACGCCCTGGGTGCTCGCCGCCCGGGAAACGCACAGTGGAGCAGGCATGGCGCAACTCTTGATCGCAGGCCGTTGGACCGACGGCATATCCCGGCAGCAGATGCTGCATCGATTCACCGGTCAGGCGATCGATTCGATTCCGGTAGCCGGTGTCGCTCAGGTGACCGAGGCCGTCACCAGCGCGCAGCAGGCATTCGAAGCGAGCAGGCTGACGCCGAGCGATCGCCATCGGATCCTCGGTCGCGCGGCCTCATTGGTGGAGGAAAGGCGGGAGGATCTGATTGCTCTCGTCTCGGCCGAAACCGGATTTCCGCGCGTCGATGCGGAGAACGAGGTCAACCGGACGGTGCTGACTCTGCAGCTTTCGGCCGAAGAAGCGCATCGCATCGTCGGGGAGATGGTTCCGCTGGAAGCGACCCCGGGGCTCACCGACCGCATCGGGTTCACGGTCCTGGTTCCTCTGGGCATCGTCTGCGCGATCACGCCGTTCAACTCCCCGCTGAACGTCGTGGCCCACAAGGTGGCGCCGGCGATCGCGGCGGGCAATGCGGTCATCCTCAAGCCGTCCGAGCATGTTCCGCTGACCGCCGTGGCGCTGTGCAGGCTGCTCATCGATGCCGGCCTGCCTGCGACGATGATCTCGCTCGTGCATGGCGGCGCCGAGATCGGCCGCGCACTGGTGGCAGATCCGCGCATCGCGTTCTATGCGTTCACCGGCAGCACCCGCGTGGGCAAGGAGATTCAGGCCGGCGCGGGCCTTCGCCGCACGCAGCTTGAGCTCGGCAGCATCGCCAGCACGATCGTCTGTGCCGACGCCGACCTGCGGGCTGCCGTCGCCAAGTGCGTGTCGGCCGGCTTTCGCAAGGCGGGGCAGGTCTGCACCTCGGTGCAGCGTCTGTACGTGCAGCGCGAGGCCGCGACGCAGTTCACCGAGCTGCTGGTGGCGGCCACCAGAGCGCTGCCGTTCGGCGATCCTTCGCTGCCCGATACCGTCGTCGGCCCGATGATCTCGGTCGAGCATGCGAAGCGCGCGGAAAGCTGGATCGGCGAGGCCTGCGCCGCCGGCGCTCGCGTGCTGTGCGGCGGAACGCGCTCGGGCGCGGTCCTCGCGCCCACCGTGCTGGGTGACGTACGGCCCGACATGAAGGTGATGTGCGAGGAAATCTTCGCCCCGGTGCTCTGCCTCTCGGTGTTCGACGGCTTGCAGGAGGCCATCGATGCCGCGAACTCCACGCCCTTCGGCCTGGCCGTGGGCCTGTTCACGTCCGACCTTTCGGTTGCTCTGAAGGCCGGCCGCAAGCTGCGGTTCGGCGGCATCCACGTCAACGAGGCGTCCTCGGCGCGCGTCGACGTGATGCCGTTCGGCGGCGTCAAGGACAGCGGCTTCGGTCGTGAAGGTCCCCGGTATGCGGTGCGCGAGATGATGGAGGAAAGACTGCTGACCATCCGGTACTGACGACAGTCCGAACCGGCTTCGGGCCGGCGGCGCGCAGTGTCCGATGCGTTGGGCGTTGGGCGTCGACCTTCGGCCTGGGTCGTCCGAGGATGATCGTCATCTCGGCGTTGCCGACGCGCGCTCATGCCGTCGCCGATACCAGTCCGGCCGTTCCGGCGGCAGACTGACCCTGAAGGTCGGGTCCCGCTCCTCCTCCATGCGGCGGAACACCGAAACCAGGAAGTCGATGAACAGCCTGACCCGGGGAAGCCGGCGCTGGCTGCTGCGGTACAGCAGGTTGATCGGCGGCGCGTGACGTGATTCCCAGTCCAGCAGCACCGGCACCAGCCGGCCGGATTTCAGCAGCTCGCGAATCGAAAGGTCGGTGAAGCGGCCGACGCCCAGACCGGCGACGACGGCGTCGAGGATGTCGTCACGATGGGTGCTGACCAGCCAGCCCGAGACGGCGGCGGACTGCTTGATCCCGTCGCATTCGTGCTCCCAGTAGTCGATGACGGTGCCCTCGTGATCCCGGAACAGCAGGCACTGATGCTGCTCCAGTTCCGGGATGCTCTGCGGGATGCCGTGCGTGGCCCAGTAACGGGGCGATGCGCAGATGAGCGAGCGCGTGTTCGCCAGCCGGCGCTGAATCATGCCGCCATGTTCGGGCCAGCCGAAAAGAACCTGGAGCTCTGCCACGTTGGCGTCGATGGCGGTCGGCTTGTCCACGGTCCGGATGTCGATCTGGATGTCGGGGTACCGTGCATGGAAGCTCGGCAGCTCCGGAATGACGCAGTGCTGAGAAAGGATCGTCGGGCATCCGAGCACCAGCGTGCCCTTCGGCCGGGACGCCGCTCCGCGAAGCGAGTCTTCCGCCTGCTCGAGCTGACGCAATGCGGGCTGGCACATGTTCAGATAGGACGCGCCGTCCGCGGTGAGCTTGATGCCCTGAGAGTTCCGCTCGAAGAGCTTGACCCCCAGGCTGGTCTCCAGGGTCGAAACCAGTCGCGCAACGGCGGCGACGCTGACGCCGAGTTCGCGCGCGGCCGCCGAGAAGCTGTGGGTACGTGCGGTCGCAACGACGTACTCCAGGGCGCGAAGCTTGTCCATCGGGGTTGCCTCAAGCGGATTCGAGATCCCATTTCAACAGATTGTTGAAGCGCATTTCAACTCGCAGAGGGTTACATCGGCGGGGCCGTGTTCCTAGACTTGGGACTTCGGGAGGGTCCGCATAACCTGATGGGCTCCAGACGGGCCGCAACGGGGCGAGGGCAAGGCGCGGTTCTGAGTCGATACCGGTCGGTATCGACTCAGGTTCGCAACGCCGCCATCGCCCCGTTTCGGCCCGCCCTGCGGGTCTTGCCAGACGGGGCCCTCGGGCGGCCGCCCGACCGGGCAGATATCCCCGATATCTGCCCGGTCGGATCGACCACCCGATCATCCCCGTCTGGCAAGATCTGGAGCCCATCAGGTTATGCGGACCCTCCCCAGGAACAACGAGGGATGCGCATGATCACGGTCGGCAGCGATATCGGCGGCACGTTCACCGATTTCGTGCAGGTGGACGAACGCAGCGGTCGGATCGATGTCTACAAATGCCTGACCACGCCCAAGGACCCATCCCTGGCCATCGACGAGGGGATCCGGGACCTGACGCAGCGGCATGGGCGCACGGCCGAATCGATCCAGGCGATCGTGCACGGCACCACGCTGGTGATCAATGCCGTCATCGAGCGCAAGGGCGCGCGGACCGGCCTGATCACGACGCGCGGCTTCCGCGACACGCTGGAGATCGGCCGCGAGAAGCGCTTCGATGCCTACGATCTGCAGATCGAGTTTCCGGCGCCGCTGGTTCCCCGCCGTCTCCGGGTCGAGGTGGTCGAGCGTCTGCACGCCAGTGGTGCGGTGCTGGAACCCCTCGACGAGGGCTCGGTGCGCCAGGCGGTGAAGACGCTGATCGACGAGGACTGCGAGTCGATCGCGGTGTGCCTGATCCACTCGTACGCGAATCCCGCTCACGAACGCCGGGTGGCCGCGATCGTGTCCGAGATGGCGCCTCACGTGTCGGTCACGATCTCGAGCGACGTGCTGCCGGAAATGAAGGAGTACGAACGCACGAGCACCACGGTGCTCAACGCATACGCCAAGCCGGTCACGTCCAGATATCTGACCCGCCTCGAGGAGCGGGTGAAGGCGCAGGGGTTTGCCGGCGAGCTGCTGATGATGCAGTCCAGCGGGGGTATCAATTCGGTCGCGTTCGCCCGGCAGTTCCCGGTTCAGATCATCGAATCGGGGCCCGCCGCCGGCACCTTGGGCGCCGCCCACTTCGCCCGGCTGGCCAGGCTCGACAAGGTCCTGGCGTTCGACATGGGCGGCACCACCGCGAAGCTGGCGCTCGTGGAGCAGGGCCGCGCTCTGCGGACCAACGACTTCGAGGTCGCGCACATGCACCGCTTCAAGCCGGGCAGCGGTCTGCCGGTGCGCATCTCCGTGGTCGATCTGATCGAGATCGGCGCCGGCGGCGGCAGCATCGCCCGCCGTACGGCCGTCGGCACGATGCAGGTCGGACCGGAGAGTTCGTCGGCCCAGCCCGGTCCGGCGAGCTACGGGCAGGGGGGAACCCTGCCCACCGTGTCCGACGCCGATCTGGTGCTCGGCTACCTCGATGCCGACCACTTCCTCGGCGGCCGGATGAAGCTGAACCGGCAGGCGGCCGTCGACGCCATCCGCACGCATCTGGCCGACCCGCTCGGAATCTCCATCGAGGAAGCCGCGTTCGGGGTCCATGCGATCGTCAACGAGAACATGGCCGCGGCGGCCAAGGCCTACGTGAGCGAGAAGGGCGAGAATCCGCGCTCCTGTGCGCTGGTCGGGTTCGGGGGCGCCGGGCCGGTGCATGCCTGCGACCTGGCTGCGCGGCTGGGCGTCGAGACGGTGCTGATTCCGCCCCGGGCCGGCGTTGCCGCCGCATTCGGCATGATCGTCGCGCCGATCACGTACGACGCCGTGCGCTCCCGGCGTACCTTGCTGTCCAGGCTGACTCCGGAACTTCTGGAGCAGACCAAAGCCGAGCTGATGGCCGAATGCAGGGAGCGCATGCCGTCCACCGTCGATCGCGCGGCCATCAGCTATGAATTCGGCGTGGACATGCGCTACGTCGGGCAGGGCTACGACGTGAGCGCGATCGTGCCGGGCGGCCGCACGGCCGGTGACGCGGCCACGCTGCTGCGGGAAGCCTTCGAGCGCAGCTACCGGAAACTGTATGGCAGAACCTTCGAAGGCGCCTCGCTCGAGGTCATCAACTTCCGGATGACGGCGAGCGCGAACCGCAAGGTGGTCGACCTGCCGACCGCGACGATCGAGTCCGGCCAGGGGGACGGCAGGATCGGAACGCGCCGCGCGTACTGCGCCCGCACCCGCTCCTGGAAGGAGTTCACCGTGCACCGACGGAACAGGATCGCGCCCGGTGTCCACTTCCCGGGCCCGGCCATCGTCGAGGAGGACGAATCCACGACCGTCATCCACAGCGGCGCCGATGCCCAGGTCGACGAGCACGGCAGCCTGATCATCGGACTCGAGTCCGCCCGGAGCAACGCATGACCGCCCCCGCACGAACCATCGACCCGATCACCCTGGAGATGTACTGGCGCCGCCTGGTGTCGATCGTCGGCGAGCTCGGTTCGACGCTGCGTCGCACCTCGTTCTCGCCGGTCGTCCGGGACATCGGCGATTACGGCTGCGCGATCTTCGACAACCAGACGCGGCTGCTCGCGCAGACGCCCGACAGCACGCCGGGGCTGTGCGGCCCGCTCGGAACGATGCTGCGCAACTTCCTCGATGCGATTCCGGCCTCCACGCTGGTGGACGGAGACGTGATCATCGGCAACGACCCGTGGGCGGGCAGCGGCCATCACAACGACGTGAGCATCATGCTGCCGGTCTTTCATCACGGCCGTCTGATCGGCTACGTGATGACCTGCTGTCATCACGTCGACATCGGAGGACGCCGGGCAACGACGGAAAGCCGCGACAACTACGAGGAGGGGCTGCGCATCCCGATGCTGAAGTTCTATCGCGCGGGCGAGTTGAACACCGACGTGCAGGCTTTCATCCGGAGCAACGTGCGCTCGAGCGATACCGTCATGGGCGACCTGGGAGCGCAGGTCGCCGCGTGCCACGTCGGCGGCGAGCGGATGCGCGAGCTCTGCACCGAGTTCGGCGGCACGGACCTGCAGCCGCTCGCCGACGAGATCGTCGGCCGCAGCGAAACGGTGGCGCGCCAGGAGATCGGCAAGCTGCGCAAGGGAACCTTCTCCCATGACGCGCAGGTCGACATCGTCGGCGGTCAGACATTGCTGATCCGGACCACGGTGACCGTGGGCGATGACGAGATCGTCGTCGACTATTCCGGCAGTTCGCCGCAGGTCGCGCCCGCGATCAACTGCACGCTCACGTACACCAGCGCTTACACGGTGTTCGGAATCCTGTGCATGCTCGATCTTCCCGTCGCGGTGAACGAGGGGACGCTCAGGCCGATCCGCGTGGTCGCGGAAGAGGGCAGCGTGCTGAACTGCAGGTTTCCCGCCCCCGTGTTCGGCCGGACGGCGATCGGCACCTTCCTGGCGGATTTCGTCTACCAGGCCATCGCGCCGGCCGCGCCCGAACGCGTCTGCGCCGAAGCAGGTGCGACGCCGATGTGGGGTCAGTACATGTTCGGAAAGCGCCGCGACGGCGAAGACTTCGCGCCGTTCAATGTTTCGAGCGGCGGCCTGGGGGCGCGTGCCGCCCGGGACGGCGTTTCCTGCCTGGCCTTTCCCTACAACGTCGGCAACACGCCGGCCGAGGTGGTCGAAAGCGAGGTCCCGGTCGTCGTCTAGGAGCGTACCCTCTGGCA
>OEIU01000824.1_pt1 | contig 24600 bp, 23 predicted proteins | sample 1539221 | NCBI WGS metagenome assembly OEIU01 (sample SAMN03792071, study PRJEB22550) | activated sludge metagenome | feature: wastewater treatment plant; material: activated sludge; isolation source: Wastewater treatment plant of a petroleum refinery complex | place: Argentina: Zarate | collected...
TCCGCGCCCCGCGACACCCCCCCCGCCCCCGGGCGCAGGAGGGGCCAGTCGACGCTCATGCGCCGCCCGCCAGCGCGTCGATCGCGGCGGGTGCCTCGCGGATGCCCGCCACGCGCGCGAGGCGCGGATGGCCGTCGGCGATCTCGGCGTGCTCCAGGGCCCAGGTGACGTGGTACGGCACGTGGACCCCGGCGCCCCCGAGCTCCAGGACCGGGGCGATGTCGCTCCGCACCGAGTTGCCGACCATGCAGAAGCCCGCCGGGCTGGTCTCCATCCGCCCCATGATCCGCTCGTAGGTGGCCACGTCCTTCTCGGCCACGATCTCGATGCCCTCGAACAGCTCCGACACCCCGGAGGCCGCCACCTTCGACTCCTGGTGGAACAGGTCGCCCTTGGTGATGAGCACCAGCCGGCGGTCGCGGCGCAGCACGTCCAGCGTCTCGGCCACGCCGTCGAGCAGCTCGACCGGGTGGGCCAGCAGCTCCTTGCCGAGGGACAGGATCCGCTCGATGCGGGTGGCGTCCACCTGGTGGTCGCTCAGGGTGAGCGCCGTCTCGATCATCGACAGCGTGAACCCCTTCACGCCGTAGCCGAACAGCGCCAGGTTGTTGCGCTCCGTGTCGACCAGGGCGGTCGAGACCGTGTCGGCGTCGACCCACGGCTCCAGGATCTCCACGAAGCGCTGCTCCGTGACGTGGAAGTGCCCCTCCGAATGCCAGAGGGTGTCGTCGCCGTCGACCCCGATCACGTCGATTCCCATCGCGGGAGTGTAATCGCGGCGCGGACGGCCGCCGCCGTCCCCTACGGTGTGGGCATGAGCATGGACATCGAGACCATCCGCCGCGCCCCGAAGGTGATGCTCCACGACCACCTGGACGGGGGCCTGCGGCCGCGCACCATCGTGGAGCTGGCCGAGGAGGCCGGCTACGACGGCCTGCCCACCACCGACCCGGGCGAGCTGGCCCAGGTCATCTCCCGCGGCGCCAACCGCAACGACCTGGTCCTCTACCTCGAGACCTTCGCGCACACGGTTGCCGTGATGCAGACGCGGGAGGCGCTGGAGCGGGTCGCCGCCGAGTGCGCCGAGGACCTGGCGGCCGACGGCGTCGTCTACGCCGAGATCCGCTTCGCCCCCGAGCTGCACATCACCGACGGCCTGTCCCTGGACGAGGTGGTCGAGGCGGTGCTCACCGGGTTCGGCCGCGGCTCCGCCGGCCGCGGCCTGACGGTCCGCGTCCTCTGCTCGGCCATGCGCCAGCAGGCGAGCTCGCTGGAGATCGCGGAGCTGGCCCTGCGCCACCGCGACGAGGGCGTCTGCGGCTTCGACATCGCCGGGCCCGAGGCGGGGCATCCGCCGGCGCGCCATCTGGACGCGTTCTCCCGGGTGATGCGCGAGGACTTCCACATCACCATCCACGCCGGCGAGGCGTTCGGCCTGCCGTCGATCGCCGAGGCCCTGCACGTGTGCGGCGCCGAGCGCCTCGGCCACGGCGTGCGGATCATCGACGACATCCACACGACCGCCGACGGCGACCACCGCCTGGGCCGCCTGGCGGCGTTCGTGCGCGACACCCGCGTGCCGCTCGAGATGTGCCCGTCGTCCAACGTGCACGTGGGCGCGGCCCCGTCCATCGCGGAGCACCCCATCGGCCCGCTGGCGAGGCTGCGCTTCCGGGTCACCGTCAACACGGACAACCGCCTGATGAGCCAGACGACGCTGTCGGACGAGTTCATGCACCTCCACGACCAGCTCGGCTGGGACCTGGGCGACGTCCGCTGGGCCACCATCAACGCGATGAAGAGCGCGTTCCTGCCGTTCGACCAGCGGCTCCAGATCATCAACCGCGTCATCAAGCCGGGCTTCGCGATGCTGGGCGCCGATGGGTAGCCCCAACGGGGGCAGGCCGGCCGTCTGCGTCTACGCGGGATCCAGCCCCGGCGCCGACCCGGCCTTCGCCGAGGCGGCGGAGGTGCTCGGCCGGACGATCGCCTCGCGCGGCCTGGACCTCGTCTACGGCGGCGGCGCCGTGGGCCTGATGGGCGTCGTGGCCGACGCGGCCATGAAGGCCGGCGGCACCGTCACCGGGATCATCCCCCGTGCCCTGGAGGAGCGCGAGATCGGCCACCGCGAGGTCACCGACCTGGTGGTGGTGGAGACGATGCACGAGCGCAAGGCGATGATGGCCCACCGCTCGGGGTGCTTCGTCGCCCTCCCCGGCGGCATCGGGACGCTCGAGGAGCTGGTCGAGGCGCTGACCTGGACCCAGCTCGGCATCCACCGCAAGCCGGTGGGGCTGCTCGACGTCTCCGGCTATTGGGGTCCGCTCCTGGCGCTGCTGGACCACGCCGTCGAGCAGCGGTTCGTGCGGCCCGAGCACCGCGCCGACCTGCTCAGCCATCGCGACCCCGGCCTCCTGCTCGACGCCCTGGCCGCCTGGCGCCCGAGCCACGACGACAAGTGGATCGACGAGGTCGGGCGCTCCGCCCTCGAGCCGGGCGTCGGGTAGGCGGATGCCGGGCCCCGCCGTCACGAAGGTCATGCAGATCGGGATCGTCGTGCCCGACCTCGAGGCGGCGATCCGGGCGTGGGAGGAGCGCCTCGGCGTCGGCCCGTGGACGGTCTTCACGCTCGACCCGGCGGACTGCCGGGACGTCCGCGTGAACGGCCGGCCGGCGGAGTGGTCGGCCCGGGCGGCGACCACGATGGTCGGGGAGGTGATGCTCGAGCTGATCGAGCCGGTGCGCGACGACGACCTGTTCGGCACGTTCCTGGCCGAGCACGGGCCCGGCGTGCACCACGTGGCGATGCGGACCCCCGACTACGACGGGGTCCTGGCCGGCCACGCGGCGCGCGGCGAGGAACTGGTGCTGACGGGCCGGTTCACGGGGATCGACGTCAGCTACCTGCCGACGCAGCAGGACCTCGGCGTCCTGCTGGAGGTCTTCAAGGGGTTCTAGGGGCGGGCCCCCTCGCGGGTCACCACCCGGGCCGCCAGCGCGCAGGCCGCGGCCAGGGCGGCGTCGGGCATCCGGCCGGCGCGGCGGGCCGCGAGCCAGGCCGCCGTGAAGGCGTCGCCCGCGCCGGTGTGGTCGACGACGGGCCCGTCCGGCGGCGCGGCGGGCACGGCGGCGTGGCCGCCCTCCGCCGACGCCCAGCGCGCGCCGTCGCCGCCGAGCTTCAGCACCACCTCGGCGTGGTCGCGCAGCAGCTCGAGGACGACGGCGTCGGGGTCGCGGGCCCCGGTCAGCACCTCGGCCTCGTCCGGCGTCACGACGATCGTGGTGGCGCCGCGCACCAGGTCGCGGAAGGCGGCGGCGCCCACCTCGGCCAGCGGCGCGGCGCTGGCGGGGTCGACCGACGTCGTCATCCCGGCCTCCCGGGCCGCCAGCAGGGCCGCGCGCGCCGCGGGGCGGCTGCCGGCGCGCAGCAGGCTGTAGCCCGACACGTGCAGGTGGGCACCCCCGGGCAGCGGCTGCTCGGGCAGCAGGGCGTTCGCCCCGGCGTCCGGCAGCATCGTGCGCTCGCCGGCGGCGTCGATGAGGACCACGCACGCCCCCGTGGCCACGCCGTCCGGGGCCACGTGGAGGGCCGGCTCCACGCCGGCGGCGCGCAGCGCGGCCGCGGCATCCGATCCCGCGGCGTCATCGCCGACACACCCGACGAACGTGACCGGCACGCCCAGGTGGCCCAGCCACGCCGCGGTGTTGGCGGCCGATCCGCCGCGCCGCATGCGGATGGCGGCGGGTGTGTCGCTCGCCGGCGCGAGCGGGCGGTCGACCCGCGCGACGACGTCGGTCATGACGTCACCCAGCACGACCACGCCGTCGCGGCTCACCCCGCGAGGGCCCCCGCGATCCGCGCCGCCAGGGCCGCGTTGCGCAGCACCAGCGTCACGTTGACCCGCAGGCTCTCCCCCCCGGTGCCCGCGTGGAAGCGGCCCAGCACGAACGGGGTGGCCTCCTTGCCGGCAACGCCCTCCTCCTCGGCGGCCGTGAGGGCGTCGATCAGCACCCGGTCGTGCAGGGCCGGGTCCATCGCCTCGTCCTCCGGCAGCGGGTTGGCGACCACCACGGCCTGGCGCAGCCCCAGGTCGCGGCGGGCGCGCTGGATCGCGGCGACCTCCGCCGCGTCGTCCACGCGCCACGGCACGGCGTGCCCGGAGTCGCTGAGGTAGAAGCCGGGCATCCGGTCGGTCCCGAAGCCCAGCACGGGCACGGAGAGCGTCTCGAGCCGCTCCAGCGTGGCCCCCACGTCCAGGATCGACTTCACCCCGGCGCACACCACGACGACGGGCGCGTCGGCGAGCGCGAGCAGGTCGGCCGACTCGTCGAACGTCTCGGACGCCCCGCGGTGGACGCCCCCCAGGCCGCCGGTGGCGAACGCGGAGATCCCGGCGCGCGCCGCGATCGTGGCGGTGCTGGCGACGGTGGTGGCGCCGGGCGCGCGGCGCACCAGCGCCGGGCCCAGGTCGCGCACCCCGAGCTTCAGGACGTCGTCGCGCTCGGCGATCTCCCGCAGGCCGGCGTCGTCGAGCCCCACCCGCACCTCGCCGTCGAGTACCGCGATCGTGGCGGGCACGGCGCCCTCGTCGCGCACCGCGGCCTCGATCTCGCGCCCGACGCGCAGGTTCTCGGGGCGGGGCAGGCCGTGGGCGAGGATGGTCGACTCGAGCGCCACCACCGGGCGGCCGTCCGCGAGGGCGGACGCGACCTCGTCCGCGATCCGCATCAGATCCGGGCGGGGTGCCAGACGGTGCGGATCTCGCTGAAGGCGGCGGCCGTCTCCACCGTCTCCGCCCCGCCGGTGCGCGTCACGCGCTTCAGGTTGCCGGCGGCGCGCTCCTCCAGGTCGGCGTGCATCGCCGGTGGCGCCCCGGACAGCTCGATCAGATCGACGTCCTCGTGGTCGGCCAGCCACGGCAGCAGGGCGGCGCCGTCGCCGGTGAGCAGGTTCACGACGCCCCCGGGGACGTCGGACGTGGCGATCACCTCGCCCAGGGTGCTGGTCACCAGGGCCGCCGGGCCGCCGGCGACCGCGACCGCGCTGTTGCCGGCCATGATCGCCGGCAGCACCAGGCCGAGCACGCCGGCGACGCCCCCGCCGTCGGGGCATGCCAGGGCGCAGACGCCCGCCGGGATGGGGCTCGAGAGGTTCAGGTAGGGGCCCGAGACCGGGTTCACGGCCCCCACCAGCTGGTCGAGCTTGTCGGCGAAGCCCGCCCACCAGACGGCCGCGTCCACCGCCGCCTCGACGTCCTGGCGCGCGGCCGCGGCGTCGACGCCCACGGCGGCCAGCTCGTCGGCCAGCTGGGCGGCGCGGCCCTCCAGGACCTCGGCGACGCGGTAGAGGATCTGGCCCCGGTTGTACGCGGCGCGGCCCGCCCAGGCGCCCTGGGCGCCGCGGGCGGCCCGCACGGCGTCGCGGGCGTCCTTGCGCGACGCGGCGGCCGCGTGGGCCAGCAGCGTGCCGTCGGCGGCCCGCACGGGGAGGGTGCGCCCCGACTCGGAGCGCGGGAACGCGCCCCCGATGAAGAGCTTGTAGGTCTTGCGGACGGCCAGGCGGTCGCTCACGCGGGCACCGGCGTCGCGTGGATGTACTCCTGGAGGCCCTGGCGCCCGCCCTCGCGGCCGTGGCCCGACTCGCGGACGCCCCCGAACGGGCTGGCCGGGTCGAACTTGTTGAACGTGTTGGCCCAGACGACCCCGGCCTGGAGGCGCTGCGACATCCAGAGGATGCGCGAGCCCTTCTCGGTCCAGACGCCGGCGGACAGCCCGTAGCGGGTGGCGTTGGCCTTGGCGACCGCCTCCGCCTCGGTGCGGAACGTCTGCACGGCCAGCACGGGGCCGAAGACCTCCTCGCGGGCGATCCGCTCCGCGCCGCCGAGGCCGCTGACGATGGTGGGCGGGAAGAAGAAGCCGCGGTCCGGCAGCGGGCGCGACGGCTGGTCGATGCGGCAGCCGTCGGCGGCGGCCTCGTCCACGAACCCGCGGATCCGCTCGAGCTGCGCCGCCGAGTTGATCGCGCCGACGTCCGTGTTCTTGTCGAGCGGCTCGCCCACCCGCAGCAGCTCGATGCGGCGGCGCAGGCGCTCCAGCAGCTCGCCGGCGATCCCCTCCTGCGCCAGCAGGCGCGAGCCCGCGCAGCAGACGTGGCCCTGGTTGAAGAAGATGCCGTCGACGATCCCCTCCACGGCCTGGTCGAGGGCGGCGTCGTCGAAGACCACGTGGGCGCCCTTGCCGCCGAGCTCCAGGGTCAGGCGGCGGCCGGTCCCGGCCAGCTGGCGGCGGATGGCGCGCCCGACCTCGGTGGAGCCGGTGAAGGCCACCTTGTCGAGCCCCGGGTGGCCCGCCAGCGCCGCGCCGGTGGCGCCGGCGCCGGTCACGACGTTCACGACGCCGGGCGGGAACCCGGCCTCGTCGATCAGCTCCGCGAGCAGCAGGGCGGTGAGCGGCGTGGTCTCCGCCGGCTTCAGCACCACCGTGTTGCCGCACGCGAGGGCCGGGGCGATCTTCCAGGCCGCCATCAGGAGCGGGAAGTTCCAGGGGATGATCTGGCCGACCACGCCCAGCGGGCGGGCGCGCATTCCCGGCACCGCGTACTCGAGCTTGTCGGCCCAGCCGGCGTGGTAGAAGAGGTGCGCCGCCGACAGGGGCACGTCGATGTCGCGCGACTCCCTGATCGGCTTGCCGCCGTCGATCGACTCGAGCACCGCGAACTCGCGGGCGCGGTCCTGGAGCAGGCGCGCCAGCCGGAAGATCAGCTTGGCGCGGCGGCGGCCGGGCATGTCCCGCCAGGTGCCCTCGTAGGCGCGCCGGGCCGCGGCGACGGCGGCGTCGACGTCGGCGGGCGACGCCTCGGCCACGTCGGCGAGGTGGGCGCCGCTGGCGGGCTCGATGGTGGGGAGGGTCGCGCCGCCCTCGGCGGGCCGCTCCGCGCCGTCGATCACCAGGCCGTACGACGATCGGATCGTGACGATGTCGCGCCCCTCCAGCGAGGGGACGTAGTCGCTGAACGTCTGCGCCAGGTCGGCGGCGGCGTCGCGCTTGGGGGTGGTGGTCATCGTCCGGGCCCCGGGGTCAGTCGACGGGGAGGTCGGTGGTGCGGGCGTAGCGCCCGGTGCGCGCGAAGCGCAGCTGCAGCAGGATGTCGTTGAGCAGCGACGAGGCGCCGATGCGGAAGCGGTCGGGGTGGAGCCAGGCGGTGCCGAGCGTCTCCGACACCAGCGCCAGATACCCCAGCGCCTGCTTCGAGGTGCGGATGCCGCCGGCGAGCTTCAGGCCCACCTCGCGGCCGGTGGCGTCGGCATGGTCGCGGATCGCCTCGGCCATGCAGAGGGCGGTCGGCGGCGTCGCGGAGACGGGGAGCTTGCCGGTGGAGGTCTTGATGACGTCGCTGCCGGCGGCCATCGCGATGGTCGAGGCGAGGCGGATCATCTCGTAGGAGCCGAGCTCGCCGGTCTCGAGGATCGTCTTGAGGTGGGCCGGCCCGCAGGCCTCCTTGGAGGCGGCGACCTCGTCGAACACGTCCTGCAGGCGGCCGGACAGCAGGGCGCCCCGGTTGAGGACGATGTCGATCTCGTCGGCGCCGTCGGCCACCGCCTGGCGGATCTCGTCGAGGCGGTCGTCCAGGTGGCTCTGCCCCGACGGGAACGCCCCGGCGACGGAGGCGACGCGCACGCCGGTCCCCGCCACGGCCTCGGCGGCGACCGCCACCAGCGAGGGGTACACGCACACCGCCGCGACCGGCGGCAGGGCGGGATCGTCCGGGTCGGGACGCAGCGCCCGGGCGCAGAGGGCGCGCACCTTGCCGGGGGTGTCCATCCCCTCGAGCGTCGTGAGGTCGATGCAGCGCACCGCCAGCTCCAGGCCGGCGGCCTTGCTCTCGCGCTTGATGGACCGGCCCGCGAGCCGCGCCGCCCGCTCCTCCAGCGCGAGGCCGTCGACGGCCGACACGCGCAGCGGCCGGTCGGTGCCGAGGTCGAGGACGGATCCGCGGCCGTCGCGCTCGAGGGTGATCATCGGCGGATCTTGGCACGCGCGGGCGCCCCCGTCAGTCCAGCAACAGCGGCTCCAGGGCCGCGCGAACCCCGGCCAGGCGCGCGCGGGCACGCGCCCGGGCCGCCTCCACCCCGTCGCCGCCGACCGGCTCGACGGCCTCGCAGTAGCACTTGAGCTTGGGCTCGGTGCCGCTCGGGCGCACCACCACGCGGGTGCCGCCCGCCAGGTCGATGCGCAGGACGTCGCTCGCCAGGCTGGCGACGCCGGTGACCCGCTCCTCCCCCACCCGCTCCGGCGGCGCCGCGGTCAGGCGGCCCACCAGCGCGGCGCGCCGCTCGGCGCCGCCGGGCGCCTCGTCGCGCAGCGAGAAGTTGTCGGTCACGTGCGCGCCGTGTCGTGCGTGCAGGGCGTCGAGCATCGCCGGCAGGGTCAGCCCGCGGGCGCGCGCCCACGACGCCATCGACGCGACCGCCACCCCCGCCGAGATGCCGTCCTTGTCGCGCACGTCCGCGCCGATGGCGTACCCGATCGCCTCCTCATACGCCAGCACCTGGGTCCATTCCGGGTGCTCCATGGCGGGACGGGACAACCACTTGAACCCGGTCAGCGTCTCCTGGTGCCGCGCGCCGTGGTGGGCCGCCACCTTCCCGAGCAGGGACGAGGACACCACGCTCGAGACCGTCAGCCGGTCCGGCCCGGACGTCACCTCCGCCAGCAGCCACTCCCCCAGCAGCGCCCCCACCTCGTCGCCCGTCAATTGGCGAATGCGGGATGCGCCGATCGACGCGTCGGGCACCAGGACCGCGACGCGGTCGGCGTCGGGGTCGAGGGCGATGCCCAGGTCGGCGTCGACGGCGGCCATGCGCTCCGCCAGCATCCCGGTCGCCCCCGGCTCCTCCGGGTTGGGGAACGCGACCGTGGGGAAGTCCGGGTCCGGCGACGACTGCTCCGGCACCGGGTGCACGTCGCCGTGGCCGGCGCGGGCCAGCAGGTCGGCGATCCAGGCCCCGCCCACGCCGTGCATCGCCGTGGTGGCGATGCGGATCGGCGCGGCCGGCGGCGGCACCCGCGCCAGGGTCGCCCGCCGGTACCCCTCCAGGACCGCCTCGGGGATCGCCTCGGCCGATGCGCCGGTCGGCACACCGGGTCGACGCCGTTCGACGCCGGCCTCCTGGGCCGCCCGCGCGATCTCGGCGGCCACCAGGCCGTCGACCGGCGGGACGATCTGGGCGGCGTCGCCCATGTAGAGCTTCAACCCGTTGTCGTGGGGCGGGTTGTGGCTGGCGGTGACCACGATCCCGGCGGCGGCGCCGACGGCGCGGATGGCGTGGACCGCGACCGGCGTCGGCAGCGGCGCGTCGGCCGTGACGGCGCGGATCCCGTGCCGCCCCAGCACGTCGGCCACGTCGGCGGCGAACGCCGCCGAGCGGTGGCGGGCGTCGTGCGCCACGACCACCCCGGCCGCGGCGGCGCCGGGGACGTGGCCCAGCATGTACCGGGCGATCCCGGCGGCCGATTGGCGCACCACCACCCGGTTCATCCGGTTCGGACCCGCCGCCATGGTGCCGCGCAGTCCCGCGGTGCCGAACGCGAGGCGCCCGTCGAAGCGGTCGGCGAGCGCCGCCCGGTCGCCGGCGTCGATCAGCGACCGCAGCTCCCGGCGCGTCTCGGGGTCGGGGTCGGCCGCGATCCACGCCCCGGCCCGCTCGCGCAGGCCCGCCGCGGGGGTCACGTGGCGGCGGGCCCCCGACCGCGGCGACCACCGCCCCCCGCAGCTCGGCGAGGGGCGGGACCGGGGGGGGGGGGGCCCCCCGCCCGCCCGCGGGCGAGGACGTCCTGGTGGTCGAGGGCCTCGCCGGACATCCCGGCCGCCATGTTGGTGACGAGGGAGACCCCGAAGACCTCGGCCCCGAGGTGACGCGCGGCGATCGCCTCGAGCACCGTCGACATCCCCACCAGGTCGGCTCCGACGGTCCTGAGCATCGCGATCTCGGCGGGGGTCTCGTAGCTGCCGCCGAGCAGACCGGCGTAGACGCCCTCCGCCACCCCCGGCCGCGCGGCCGCGGCCGCCGCCCGCAGGCGGGGGCTGTACAGGTCGGTGAGGTCGGCGAACCGCGCCGGGAGGCCGGGCGGCGGGTCGGCGCCCGCCATCGGGTTGACGCCCATCAGGTTGAGCTGGTCGCGGAGCACCACCGGGGTCCCGGGGCCGTTCTCCGGCACCAGGGAGCCGGCGGCGTTGGTGAGCAGCACCGCCTCGCATCCGGCCATCACCGCCGCCCGCACGCCGTGGACGACGGTCGAGGCGGGATGGCCCTCGTAGAGGTGCGAGCGGCCGGCCATCACCAGGACGGGGACGCCGCCGACGTCGAGCGAGTGCGCCATGCCCGTGTGCCCCTGCACGGCGGGCGCCGGGAACCCCGGCAGCTCGGGCATCGGCACCGCCGCGCGCTCCTCGCCGAGGAGCGGGACGACGCCGGCCCAGCCGGACCCCAGCACGACGGCCGCCCGGTGGGCCCCGAGGCGCTCCCGGATCCCCTCGGCCCCGGATCGCGCCACGGAGTAGGGGTCGCCGGTCACGCGCGGATCATGGCAGGCCCGCAACCCGCTGGTGGCGTCAGACCGGGGTGACGCGGCGTCGGTGCGGATGGTATGAACCGGCCTTCGCCCACCCCGCCCCGGAGAGCCCGTGCCCGAGCTCCGCCGCCCCGCCCGCCTGTCGATACTGGCGTTCCTGGTCGTGCTCCTGGGCGTCCTGTGGGTGGCGTCCGGCGCCTCCGCGGCCGAGCCGCCGAACCAGAACGACCCCTGCTCGTCGGGGGGTCGCGACACGTGTGGCACGACCGGCGTGGGGTCGTACGAGCGCTACCGGTACGGCGTGCGGTGGTTCGGCGACTACCGGGGCGCGGTCCCGGGGGCCGGACCCACGTTCTGCCTCGACCTGCGGTTCTGGTACCCGGACCGCGACTACGCGTTCGAGCGCATCGCCAACGAGGGGCTGCGCAACAAGGAGGGCGCGGGCGTCTCGATCGAGAAGCAGCGGCGCATGGCGTACGCCCTGTGGGAGTACGGCCGGTCGAGCATCCCCAGCCGCCAGGCGGCCGTCATGCTCTACGTCCACGGGCTCATGGGCGACGGGGCCCCGGGCGAGGCCGATCCCGGCGCGATCGGTCCGCAGGTGGAGGCCCTGGTGGGCCGCATCGGCCGCGACGCGGCCCGGTTCCACGGCCCCTATCGGCTCGACCTCCAGGTCGCCGGGAACCTGAAGGCAGGGAACGCGGCGACCGGCACCGCCCGGGTCGTCTCGGCCGAGGGCAACGCCGTGCCGGGCGTCCTCATCGAGCTCGACGGCTCGGGCACGACCGGCCTGCCCGCGAAGGTCCGCACCGACGGCAACGGCGTCGCGTCGTTCGGCTTCACGCCCGCCACCGGCGCGGCCGTGTCGATCGACGCCCGCAGCGAGTCGATCGCCTCCACCCTCCCCCGGATCTTCCGCCCGACCGCCGGCGCGTCGGCCCGCAACGGCCAGCGGCTGGCCGCGGCGGCGAGCCAGCGGGTGTCCGCAACGGCCACCCAGGTGTCGTCGCGGGCCACGATCTCCATCTCCACCACGGCCTTCCCGTCGGCGGTGCTGGCGGGCCGGGCGGTGCGGGACCGGGTGCGGATCGGCGGGCTCCCCACGGGTCGGTCCACCACGATCACGGCGAACGTCCACGGGCCGTTCCGCACCCGCGCCGACATCCGCTGCGACGCGGCCCCCGCCGCCACCGGCACGTTCACGGTCACGAGATCCGGGACCACCGGCTCGCCCGTCGTGCGCCCCACCCGGCCCGGCTTCTACACGTATCAGCTGGTGCTGGCGGGTGACGCCGGCCTGGCCCCGGTCACCACACCGTGCGGGGAGCCCGCGGAGACGTTCGTGGTGCAACGTCAGCCCACGGTCACCACGAAGGTGAGCCGGCAGCAGGTGCGGCCCGGCGCGAGCATCACCGACACGGTCGTCGTGACCGGCCTCGGCGACGAGCGGGCGACCGTGAACGCCGCCCTCCACGGCCCGTTCGCCAGCCGCGAGGCGGTGCGGTGCGACACGCCGCCGGTCTGGTCGGGCACGGTCGACGCCACCGGTGACGGCGAGTACGAGACCGCACCGGTCACGCTCACGACGCCGGGCTACTACACCTACCGGGAGACCATCGCCGCCACCGACTTCGTGCGCGCCACCGAGACCGCGTGCAACGACGTTGCGGAGACCACGGTCGTGATGGGCACGCCGTCGGTGCGCACCCAGGTGAGCGCGCAGCAGACGGCGCCGGGCCGGGCGATCACCGACGCCGTCTCGGTCACGGGCCTGGGGTCGCTGTCGGCGACGGTGAACGTGGAGGTGTGGGGCCCGTTCGCCACCCGCGAGGCCATCACGTGCGCCGGCACCCCGTACGCCACCCAGACGCTGCCGGTGAACGGCGACGGGGAGTACACGACGCCGCCGGTCACGCTCGACCGGGCGGGCTTCTACACGTACCGCGAGTCGATCGCGGCGACGGAGGCGTTCGACGCCATCACCACCCCGTGCGGCGAGGCCGCCGAGACGACGGTCGCGATCGCCGCCCCGAAGGTGACGACGGTGGTGTCGGACGACGTGGTCCGGCCGGGGTCGGCGATCTCCGACACGATCCGCGTGAGCGGCCTGGGCAGGACGCCCGTGAAGGTCCAGGTGGAGCTGTTCGGCCCGTTCGCCTCGCGCGCGGCGATGCGCTGCGACGTGCGGCCGTTCTGGACGGGTGAGGTGACCGCCCAGGGCGACGGGACCATCCGCTCCGCGCCGGTGCGGATCGACGACGTCGGCTTCTACACCTACCGCGAGAGGATCGCCGGCACCACCGTGGTCCAGCCGGCCACCACGGCGTGCGGCGAGGTGGCCGAGACGTCGCTGGCGGCGCCGGCGGTGAACACCGGCCGCGGCGATTTCGCGGAGGCCGCGCGGGAGGCCCAGGCGGCCTCGCGGCCGACGCGCCTGCGGGTGCCCGACCTCTCGGTCGACGCGCCGGTGAACGCCGTCGGCATCAACCTGCGCAAGGGGGAGCTGGCGGTGCCGGCGGACATCAGCCGCACCGGCTGGTGGCGCGACGGCGCCTCCCCCGGCGACGCGGCGGGCAGCATCCTGGTCGGCGGCCACGTCGACAGCGCCCGCTCCGGCCCCGGGGCGTTCGTCCGCCTGGACGAGGCCCGCGCGGGGATGCGCGTGCAGGTGGTCAGCGCCGACGGCCGCACCCGGGCGTACCGCGTGGTGTCCGTGCGGCAGATGCCGAAGGACCGGCTGCCCACCGACATCTGGTCGCTCGAGGGCCGCAACCGGCTGAGCCTGGTGACGTGCGGCGGCCGCTTCGACCGGTCGACCGGCCACTACCTGGACAACATCGTGGTGGTCGCGGTCCCCGTGGCCGCCACGGGGACGTCGCGGAGGAGCCGGGCGACCTGACCTGACGTGGCCGGCCGGCGGGACGTACCGCCTAGTGCCGGCCGTTCCCGTCCACCGGGATGTCCATCTCGAACCAGACCTTCGCCCGGGGCGCGCCGTCGTGGCCGGCGCGGTCGGCGATGAGCCGCACGAGGGCCAGGCCGCGACCTCCGGTGGCGCCGTCGTCCGGGAGCGTCCAGTCCCGGTCCGGGGGGAGCCCGGGCCCGGTGTCGTGCACCTCGACGCGCAGGCGGTTGGCGTCGAGCCAGGCCCACAGCGTGACCGGCCCCGGACCGCCGTGGAGCAGGCCGTTCGTGACGAGCTCGGTGACGGCCAGCAGGGCGTCCGACCGGCGCTGGGGCGGCATGTCGATGCCCACCAGGTCCCGCACCAGCCGGCGGACGCCGGCGATGGCGCCGACGTCGTGCACGGTGGCCCGCAGGCGCGGGGCGCCCTCCCGGCGGCGCTCGGCCGGCGTGATGCCGTGCGGGCTCAGCGCGGCACCGGTCGATTGGATCCCGTCCGCCGTCCCTCCATCCCCGACACGTCCACCATGCGCCTGATGCGGTTGAGCTCGTCGAAGCGCATGCCCAGCCGCCGCATGCGGCGCTGGTGCTCCCTGGCGGCCCGTGGGGCGCCCGGCACCATCCGCTGTGCGCCCGCCGGCGCCGAGTCCATCCCCATCGCGTCCTCCGGGGTCGTCCGAACCGAAGACCCATCTACCCCGGGGCCCGGGACGGGAAAACCCCTGCGCCCGCCGGGCGCGATCATCGGAATCCTCGCCCCTCATGGCGTAAGGGATCGTCGTCTGGCTACCGTGGTCGGTGTCCGCGGCGGCGCCCTGTCGCGGGCCTCGGCCGGGCGGGCTGCCCAGATGGGCATCCGGCTCCGGCTCTCGCAGCCCACGGCGGTGGTCGCCGCAGGCTGGTGGTGGCGGCACCAGAGGGGTGGTGGTGCCGCCACCGCATGGGCCGGGACGTGCCGACGGGCGACCGGGCGATGGACCCCCGCCGGCGGCGGTGCAGCCTCAGATGTGGAACATGGGCGCGCTGCGCAGGCGCGCCTCGCGCTCCTGGACGTCGGCGATGGTGATGCCGCCGAGCAGACCCGCCAGCGCGGCGCGGGCCTCCGACCACACGCCGTCGAGGGCGTCGTGCGGCTCGTCGTGGGCCCCGGATGGAGGGGTGATGCGCCCGTCCACCGTCTCCACCACCTCGAGGATGGTCACCTCCGCGGGGGCGCGCCGGAACGAGTAGCCGCCCTTCACGCCCCGCTGGCTCTGCAGGATCCCCGCACGGCGTAGGCCCGCGAACAGCTGCTCCAGGAAGTGCAGCGGGATCCCCCGCGCCTCGGCGACCTCCAGGATCGGCACCGGGCCGTTCGCACCGCGCTCCGCGAGCTCGGAGAGCGCCAGGACGGCAGAGCGGCTCTTCTCCGTGATGGTGATCAGCGGGAACTCCGTAAATCAGGTGGCCTTAGGGGAGTTTATCCGATCCCCCGGGCCGGTCCCGCCGCGGAGCGGTCCTCAGTCCTCCATCAGGAGGTTCACGTACCCCTCCCGGGTGATGCGCGGCGTGTAGTCCTCGCCCGTCTCGCGGCTGCGCCGCTGGTACACGCGCTCCAGGGCGTCGATCCACGCGTCGAGGTCGCCCACCATGAACTCGTAGACGCACGCATCGGTGTGGATGAGCATCCTCGGGCGCTTGCCACCGAGGGGCATCTCCGCCGGCGACCTCGGGAAGCGCTCGATCTCCGTGACGTCGCCCAGGGGGATCTCGCGGCGCTTCGCCTGGAGGGCGTGATCCAGCACCGTCGGCACGAACAGGAGCCGGTCATCGGTCGCGTAGAGCGTCCCGTGCCGGGCGAGCCAGCCGTTCTGGAGATCGGCGCCGGACTGCTTGAGCACCGTCTCGCCGGGGCGGGGCCGGTCGGCGTGCTTCACCCGCGGGAGCTTGCGATTGGAGGCCATGGCCCCAACGTATCAGTGGCGCCGGACCGAGCCGTCCGAGGCCCTGACTAGGCTCCGGAAGCGATCAGGTGGTTTCCGCAACTTCGTGGAGAAGCTGCCCTGGACGCGTACGACGCCTGGCTCGCCGACTTCCTCCGCCGTCTCGCCCAGCACGACGACGGGGTCGCCCTTCTGGCCCGTGATCTCGCGTCGCGCACCACGTGGACGGTCCGGGCGAAGGGATCCGACGAGTTCGGCACCCCGCCGCCCACCGCCGGCGAGCCGGCCGACGTCCACTGCGAGCGAGGCGCGGTGCGCCCACTCTGCTTCGAGGTGGAGCTGCCGGAGACCCTCGTGCGGCGCGCCACCGTTCAGCGCCTGCGCCACCTGGAGGCCACCGGCATCGAGCCGCGCGTCTGCCTGGTGGGCGAGTCGTCGCGCCACGAGCGCCAGATCGCCGAGGCGCGCCGGATGCTCCGCCGCGCCGGCCTGTCGCTGTCCGTCGCCGCCATCGCCCCGGGCGAGGACACCATCACGGGAGCCGACTGGTAGGGGGTCCGACCGGGACACGGCCGCGCCCGTCTCTTCCCCCTCGGCGCGCGGCCGCCGCCCAGACAACAGCGAGGGCGCCGGTCGGACGGCGCCCTCGCAGACCTTCGATGTTCCCGAGCGGCCCGCGGAGCGGGCCGCGTCGGCTCAGTCCAGGAACGGGATGATCAGGAGCGCCACGATGTTGGCGACCTTGATCATCGGGTTGATGGCCGGGCCGGCGGTGTCCTTGTAGGGGTCGCCGACGGTGTCGCCGGTGACCGCCGCCTTGTGGGCGATGGAGCCCTTCCCGCCGTGGTGCCCGTCCTCGATCATCTTCTTGGCGTTGTCCCACGCGCCTCCGCCGGAGGTCATGGAGATCGCCACGAAGATGCCGGTGACGATGACGCCGAGCAGCAGGCCGCCGAGCATCTCGCGGCCGTTGTTGATGCCGAAGATGAACGCGATGACGATCGGGAACACGATCGGGATCGCGGCGGGGATGAGCATCTCCCGCTGCGCCGACGCCGTCACGATGCGGACGCACCTGGCGTAGTCGGGCTTGTCGGTGCCCTCCATGATCCCCGGCTTCTCGCGGAACTGGCGGCGCACCTCCTCCACCACCTGGCCGCCCGCCTTGCCGACGGCCTCCATGGAGAACGCGGCGAAGAGGAACGGCATCATGCCGCCGACGAACAGGCCCACCACCACGAACGGGTTGACCAGGCTGAAGTCGACCGTCTCGAGCGCCGAGGCGCCGATGGTGTGGGCGAGCTCCTCCACGTAGGACACGAACAGCACCACGGCCGCAAGACCGGCGGAGCCGATCGCGTAGCCCTTGGTGACGGCCTTCGTGGTGTTGCCGACCGCGTCGAGCGGGTCGGTGATGTTCCGGACGCTCTCGTCCAGCTCCGCCATCTCGGCGATGCCGCCCGCGTTGTCCGTGATGGGGCCGAAGGCGTCGAGCGCCACGACCACGCCGGCCATGGAGAGCATCGCCATGACGGCCACGCCGATGCCGTAGAACGAGCCGAGCTCGTACGTGGCGGCGATGGCGGCGACGATCACCACGATCGGGGCGGCGGTCGCCTTCAGGCCGACCGCGAGGCCGGCGATGATGTTGGTCGCGTCGCCCGTCTCCGACGCCTTCGCGATCTTCTTCACCGGGGGCCACGCCGTGCCGGTGAAGTACTCGGTGATGGCCACCAGGGCCATCGTCACGCCGATGCCGATGACCGCGCACCAGAAGTAGTCGAGCCACGAGCCGGCGCCGGGCACGACGTCATCGACGCCGTCCAGGAGCCAGTAGGTCACGGGCAGGAACCCGGCGATGGCGAGCAGCGCGGCCACGCCGAGGCCCGTGTAGAGGGCCGCCGTGACCGACCCGTTGGGGCCGACCCGGACGAACCAGGTGCCGATGATCGACGCGATGATCGACACGCCGCCGAGGGCGAGCGGGTAGATCAGCGCGTTGCCGAACTCGGTGAGGAACAGCGAGCCGAGGAACATCACGGCCACCGTGGTCACCGCGTACGTCTCGAACAGGTCGGCGGCCATGCCGGCGCAGTCGCCGACGTTGTCGCCGACGTTGTCGGCGATCACCGCCGGGTTGCGCGGATCGTCCTCGGGGATGCCGGCCTCGACCTTGCCCACCAGGTCGGCGCCGACGTCGGCGCCCTTGGTGAAGATGCCGCCGCCCAGACGGGCGAAGACGCTGATGAGGCTGGAGCCGAAGGCGAGGCCGACGAGCGGCGGGACGTCGTCGACGCCCTCGCCCAGGATCAGGAAGTAGGCCGAGACGGCGAGCAGGCCCAGGCCGACGACGAGCAGGCCGGTGACGGCGCCGCCCTTGAACGCCACGCTGAGGGCCTGCGGGAGGCCCTTCTTCGCCGCCTCCGCGGTGCGCACGTTCGTGCGTACGGAGACGTTCATGCCGATGAAGCCGGCTGCGGCGGAGGCGACGGCGCCGATGAGGAAGCCGAATGCCGCCTTCCAGCCGAGCAGGGACGAGTCGACCGCCCCGCCGAGCAGGCCGATCACGACGAAGAGCACCGCCGCGACGCCTGCGATGATCGTGTACTGCCGCTTCAGGTAGGCCTGTGCACCCTCCTGGACCGCCGCGGCGATCGTGCGCATCCGCTCGTCGCCCGCGGGGAGCTTGAGCAGGTAGAAGGTGAGGCCGATGCCGTAGGCCACGGCGACGAGGCCGAGCACCAACGCGAGCCATGTTGTGTTGTCCGACAGGAAGTCGGCCAAATCGTTCCCTCCGAGATCGGGTTCAGACGAGCGCGCCGTTCTTCGCCCGATCCGAAGGGCCGTGCGCTCCGCGTCCACACCGGCACATGCGGCATCCCGAGCCGCGTCCGCCGACGCGGCTTTCTACCACACGGGGCCGGACGTCGGCGGCCTGCGACCGCCCTGCCGGAGCGTCAGCGGGGCGGACGCGGGGTGCCGGGCGGCACCCACAGGCGCGACGCCGCGTCCGGCGGCTCGGGCGGCGGGGGGTCGCCGTCGCCCGGCTCGTCCTGCGCGGGGGCCTCCGACGCCCGCGCGTACGCCATCTGGAGCACGGCCAGCGGCTCCTTGAAGGGGTGCACCTGGGCGGCGCCCAGCTCGCGCTCGGCCACCCCGAGCAGGGCGCGCAGCGCCTCGATCGCCTGCCGCGCCTGGACCAGGTCGCGCGGCTCGTCGCCGGCGGGCCCCATGCCCAGCCGGATGCCGGCCATGTCGATGAACGTGGCCATGGACTGGAGCAGCACGTCGCGCACCGGGGTGCGCGCCAGGCGCTCCGCGAACGCGGCGGCCAGCTCCTCCGGCGTGGGGGGCGTCTGCCCCGTTCCCCCGCCGTCCGTCGTCACGCCGCCGCCGCCCAGATCCGCAGCGCCTCCTCGGCGGACCGGCGCGTGCGCTCCACCACCTCGGCGTGCATCGCGCGGACGTCGCCGAGCGCGGCGAGGCGCGCGACCTGCCGCATCGCGCCGTTGCCGTCGGCGAGCATCCGGGGGACGTGCGCCAGGAACGGCTCGAGCCCCAGGTCGCGGCGCGCGGGGGCCGACCACTCCAGCAGTTCCTCGATGGCCCGGACGGTGGGCCGCACGACCCCGGTGTCCAGGTCGATCAGGCCGCCCGTCAGGCCGTGACGCTCGGCGCGCCACACGTTCTCCTCGATGAGGCCCCGCGCGTGGACCGGCACGGGGCGGCCGGCGTCGAGGTCGGCGGCGAACGCCGCGATGCAGGACATCGCCAGCGCCGCGACCGCGAACGCCTCGGCCATCTCGGTCTGCCCGTCGCAGATCCGCACCTCGACGGTGCCGAAGTTGTGGTGGGGCCGGACGCTCCACCAGATCTGCGTGCTCTCCACGATGGAATCGGTGTCCTCGAGCAGCCGCACGAAGCGGGCGTAGTCGTCCCAGTCCCGGTAGGCGTCGGGGATCCCGCAGCGCGGGAAGCTCCTGGTGAACACCTGGATCCGGGTGGAGTGGAGGCGGGTCACCCGCTCGGCGAACACCGCCGAGTTGGCCGACAGGGCCAGCAGCTCCGGCAGCACGCTGCGCATCGCGGTCGAGACCGCGACGGCGCGGTCGGCGCCGCGCACGCCCACGTGGAGGTGCAGCGACCAGGTGTTGTTGGTCCAGGCGATGTAGCCGAGCTCGCCCTCCACCCGCCGGTAGTGCGGCGTGTCGATGATCCGCTGGTCCTGCCACGGGCTGAACGGGTGGACGCCGGAGATGCCGATGGCGATCCCCAGGCGCTCGGCCAGCGCGATGGTGGCCAGCCGCCCCTCCACCAGCTCGCGGGCGGCCTCGCCGAACGCGACGTGGCGGCCGGTGCGGAACTCGACCTCGCTGGCGATCAGCTCCCCGGCCAGGCGCCCGCGGAGCGGCTCGGGCGCGGCCTCCACCAGGTCCTCGAAGCGGTTGGTCAGCGCGAGGGTCGCCGGGTCGAGGAGCTGGTACTCCTCCTCGATGCCGACCGTGAGGTCGGTCGACTCCTCGAAGCGCTCGCGTGCGCCGGCCAGGATGCCGGACGGGGCGTCTCCATCGACCATCCGGCGGCGAGTCTAGCAACGACCCGCCCGGCGGCCCCCCGGTGCCGTGCGCCCGCCGGCGGCGCTATTCGGGCTCGGCGCCCACGTGGACCGCGCCCCGCCCCGACGCCTTGGCGGCGTACATCGCCTCGTCGGCGCGCGCGAGCACCGACGCCGGGTCGTCGTCGGCCTCGATCCGGGCCAGCCCGACGCTGGCGCTGACCGGGGCCGCGCCGCCGGCGACCTCCTCCACCGCGCCCACCAGCATGTGGGCGATCGCCGCCCCCGCCTCCTCGTCGGCGCCCACCAGGATCGCGGCGAACTCGTCGCCGCCGAGGCGGCCGAGGGTGTCGCTGCGGCGCAGCCGGGCGGCCAGCGCCCGGCCGACGGCCCGCAGCAGCTCGTCGCCCGCGACGTGGCCGTCGCGGTCGTTGACGTCCTTGAAGCGGTCGAGGTCGATCATGGCGAGCATCGCCGGCTCGCCGTTGCGGGCGACCCGCCCGATCTGGCGGCGCAGCTCCTCGTGGAAGCGCCGGCGGTTGTACAGGCCGGTCAGGTGATCGTGCTCGGCCTGCTCCCGCAGGCGCCGCTCCAGCTCGTGCCGCTCGGAGATGTCCTGGATCTGGGAGATGAAGTGGAGCGGCACGCCGTCGGCGTCGCTCACCAGCGACACGGCCAGGAGCGCCGAGATCACGCGGCCGTCCGCGCGCACGTAGCGCTTCTCCATCGTGTAGTCCGCCCGGTCGCCCCGGAGGATCTCCTCGATGAGCGCCAGGTCCGCGTCCAGGTCCTCGGCGTGGGTGATGTCCTGGAACGTCATGCCCAGCAGCTCGTCCTCGGCGTAGGCCACCAGGTCGCACAGCGCCCGGTTGACGCGCAGGAAGCGCCCGTCGACGCCCACCAGGGCCATGCCGATCGGCGCGTGCGCGAACGCGCTGGTGAACTGCTCGGTCGCACGCCGCAGCGCCTCGTCGGCGGCGCGCCGGCGGCGCATGTCGCGGGTGGTGCTCAGCAGGGCCTCGGGCGCGCCGTCGATCCCGCGCACCAGGGCGATCGTGCCGCGCACGGGCACCCATGCGCCGTCGGGCGCGCGCATCCGGAACTCGGCGGTCGCGGCGTCCCGCCCGTCCAGCAGCTCCAGGCGCAGGCGCCGGCGGGCGCCCACGTCGTCGGGGTGCATGAAGTCGAACGCGGACCGCCCGACCATCTCCTCGGGCCGCCACCCGTAGACCCGCTCGCACGCGGGCGACACGTAGGTGTAGCGGTTCTCCATGTCCATCCGGGCGACGACGTCGCCCGACTGCTCCGCGAGCATCCGGAACTCGTCCCGGCTGCGGCGCAGCTCCGCCGCGGCCTCGTGCTCCGGGGTGACGTCGACGAGCGCGGTCACCACGCCGCAGATCCCGCCGCCGGGGTCGTGGAGGGGCACGGCCTCGGCCGCGACCCACACCAGGACGCCGTCGACGCGGCGCACGCCCATCGTGACCTCGCCCTGACCCCGGCCGGTGCGCAGGGCCCGCCCGGCCGGCTGCTCGGCGGACGCCAGGACGGTCCCCTCGGGGGTGATCGCGCGCCAGCCCGGCGCTCCCGCCGTCGCGCCGGCCAGGCCGGCGGGGTCGAGCGCGAGCAGGTCCACCGCGCGACGGTTGGCGGCGATCAGGCGGCCGTCCCCGTCGTGCACGAGGACCGCCTCCCGCAGCCGCTCGCCCGCGGCACGGCACCGGGCGTCGGCGCGGGTGCACAGGTCGGCGAGCGCGGCCCGTGCGACCGGGTCCGCCTCCACCGCCGCCCCGCCGGCGCCGGCGACCCCGGCGTGCTCGACGAGACGGGCCAGCCCCCAGTCGGCGACGGCCCCCCGCGGAGCGGGCCCGCCGCCCCCCGCGGGCGGCATCAGCTCAGATAGAAGTAGAGGGCGTACAGCAGCTCGACCGCCGGGCTCGAGGTGTGCACGGTCACGTCGGAGGGGACCGTCAACAGCGCATCGGAGTAGTTGAAGATGATCTTGACCCCGGCGGCGACCAGATCATCGGCGACCTCCTGGGCCGCGCCCGCGGGGACGGCCAGCACGCCCACCATGACCCCGTCGCCCGCGACCACGTCCTGCAGCTCGCGGTAGTGGCGGACCGTGGTGTCGCCCACCTGCGTGCCCACCCGGTTGGGGTCGACGTCGAAGATGGCGGAGATGCGGAAACCGTGATCGGCGAACACCCCGGAGCTGGCGATCGCCTGGCCCAGGTTCCCGGCGCCGAACAGCGCGATGTTGTGCTGTCCGGAGGTCCGCAGGATCTTGCGGATCTGCTCGATCAGCGAGTCGATGTCGTACCCCACTCCGCGCTTGCCGAACTTCCCGAACCCGGAGAGATCCCGGCGGATCTGGGTCGGGTTCACGTTCGTGTACTCGGAGATGGCCTGCGACGAGATGCTGTTCTTGCCCATCTTCTTCGCCTGCGTGAGCACCTGCAGGTAGCGCGACAGGCGCGCGGCGACCCCGAGGGTCAGTCGATCAGTGGCCATCGGTCCGGGACCCTCTCACCAAGTTTGTGACACCTTGAACAAGTATCCGCCCCGGGAGACCGGTCCGCAAGTGCTGTCTGCCACGAAATCCGCGTCGCGCGGGCGCCGGATCCGCCGGCGGGCGCGGGGTCAGTCGCGGATGGTGAGCGGGTCGCTCAGCACGCTGAGCCGGCGGCCGTCCGGGCCCGTGGCCTCGGCGCGCACCCGGTAGGAGCCGGCCGGCACGTCGAGCCCGTCGGCCAGCCGCGGGGCGATCAGGAAGCGGTAGGTCCCGGCCGGCAGCGCCGCCCCGGCCTTCGCCCCGCTCACGGGCATGGGGGCGCCGCCGTCCCGCGGGAGCAGGCTCAGCCGCAGCCCGTGCAGGCGGACGCTCCGCAGCCGCCCGTCGGACCGGCGCAGCAGGCCCGCCCGCACCCGCACCTCGGCCACCCCGCCCTCGGTCCCCACCCGGAGGTCGCCGAGCGCGTCGTCCGGGGTCCGCGCGGGCCGCGACGGCAGCACGGGCGCGCCGCCCCGCTCCTCGCCGGCCCGGTCGCGCACCACCAGGCGTCCGGCACGGGCGGGCAGGGACAGCCGCAGCCGGGCGCGCCCCGACGCGGGGACCGTCGCGGCGCCCACCCGCCGCTCCCCCGCCGCGGTCCGCAGCCACAGGCTATAGGCGCCGGGCGCGCCCTCGAGGTCCGTCAGGGTCACGCTGGCGCGCGCGCCGCCCCCCGCGACCGGGGCCGCGGCCCCGATGGCCGGGGCGCTGCGCACCGCCCGGGGCGACGGCGCGGCCGGCAGGCCCGCGCCCTGCGCAGCGCCTGGGGCGACGGCGCGGCCAGCAGGCCCGCGCCCTGGCGCGTGGCGGCGACCCCGGACAGGGGGCGCGCCGACTGGATCAGCAGGGAGCGGACCGCGGCGGGCCCCAGCTCCGGCCGGTCGACCCGCAGCCGCAGCGCCGTCGCCGCGACCGCCGCCGCGGCCGCGCTGGTGCCGGTGAGCGGGGAGGCCTGGGGGCTCCCGTCCACCGCCCGCCCGGGCCACGCCGCCTCGCGGTCCACGGACGGCGCCACCAGGTCGGGCTTCTGGCGTCCGTCGGCCGTGGGCCCCCACGACGAGAACGAGGCCACCCCGACCGGGGCGGCCGCGAGCGGGTCGGCGGTGAGGCCCACGCGCAGGTCGGGCCGCGTGTCGGCCAGGCGCAGGAGCGCCCCGCCCTGCCGCGAGCCGAGCCCCACCACGGGGATCGGCAGGCCCATGTCGCCGGGCACCGCCGGGAACGCCGCGTCGCCGTCCTCGTCCCAGACCAGGAGCGCCCTGGCGCCGGCCGCGGCGGCGCGGCGGGCGGTCTCGGCCAGCGGGGCGTCGCCACGCGCCACGAGCACCAGCGCGCCCAGGGCGCGACTGCCGCCCGCGGAGGTGCGGAAGTCCTCGTCGCGTCCGCCCTCCGCCAGGCCGGCGTCGTCGCGGAGGGCGACGAGCGGGAACTCGCCGGCGGGCGGCGGCGCGCCCATGAGCGGCAGGTTCCCCAGGCGGGCCGACGCGGGGCCCAGGCGGGCGTCGAGGTGCGCGGTGCGCGGGCCGGTGCCGGCCGAGGCGCCGCCGGCCGCCAGGACCGTCGGCCCCGCCGCCGGCCCGCCGACGGCGCCGGGGCGGGCGAACGTGGGCCCGTCGGTGCCGGCGGGCGCCGCCACCGTTGAGCCCACCCCGTCCGCCCACCCGAGCGCCCGCGCCAACCGGACGGCGCCCCCGCCCGCCACCGGCGCGCCCCGCCCGCGGCGGACCGCCCCCGCCACGCCCAGCAGGATCACGTCGGCGCGATCGCGCGGATCGCCGTCGCCATCGGGGTCGACCGCCCGCTCCAGGGCGGCCAGCACGCGGTCGGTGCGGGCGAGCGCCTGCACCCGGCCCGCGGCCGGCTCTCCGGTGACCACGCGGTACGCCAGGAGCCGCGGGACGGCGTCGGGCGCCAGCCCCCGGAGGGCGGGGTCGCGGAGCACGAGGCTCGCCATCTGGGTGCCGTGCGCCTCCAGGGCGGGGTCGCCGGCGCCGGGCGCCGGATCGGCGTCGCCATCGACCAGGTCGGCCCCGCCGATGATCGGGAACGTGGGCCCGATCCCGCCGCCGAGCCACGGATCCGACGCGTCCACG
>OEIU01000825.1_pt1 | contig 24570 bp, 25 predicted proteins | sample 1539221 | NCBI WGS metagenome assembly OEIU01 (sample SAMN03792071, study PRJEB22550) | activated sludge metagenome | feature: wastewater treatment plant; material: activated sludge; isolation source: Wastewater treatment plant of a petroleum refinery complex | place: Argentina: Zarate | collected...
GGCTGCGAGTTGATGTTCTCGTCGTCCTTCATGAAGTCGAGGCCGCCCTTGAGGCCCTCGTAGACGACGCGGCCGTAGTTGCGGCCCGACAGGCCCAGCTTGGGCTTGACGGTCGCGCCCAGCAGCGGGCGGCCGTACTTGTCGAGGCGCTCGCGCTCGACCACCAGGCCGGTGGGCGGGCCCTTGAACGTCTTGACGTAGGCCACCGGCACGCGGATGTCCTCGAGGCGCAACGCCTTGAGCGGCTTGAATCCGAACACGTTGCCGATCAGGCTCGCCGTCATGTTGGCGATCGAGCCTTCCTCGAACAGCGCGAGGTCGTAGGCGATCCACGCGTAGTACTGGCCGGGGTTGTTCGGCACCTGCTCGACCTTGTAGGCTTTCGCCCGGTACCCGTCGCAGGCGGTCAGCCGGTCGGTCCAGACCACGGTCCAGGTCGCCGTCGACGACTCGCCGGCCACCGCGGCGGCGGCTTCGATCGGGTCGACGCCTTCCTGCGGCGTGATCCGGAACAGGCAGATCACGTCGGTCTCTTTCGGGACGTAGTCGCCATCCCAGTAACCCATCTGCCGGTACTTCAGCACCCCGGCCGCATAGCGCTTCTTCGAATCGGTGATCAGGCCTTCGTCGACGATCTGGTTCACGGTGCACTCTCCGCTGGATTCGCCGCCGGCTCGATGCTTGGCAGCGCGATGGATGAACGATAGGGCGCTTTGTCAATAAGAAAAATTCAGATATTATTTCCTCGAACTTCAGTAAAATCTGAATGAGCAACATCACCTTCCGGCAGCTGAAGGTCTTCGCCGAGGTGGCACGCCACCTGAGCTTCGTCCGGGCCGCCGAGTCGATGCACCTGACGCCGCCGGCGGTCACGATGCAGGTGAAGGAGCTCGAGGAGCGGGTCGGCCTGCCGCTGTTCGAGCGCGAAGGCCGCAAGGTGTCGCTCACCACGGCCGGCGAGTACTTCCTCGTCTATGCCCGCCGCCTGATCGCCACGCTGAAGGAGGCCGACGACGCGATGGCGCGCTTCAAGCGCCTGGAGACCGGGCTGCTCACGATCGGCATGGTCAGCACCGCCAAGTACTTCGTGCCGCACCTGCTCGCGCGCTTTCGCGAGCAGCATCCCGGTGTCGACGTGCGGCTGCGGGTGACGGCGAACCGCGAGCAGCTGGTGCGGCTGCTGCAATCGAGCGAGGTCGACCTCGCCGTGATGGGGCGCCCGCCGAAGGAGGTCGCGGCGCGCGCCGAGCCGTTCGCCGCGCATCCGCTGGTCTTCGTCTGCCCGCCGGGCCACCCGCTGCTGCGCGTGGGCCATCCGCCGGTGCAGGCGCTCGCGCCGTACCCGTTCATCGTCCGCGAGCCCGACTCGGGCACGCGCAGCGTGATGGAGGCGTTCTTCAAGGCGCAGCGCTTCGAGCCGCGGATCACGATGGAGATGTCGAGCAACGAGACGATCAAGCAGGCGGTGATCGCCGGCATGGGGATCAGCTTCCTGTCGCTGCACACGATCGGGCTGGAGGTGCGCAGCGGCCTCATGCACGTGCTGGCGGTCGAGGGCACGCCGGTCATGCGAAGCTGGAACGTGGTGCACCTGCTGTCGAAGGTGCTCTCGCCCGCCGCCGAGGCGTTCCGCTACTTCATCATCGAGGCGGCGGAGGAGTTCCTCGTGGCGCACGACACGCCGCTGCTGAAGGACCTGACGAGTTGAACGGGGGAAACCGGTGAGCCTGCGCGAGCATTTCGGCCTGATGGCCCGCTACAACGAGTGGATGAACACGAAGGTCTACGACGCCGCCGCGAAGCTCGACGCGCAGGCACTCGCCGCCGACCGCGGGGCGTTCTTCGGCTCGATCCTGGGCACGCTCAATCACCTCGCGGTCGGCGATATCACCTGGCTCAAGCGCTTCGCGACGCATCCGGCGGGCTACGCCGCGCTCGACCCGGTGCGCCGGATGCCCACGCCGTCCTCGCTGGACCAGCAATTGTCGTCCGACCTCGGCGCGCTGCGGATGCTACGCCGCGAACTCGACGCGGCGATCCTCGGCTGGGCCGAGGCGCTGACCGACGCCGACTTGGGGCACGTGCTGGAGTACGCCAACATGAAGGGGGTCGTTGCGCGCCGGCCGTTCTCGGGCCTGGTCGCGCACTTCTTCAACCACCAGACGCATCACCGCGGCCAGGTGAGCACCTTGCTGCTGCAGGCCGGCCAGGACGTCGGTGTGACCGACCTGGTGATGCTGATCCCCGACGAAAAGTCGACCTGAGGCCCCGGCCCCGGGGACGACGGAGCGCAAGGACGTCGAGGCGACGAGCGTCGCCGATCCGCCAGGCCGCGGCGGCGATGACTTCGCGTCAGCCGGCGCGCCGGCGCATCCAGCCGAGGCCCGCCAGCCCGATACCGAGCAGAGCCAGCGCGGCGGGTTCGGGCACGGCCGCACGGTCGGCGGTCATCTGGATGGAGTATCCGGTGGAGCCGCCGTGGTCCTCGCGCAGGATCTGCAGGTAGTGCGTGCCGCCGGCGAGCGACGCGACATCGATTCCGTACTCGCCGGGCGTGGAGCCGCCCGGTGCCATCGCGCCGAACAGGTAGGTGCCGTTGAGCCAGACGTAGATGCCGTTGTCGACGCCGAGGTCGATGTGCACGTTGCTCAGCCCGGAGCCCGCGTTGATCGCGTAGACGATCGCGGTTTCGGTGTTGATCGCCCAGGTGGCGGGGATGGCCTGCGGAGCGGCCGACCAGGTGCCGCCGGTGGGCGCCGCAGCGGTGAGCCAGGTGCCCAGGTTGGTCGCGGCGGAGAGGTCTGGCGCCGGGGCGACTGGCGGCACGGTCGGGTCGCCGCCGGCGACGTTGGCCAGCGGGAATCCCGCCGCCGGGGCAAGGTCGCCGAGCCCGGCGTTGTAATAGCCCAGCGTCGAGCCGTCGATGACGACGGCCGCTTGCGCGGCGCCACAGACGCCCAACGCAAGGCCGGCGATGACGGTGGAGAGCGTGCGTGCGATGGCCATGGGGGTCCTCGAGGGCGGTCGTGTTGTCTGCAAGTGTCGTAAGCAATATTTGCGCCAATAGACGCAACCTTTGCGGATCAACTACTTGCGACAGCCGATCGGTCGGGGGTGTAAAAATTTCCGACAGCGCCCCCTTCCAGCCGGGCTGCCCGGGACGGGCTGGCGTTGCGCCGGCTCCCCGGGTGACAGGTTGCCGCGCCGGGGCTATTCTCGCGGCCTCGGCACGAGCGCGCAGTCAGGCACGGCAGGTGAAGACCCGGGATCGATCGGCACGGCGGCACCACGCGGCGCGGCGCAAGGCGCGCGTCGAGCGCGTGCTCGCCCACCTGCTCGCGGGCCGGCAGGGTCGCCTGCGCTCGCGCGTGAAAGGCGTGCTCGCGGATACCCCGGCTCGTTGCTCGTGCTGGATGTGCGCCAATCCCCGCCGCATCTTCGGCGAGACGACGGTTCAGGAGCGGCGCCTGTTCGCGACGACGGACGACGAGTCGTGACGGCCGGCCTCGCCACGCCGGTCCTGCGCGCGAGCCGCCGATGAGCATGCCGGCGCGATCGACCCGCGTGCGCCTGGACGAGGTGGAGTTCACGGCAATCCGCGCGCAGGGGGCCGGCGGCCAGAACGTGAACAAGGTCTCGAATGCGGCGCAGATCCGCTTCGCGATCGCCGCCTCGTCGCTGCCCGCGCGGGTGAAGGAGCGCCTGATGGAGCTCGACGATCGGCGGATCTCGGCCGACGGCGTCGTCGTCATCAAGGCGCAGAGGTTCCGCAGTCTCGAGCGCAATCGCGAGGACGCGATCGCGCGCCTGCAGGCACTGGTCGATCTCGCTGCGCACCAGCCGCCGGCACGCGTTGCCACGCGCCCGAGCGCGGGCGCGCGCGCCAGGCGCATCGACGAGAAAGTCCGGCACGGCCAGGTCAAGGCGCTGCGGCGCCGGGTCGTCGATTGAACGGCGGCGGATCCGCGGACCGATCGTCCCCGCGCGGGGACGCCTGCCCCGCCCCCGGCGCCCGCCCCATCCGGCCGCGTCCTTCCGGCCGAGTGGCGCGGCGGGCAAAGACCCGCGACAATGGCGGTCAGGAAAGCATTCGCACAACCGGCACCGGGAGATCGCAGATTGGCAAAGCCGAATTACGCATTTGCAAAACGGCAGCGCGAGCTCGCCAAGAAGCAGAAGAAAGAGGAGAAGCTCAAGCGCAAGGCCGAGCAGGGCACGCAAGGCGAGGCGCCCGACGAGCCTGAAGCCGCGGCGGACGACGTCGCGCAAGACCAGCCCAAGGACGACCAGCCGTCCGCCTGAAGGGTCGACGCCGCGCGGCGCCTACAACTTCGCGAGGCGCTCGAGCGCCAGCTTCAGCGTCTCGTCCGTCTTGGCGAAGCAGAAGCGCACGACGCGGTTCTCGACCGGCCTCTCGTAGAACGCCGACAGCGGAATCGCGGCCACGCCGATCTCGGACGTCAGCCACTTCGCGAAATCGTTCTCGCTCAGGTCGGAAATCGCGCTGTAGTCGACCACCTGGAAGTAGGTGCCCTCGCAGGGCAGCAGCCTGAAGCGCGTGGCGGCGAGCCCGGCGCGGAAGAGGTCGCGCTTGCGCTGGTAGAACGCCGACAGGCCGCGCCACGGCGCCGGATCCTTCATGTACGCCGCCAGCCCGTGCTGCACCGGCGTGTTCACCGTGAACACGTTGAACTGGTGCACCTTGCGGAACTCGGCCGTCAGCGGCGCGGGGGCGGCGCAATACCCGACCTTCCAGCCGGTCACGTGGAAGGTCTTGCCGAACGACGAGATCACGAACGAGCGCGAGGCCAGCAGCGGGTATCGGCTCACCGACTGGTGCGGCTCGCCGTCGTAGACCATGTGCTCGTAGACCTCGTCGGAGATGACGAAGAGGCCGTGCTCGGCCACGATCGCCTCGAGCTCGCGCATGTCCGCGTCGCGCAGGATCGTCCCGCTCGGATTGTGCGGCGAGTTGACCATGATCGCGCGCGTGCGCGGCGTCACCGCCGCGCGCACCGCGGCCCAAGGCACGCGGAACTCGGCGTCCATCGAGACCGTGACGGCCTTGCCGCCGGCGAGCTCGATGTTCGGGATGTAGCTGTCGTAGCCCGGCTCGATGACGATCACTTCGTCGCCCGGGCGGACGATCGCCAGCACCGCGGTGAAGATCGCCTGCGTCGCGCCGGCGGTGATCGTGATCTCGTGGTTCCAGTCGTAGCGGGCCTCGCACGTCGCGAAGATCTTCTCTGCGACCGCGCGGCGCAGTTCGGGCACGCCGGCCATCGGCGGGTACTGGTTCAGCCCCGCGCGCATGGCATCGGCCACGGCGTCGACCAGGCGCGGATCGCAGTCGAAATCGGGGAAGCCCTGGCCCAGGTTGACCGCGTTCTTCTCGACGGCCAGTGCCGACATCACGGTGAAGATCGTCGTGCCCACCTTCGGCAGCCTGGTCTCGATCGTCGGTGGTGAGAAGCTGTGCGGGGCGTTCATGGCGGCCTGGATCCTCCGGTGCACGATTATAGGTTCGCCGCGTTGCCCGACAGCGCGTCCTGCAGCGACGCGGCGTCCGGCCGGACGATCGACAACGCGTGCGAGCGCGCGGCGCGGCGGGCCAGCGCGAGCAGGGCCTTGTCCTTGGTCACCAGCCAGCGAGCGTGGCCGGCCACCGCCAGGTCGACGAACTTCTGGTCGTCGCGGTCGCGGCAGGCGAGCGCGCAGGCCGGCGCGCGCGCGCAGGGCTGCACCCAGCGGTCGTAGGCGGCTGCCGCCGCGGCGCGGGCGGGCGGGTCAAGTCCGAACAGCGGCCGCGCGATGACGTCGAGCCACTCGGCCCGGGTCTCGTCGGTGCCCAGCACGAGCAGCGCGCCGCGCTCGACGCCGCGCACGATGGCGGCGACGCCCGGATCGCCGAAGACCAGCCAGTCGAGCCAGACGTTCGTGTCGAGCACCGCTTTCATGACATGATCGCGGCCTTCACGCACCCGCCGGCTCCCGATGCTGATCGTCCTCTCGCCCGCCAAGACGCTCGATTTCGAGACTCCACCCCACGTCGACCATCACACCCAGCCGTCTTTCCTCGCCGAAGCGCGCCGGCTCGTCGACCGGTTGAAGGGGCTCGACGCCGCGCAACTGGCCTCGCTGATGGCGATCAGCGACGCGCTGGCCGCGCTGAACGTGGCGCGCTACGCGCGCTGGAAGCGGCCGTTCACGCCGCGCAACGCGAAGCAGGCCGTGCTCGCGTTCGACGGCGACGTCTACGACGGGCTCGACGCGCGCCGGCTCGACGCGCGCCAGCTCGACTGGGCGCAGGCGCACCTGCGCATCCTGTCGGGGCTGTACGGGGTGCTGAGGCCGCTCGACCTGATGCAGCCGTACCGGCTCGAAATGGGCACGCGGCTGGCCAACGAACGCGGGCCCGATCTCTATGCGTTCTGGGGCGATCGGATCGCCAGGTCGCTCGACGCCGAACTCGCCTCGCATCGGCACCCGGTGCTGGTGAACCTGGCGTCGGTCGAATACTTCAGCGCAGTGCCGCGCTCGGCGATCGGGCATCCGGTGATCCAGCCGGTGTTCCAGGAATCGCGCGGCGGAGGGTGGAAGGTGATCAGCTTTGCAGCCAAGCGCGCCCGCGGCCGGATGGCGCGCTTCGCGATCGAGCACCGCGTCGACGATCCGCGGCAGCTCGAGGCGTTCGACGAGGACGGCTATCGTTTCGCGCCGCACGCCTCGACGCACGAGACCTGGGTGTTCCGCCGCGCGGCCTGAGCGACCCGGGCGACCCGAGCGGTCGCGGCGCCCGACGCAGGCGCGAGGCGCCCGCACCGGTCGGCGCTCACTGGGCGGGGTAGACGTCGACGCGACGCGCCTCGCGGTCGTCGCTGCCGCCGGTGGTCTCCTGCGGCTTGACCATCACGATGCGCTCGGCGGGAACGCCCGCGGCGAGCAACGCTTCGCGCGTGGCGACGGCGCGATTGCGGGCGAGCAGCGCGTTGGCCGCCGCGTCGCCGTGCTTGTCGTGAAACCCCGAAATGCCGACCTTCGCCGAGGCATCGCTCTTGGCCCAGTCTGCGATCGCCGCCAGTTGCGCCGCGGCGTCGGCCGGCAGGTCGAACTTGCCGGTGTCGAAGTGGAAGCTCGCCAGCGCCGGAATCCCGGCGCCCGTCGCCAGGGCCGGGGCCACGTCGACTTCGGGCGCGGCGCCGGACCCGGTGGCGCCTGCCTGCGCGCTTGCATCGGCCTGCGCCGCGGTGCTCGCCGGCAGCGGCGCCTTCGCCGACGGGGTCGACCCGCCGCCCACCGCAGCCAGGATGCCGACCAGCAACGAAACCGCGACCGCGATCGTGACCGCGATGCCGAGGATCCAGGCCAGTAGCGCGTGGTGTTCGTTCTGTTGCTCGTCGTCCATGACCGCCCCTGCAGGAAACCTGGAATTATAGCGGGGCGCCGCCGCCTCAGACGACGACGGGCTCGCGCTCGAGCTCGACGCCGAATCGCTGCCTGACCGATTCGCGGATCCGCTCGGCCAGCGCCAGGATCTGCGCGCCGCTCGCATGGCCGTGATTGACCAGCACCAGCGCGTGCTGCGCGTGCACGCCCGCGTCGCCTTCGCGGTGACCCTTCCAGCCGCAACGGTCGATCAACCAGGCCGCCGAGAGCTTGGCGGTCGCCGGGGAGTCGCCCGGATGGATCGGCATGTCGGGATGCCCGGCGCGCAGCCGCTCGGCGAGCGCGCGATCGACGATCGGGTTCTTGAAGAAGCTGCCGGCATTGCCGATCGAGGCCGGATCGGGCAGCTTGCGACGGCGGATCGCGCAGACCGCGTCGGCGACATCCCGCGCGCCGGGCGACGCGACCCCGAGCGTGCGCAGTTCGTCGCGCAGTTCGGCGTAGGCGAGCCGAAGGCGCGGCGCGCGAGACAGCCTGAAGCGCACCGCGGTGATCAGCCAGTGCGAGCCCTCGGGGTGCTTGAACACGCTGTCGCGATAGCCGAACGCGCAGTCGGCCGCGTCGAATCGCCGCGCGGTGCCGTCGTGCAGCGACACCGCGTCGAGCGAATCGAAGCAGTCGCGGACCTCGACCCCGTAGGCGCCGACGTTCTGCACCGGGCTCGCGCCGACGCTGCCCGGGATCAGCGACAGGTTCTCCAGGCCGTTGAGCCCCTGGTCGATCGTCCAGCCGACGAAGGCGTGCCAGTTCTCCCCGGCGGCCGCCTCGACCCGCACGTCGTCGCCGGCCTCGTCGAGCAGGCGCCGTCCGGCGAGCATCACCCGCAGCACCGTTCCGGGAGGATCGCGCGTGAACAGCAGGTTGCTGCCGCCGCCGAGCACGAGCGCCGGCGGATGCGCCCGAAGCAGCTCGAGCGCCGCCGGCAGGTCGGCCGCGTCGCGCAGCTCGAGCAGACGATCGGCGCGGGCCTCGACGCCGAAGGTGTTCAGCGCCTTCAGCGATGCCGCGCGACGCAGGGTGGGGGCCATCGGGCCGCCGCCGTCAGCTCGGCTGGTACGCGAGCCGAACGTAGATCGGTGCGAACGCCTCGGCCTGGGTGATCTCGATCAGCGACTCGCGTGCCAGCTCGAGCAGGGCGATGAACGTGACGACCACGACCGGGATGCCGCGCTCGACCTCGAAGAGGTCCTCGAACTCGGCGAAGCGACGGTCCTGCAGCTTGCGCAGCACGAAGGTCATGTATTCGCGCACCGACAGCTCCTCGCGGCTGATCCGGTGGTGCTGCGTGAGCCGGGCGCGGCGCAGGATGTCGGCCCACGCGCTCTGCAGGTCGACCGGATGCACTTCCGGGAGCCGCGTGGTGATCGCCTGTTCGATCCAGACCTGCGCGCGCAGGAAGTCGCGCCCGAGCTGCGGGATCTCGTCGAGCCGCTGCGCGCCGAACTTGATGCGCTCGTATTCGATCAGCCTGCGGGCGAGCTCGGCGCGCGGGTCCTCGACTTCCTCGCCGCTGTCGGCCTTCTTCATCGGCAGCAGCATTCGCGACTTGATCGAGATCAGCAGCGCCGCCATCAGCAGGTACTCGGCCGCCAGCTCGAGGTTGCGGCTGCGGATCTCCTCGATGTACGCGAGGTACTGCCGCGTGACCTCGGCCATCGGGATGTCGAGGATGTTGAAGTTCTGGCGACGGATCAGGTAGAGCAGGACGTCCAGCGGCCCTTCGAAGGTCTCGAGGATGACCTCCAGCGCGTCGGGCGGGATGTACAGGTCCTGCGGCAGCTGGACCATCGGCTCGCCATAGAGCCGCGCGACCACCTTCAGTTCGAGCTGCTCTGGCTCGGGACGGTGCACCTCGACGTCGGCGAGCGACGACGGCGCCTCGTCGAGCCCGGAATCGGAAGGTGCGGCGTTCAAGTGAAGTCTTTCGGGTAGTAGACGTAGGCCTGCGGTGCGATGCGCGACTCGCGGTTGCGTCGCGCGGTGTCGGCGTCCTGCGGGCGGTCCCAGAGCAGCGCGCGCCCCTCGCGCTGCGACTGCTCGAGCCGGGGGTTCTTCTGCTTCAGTTCGGCCAGGAAACGGGTGATCTCGGACTGGTACATGGCAGCGCTCTCCAGTGCGCGATTCTAAGCGATCCGGGGCTGCCGCCGGCCTCGAATTCGACGATACTTGGGGCGACCCGAGGAGACCCCGATGAAGCGCTCGATCCTGACCGGCTGGCTGTGCTCGATGCTCGCGCTGGTGGGCGCCTGCGACATGATCGCGCAGCGCGAACTGCGTCCTGGCCAGTCGACCGTCGAAGACGTTCGCAAGCTGATGGGCAAGCCCGGGATGATCTGGGAAGAAAGCGACGGAAGCCAGGTGTTCGAGTACGCGCGCGGCCCCGAAGGCTTCGAGACCTGGATGGTCCAGATCGGCCCCGACGGGATCTATCGCGGGATGAAGAACGCGCTGGTCCCCGAGAACCTCGCGCGGGTGCAGCCCGGCATGAGCCGCGACGACCTGCGCCGCCTGCTGGGCAAGCCCGGCTCGGAAGAGTCGTTCCCGGTCAAGGGCGAGGTCGTCTGGACCTGGCGGGTCAAGGGCGACGTCGCAGCCACCGAGATGTTCCACGCGCACCTGGGCGCCGACGGGCGGGTGCTGCGCACCAGCCGCAGCCCCGACCCGAACCTGCTCAAGGGCGGCTAGGGCTGCGCCTCACGACCCCTGGTCCGCCGAGACGGCGGTCAGCGCGGCGTCCAGTTCGTCGAACACCGAGCGCTCGCCGATCTCGTCGACGAACCCCGATCGACGCATCAACGACAGCGGCTGCTCGTTGGGTTCGGCGATCACCAGCCGGCCGCCGCGCCGCTGCAGCATCCGGTGCAGGCTGCGCAGCGCGTCGAGCCCCGTGGTGTCGAGGTTGATCACCTGGTGCAGCTCCAGCACGACGACGTCGGCCAGCGGCTGCGCCGGGTCCAGCAGCTGCTCGAGCCGGGTCACCGACCCGAAGAACAGCGACCCGAAGATCCGGTAGGCCGCGACGCGCCGGCCCGACGCGGTCGTCGCGTAGTCGGTGGGCAGCGAGATCGGCTCGACGCGCGTGAGCGTCGAGATGCGGCGGATGAAGAACAGGCTCGCCAGCACCAGGCCGGCCTGCACCGCGACCGTGATGTCGAACACCACGGTGAGCAGGAACGTCGCCAGCAGGATGGTCCGGTAGCTCAGCGAGAAATGCCGCAGCCGCGCGAACTCGCGCCAGTCGCCCATGTTCCATGCGACGAACAGCAGGATCGCCGCCAGCGAGGCCAGCGGGATGTCGTGCGCCAGTGGCGCCAGCGCGAGCACGATCGCCAGCAGCGTCGCCGAATGGACGATCCCGGCGATCGGCGTGCGCGCGCCCGAGCGCACGTTGGTGACGGTGCGCGCGACCGTGCCGGTCGCCGCGATGCCGCCGAAGAACGGCGCGACGAAGTTGGCGATGCCCTGCGCCATCAACTCCTGGTTTGGGTCGTGCCGGTCGTGGATCAGCCCGTCGGCGACGCGCGCGCACAGCAGCGACTCGATCGCGCCGAGCAGCGCGATCGACAGCGTCGGCATCGCGAGGTTCTGCGCGGTCTCCCAGTTGAACTCCGGCAGGCTGAACGCCGGCAGCCCCTGCGGGATGCCGCCGAAGCGGGTGCCGATGGTCTCGACCTGCAGCCCGGCCAGCGACACGGCCAGCGTGCCGAGCAGCAACACGACGATCGTGCCCGGAACCCGGGCCATCCAGCGGCGCCAGCTCGCGTCGTTCGCGGCGTACGACTTCGGCCAGGACACGACGATCGCCAGCGACGCCGCGCCGAGCGCGAGCGCGGTCGTGTTCAGGGTGTCCAGCGCGTGCCACAACGCGTCGACCTGCGAGAAGAAGTTGGCCGGCATCTTCGCGATCGACAGGCCGAGGAAGTCCTTCACCTGCTGCAGCGCGATGATCACCGCAATGCCGTTGGTGAAGCCGATGACGATCGACACCGGGATGAAGCGGATCAGGTTGCCCAGCCGCAGCGCGCCCATCGCGAACATCAGCACGCCGGCCATGAAGGTCGAGATCAGCAGGCTCGCCACGCCGTAGCGCTCGACGATCGCATACAGCAGCACGACGAAGGCCCCGGCCGGCCCGCCGATCTGTACCTTCGAGCCGCCGAGCGTGGCGATCAGGAACCCCGCGATGATCGCGGTGAAGATTCCCTGTTCGGGCTTGACGCCACTGGCGATGCCGAAGGCCATCGCCAGCGGGAGCGCGACCACGCCGACGGTGACGCCGGCGGCCGCGTCGGCGCGGAAGTCGTCCTTCGTGTACCCGCGCAGGCTGTCGGCGAGCCGCGGCCGGAACCGGAACTCGCCGAGGTTCACCGGACTTTCATGCCGGGTTGCGCGCCCTCGTCGACGTCGAGCAGGTACAGGCCGGACGGCTGCGCGGCATCGTCGGCCGACGCCGACAGCACCATCCCCTCGGAGACGCCGAACTTCATCTTGCGCGGCGCGAGGTTGGCGACGACGACGGTCATGCGTCCGACCAGGCGCGCCGGATCGTAGGCCGACTTGATTCCCGAGAACACGTTGCGCGTGCGCCCCTCGCCGACGTCTAGCGTGAGTCGCAGCAGCTTGTCGGAGCCTTCGACCGCTTCGGCCGCGACGATGCGCGCGATGCGCAGGTCGACGCGGGCGAAGTCGTCGATCGAGATCGGGCCGCCTTCGCCGGCGCCCGTGGCCGCCGGCGCGGCGACTGCCGGAGTCTTGCCGGAAGTGGGCTTCGCCGCAGCGGTCGTCGCGCTCGCAGCGGTGGCGGACGCGGGCTCGGCCGGCGGCGGCTCGAACAGCGCATCGAACATCTTCGGATCGACGCGCGTCATCAGGTGCTCGTAGCGGCCGATCGCGCGCGCCCGCGACGTGGTGCCGGGACGCAGCGCGAGGTCGTCCCAGCGCAGGTCGGGCGTGCCGAAGAGGGCCTCGACGCGGGCCGCCGTCGCCGGCAGGATCGGCTTGAGCAGGATCGTCAGCCGGTGGAACGCGAGCAGGCAGCGCGAGCACACCTCGTGCAACTCGCCGCGGCGCGCCGGGTCCTTGGCGAGTTCCCACGGCTTGTGCGAGTCGAAATACTGGTTGACCTCGTCGGCGTAACCCATGATCAGCCGGATCGCGCGACCGAATTCGCGCCCCTCGTAGGCCGCGGCCACTTCGACCTCGAGCCCGGCGACGCGGCGCGCCTGCGGATCGGCCGGGTCGGCGGCGAGCGCAGCCAGCTTGCCCTCGAAGAACCGGTGCACGAAGGTCGCCGCGCGGCTGGCGATGTTGACGTACTTGCCGACCAGGTCGCTGTTCACGCGCGCGACGAAGTCGTCCGGGTTGAAGTCGACGTCCTCGACGCGCGCGTTGAGCTTGGCCGCGATGTAGTAGCGCAGCCACTCGGGGTTCATGCCGATCTCGAGGTAGCGCAACGGCGAGATCCCGGTGCCGCGGCTCTTGCTCATCTTCTCGCCGCTGACCGTGATGAAGCCGTGCACGTTGACGCGATCGGGCGTCTTGTGCCCGCCGAACTTCAGCGTCGCCGGCCAGAACAGCACGTGGAAGTAGATGATGTCCTTGCCGATGAAGTGCACCTGCTCGGTGGCCGGGTCGGCCAGCAGCGCGTCGAAGTCGATGCCGCGCTTCGCGCAGTGCGCCTTCAGCGACGCCAGGTAGCCGATCGGCGCGTCGAGCCAGACGTAGAAGTACTTGCCCGGCGCGTCGGGAATCTCGATGCCGAAGTAGGGCGCGTCGCGCGAGATGTCCCAGTCGGCGAGCGAGCCGCCTTCCTCGCCGACGCCGAGCCACTCCTGCGCCTTCGCCAGCACCTCGGGTTGCAGTCGCGGCTCGCCGTGCCGGTCGGTGCCGGCGGTCCACTCGCGCAGGAACGCCTGGCAGCGCGGGTCGGACAGGCGGAAGAAGTAGTGGTCGGACGAGCGCAATTCGGGCTGCGCGCCCGAGAGCGCCGAGTACGGGTTCTTCAGCTCGGTCGGCGAGTAGACCGATCCGCACACTTCGCAGGAATCGCCGTACTGGTCCTTCGCGCCGCAACTCGGGCACTCGCCCTTGATGTAGCGGTCGGGGAGGAACATCCCCTTGACCGGGTCGAAGAACTGCTCGATCCGGCGCACGTCGATCAGGCCGTTGGCCTTCAGTCCGCGGTAGATCGACTGCGACAGCTCGGTGTTCTCCGGCGAGTCGGTGCTGTGCCAGTGATCGAAGCTGATCTGGAAGCCGTCGAGGTAGGCCTTGCGGCCGGCGGCGATGCGCGCGACGAAGGCCTGCGGGCTCAGGCCCTCCTTTTCGGCCGCGATCATGATCGGCGCGCCGTGCGCGTCGTCGGCGCCGACGAAGTGCACCGTATGCCCGCGCATGCGCTGGAAGCGCACCCAGATGTCGGCCTGGATGTACTCCATGATGTGGCCGATGTGGAACGGGCCGTTCGCGTACGGCAGCGCGGTCGTCACGAAGAGCGTGCGGGCGGGGGCGGTCATGGCTTGGCGCAGGAGAGGGGCGATTCCGCGTAAACCCGTCAGTCTAGCAGGGGGCCTGACGCCGTCCGGGGTATCGGCCGGGCGGCCGCCCGGCTTCGATTAGACTTGCCGTCTTTGCAGGTTCATCCCCATCCAGAGTGCAGCCATGAGCGTGACCGTCGAGCAGGTGAACGAGGCCCTGAAGGGCATCGTCGATCCCAACACCCAGAAAGACCTCGTCGCGAGCCGCGAGGCGCGCAACGTCCGGGTCGAGGGGGGCGAGGTCGCGGTCGACGTAGAACTCGGCTATCCGGCGCGCAGCCAGATCGAGCCGATCCGTCGCGAGGTCGTCGCAGCGCTGCGCGCGCTGCCGGGCGTCACCAACGTGTCGGCCAACGTCTACCAGAAGATCGTCGCGCACTCGGTGCAGCGCGGGGTGAAGACGCTGCCGGGCGTCAAGAACATCATCGCCGTCGCGTCCGGCAAGGGTGGCGTCGGCAAGAGCACGACCGCGGCCAACCTGGCGCTGGCGCTGGCCGCCGAGGGCGCCAGCGTCGGCATGCTCGACGCCGACATCTACGGGCCGTCGCAGCCGACGATGCTCGGCATCACCGGCCGCCCCGAGTCGCGCGACGGCAAGACGCTCGAGCCGATGGAAGGCCACGGCATCCAGGCCAGCTCGATCGGCTTCATGATCGACCTCGACACGCCGATGGTCTGGCGCGGCCCGATGGTCACGCAGGCGCTCGAGCAGCTGCTGCGCGACACGAACTGGCGCGACCTCGATTACCTGGTCATCGACATGCCGCCGGGAACCGGCGACATCCACCTGACGCTCGCGCAGAAGATCCCGGTGACCGGCGCGGTCATCGTGACCACGCCGCAGGACATCGCGCTGCTCGACGCGCGCAAGGGCCTGAAGATGTTCGAGAAGGTCGGCGTCCCGATTCTTGGCATCGTCGAGAACATGGCGATGCACGTGTGCTCGAACTGCGGGCACGTCGAGCACATCTTCGGCCAGGGCGGCGGCGAGCGGATGTCGAAGGAGTACGACGTCGAGTACCTGGGCGGGTTGCCGCTCGACATCAAGATCCGCGAGCAGGCCGACTCGGGCAAGCCGACGGTCGTCGCCGATCCCGATGGCCCGGTCGCCGCAATCTACCGGCAGATCGCGCGCCGCGTCGCGGTGAAGATCGCCGAGAAGGCCCGCGACATGAGCCTGAAGATCCCGTCGATCGTCGTGCAGAACACCTGATCGGGGCCGGGGCGCCGATGACCCTTCCGGGGCGCGGGAGATTTGCTTTCCGCCCTCAGGGGGCGTAGCGTCGTCAGTGTTTACCCTTAGTCGCGGTCGCGAAGGCGCGGTCGGCTAGGGGGTACCACCGTTGTCTCCGCCTCGCCGAGCGAAGGAAGCCAAAATCCCGACGCTCGGTTTTTTTTTCGGGTCCATCAGCGATACCAGGGCAGCGTGCGCCTGAGCGAGACGATCTCCCCGGCACCCTGCGCCGAGTAGCCGGCCAGCTGCGCGACCTGCTCGCGCCAGTGGTCGGAGGAAAGCAGTGACACGATCGCTCGTGCGGCCGGCGTCTCGAGCGTCTCGCGCTCGCAGACCAGGAAGTAGTCCTCGACGACGAGCGGGACGAAGTCGATGCTCTTGCCGGTGGCGGCCGCCTGGATGCCGAAGCCCGCCTCGGCGGCGCCGGAGGCGACCGCCGCCGCGACGGCGAGGTGGTTCGATTCCTCGTGGTTGAAGCCGCGGATCGACGCCGGCTCGATCCGGTGGCGCGCGAGCAGTTCCTCGAGCAGCGCGCGCGTTCCGGTGGTGGGCGCGCGATTGACGAATCGCAGCCGTGGCAGGTCTTCGATGCCGCGCACGCCGAGCGGATTGCCCTGCGCCACGAACAGGCCCTGCGTGCGGTGCGCGACGCGGATCAGTTTCTCGCGCCCGAGCCGCAGCAGCGGCCCGAACGCGCGATGCACCTTCGAGCCGCGTTGTGCAAGCTCGGGCCGCGACAGCGGCAGGTGGATGCCCGCGAACGCGCAGTGCCCCTGGCGCAGCTGCCGGAGCGCCTCGAGGCTGCCCTCGTAGCGCAGGTCGAGCAGCAGCTCGCGCTCGGTCTGGCACAGGCGCTTCAGAAGCGGCAACGACAGGTCGTGGCTGGCCACGCAGTCGGTGATCTGCACCGCATCGTTGAACGCGATCGACAGCTCGCGGCCGATCTCGGTGGCCAGGTTCTCGACCTGCGGCGCGAGCCGCGCCCGGATCCGCGTCTCGGCCCACAGCAGCTTCTCGGCGAACTCGGTCAGGCGCGCCGCGCGGCCCTTGTCCCAGTGGATCAGCGGGCGGTCGAGTTGTTTCTCCTGCTCCTTCAGGTAGCCCCACAGGTGGCGGTACGAGAAGCCGAGCTTGCGGGCGGCCGCCGCGATCGAGCCGTCGTGCCGGATCGCGCCGAGCACCTCGAAGAACGGATTGCGCAGGTGCCCCCCGCCCGAAGCCGAGAGCGCGTACTGCATTTCGATGGCGATGATGCCGGATGACTTATGCATGGCGCGTCATATCGATTCGGGGGGCCGGGCTGCCTATTCTCCCAGATCGCGCAACAGGATCGGGCCGGCGCCGGGCCGGCTGCACCGCGCGCCTTCCCAGGAAGTGCCCCGATGATGCCCCCACGTTCCTTTGCTGCGCGCCGACTGCTCGCCGTCCTTGCGCTGGCCGCGACGCCCGTCGTCGCGCCGGCGCCCGCGGCCGCGCAGACCGCACGCCTGCACGCCGCCGGCAGCCTGCGCGCCGCGCTCGACGAGATCGCGCGCGAATTCGAGCGGCGCGAGCAGGTGCGCATCGAGGCGGTCTATGGCGCCTCGGGCCTGCTGCGCGACCGGATCGCGAAGGGCGAAGCCGCCGAGGTGTTCGCATCGGCGAACATGGCGCATCCGGCCTCGCTTGCCGCCGCGGGCAAGGCGATGCCGCCGCTACCCTTCACGCGCAACGTGTTGTGCGCGCTCACGCGCCCCGACGTCGGCGTGCGGACCGGCAACCTGCTCGAACGCATGCTCGACCCGGGCGTGCGCCTGGGGACCTCGACGCCGAAGGCCGATCCGTCCGGAGACTACGCGTTCGAGCTGTTCGCGAGGGCGGAAGCGCTGCGCCCCGGGGCGCGCCAGGCGCTGGAGGCGAAGGCGCTGAAGCTCACCGGCGGCCCCGACTCGCCGCCACCGTCGCCGGACCGCAGCGTCTACGGCGACCTGGTCGCGCGCAAGCAGGCCGACATCTTCCTCACCTATTGCACCAACGCGCTGCTGGCGCGCCGCGACTTCCCCGATCTCGTCTCCGTCGCGATCCCGGCGGAACTGTCGGTCGGCGCACTCTACGGGCTGACCGTGCTGCGCGGCGCGCCCGAGCCGGCGTGGCGCTTCGCATGGTTTATCCTGTCCGACGATGGGCAGGCGATTCTCACCCGGCACGGATTCGGTTCGCTGCGTTGACGCTGCCGGGGCGCCCGACGCCGGGCTTCGGCTCCGTGCGCGCCCGGTCGCCGTCGCCGCTCCCGCGCGTCGGCGCGGCCTGCACGCGGCGGGTGCCGCGCTCCTCGCCGCGGCTGCGCCGGGGCTGGCGAACGCGCAGGCCGCGTTCGTCGACGACGCGGGGCGCCGCGTGCCGATCGGCGCCTCCGTGCGGCGCGTCTTCCCGGCCGGGGCGCCGGCGTCGGTCTTCCTGTATTGCCTGGCCCCCGATCGGCTGCTCGGCTGGACGCGCGCGCTGCGCGCCGACGAGGCCGCGTTCCTGCTGCCCGAGGTCGCTGCGCTGCCCGAGCTCGGGCGGCTGACGGGACGAGGGTCGACGGCGGCGCTCGAATCGGTGCTCGCGATGCGCGCCGAGCTGATCGTCGACGTCGGGGCGGTCGCACCGACCTATTCCTCGCTGGCCGACCAGGTGCAGCGGCAAACAGGCGTTCCGTACCTGCTGCTCGACGGCGCATTCGAGCGTACCGAGTCGACGCTGCGCCGACTGGGCAGCGCCCTGGGCCTGACGGCACGCGCGGAGAGCCTCGCGCGCGGCACGCGGGCGATCCTCGACGCCGCGGCAGAGTTGCGCGCCGGCCTGGCCGAGGGCGATCGGCCGCGGGTGCTGTTCGCGCGCGGCCCGACGGGGCTCGTCACGTCGGCCGGCCTGAACGCCGAGGTGCTCGACCAGGTCGGTGCGATCAACGTCGCGCGCGTCGATGCGCCGAACCTCGCGCTGGTCTCGCTCGAGCAGGTGAGTGCCTGGCGCCCCGACTGGATCCTCGCCAGCGACCCGTCCTTCGTCGCGCAGCTCGACCGCCACCCCGTCTGGTCCAGGTTGCCCGCCGTCCGTGCGAGGCGCGTGCTGCTGATTCCGCGCGTGCCGTTCGGCTGGTTCGACGCGCCGCCGGCGCTGAACCGCCTGATCGGCATCGAGTGGCTGTCCGCGGTCTTTCATCCGCAGCGCGTGCGTGACCGGCTCGACGAACGCCTCGCGGCGACCTTCGAGTGGCTCTATCACCGGCGCCCGTCGATCGGCCAGATGCGCGCCCTGCTCGCCACGACGCGGTGAGACGCGCGTTCGGTTCGTCGCGCGACGGCCAGGCACTCGCCTGGCCGTGGGTAGTCGGCGCGCTCGCGCTCGCGCTCGCCGCGTCCGCGCTCTACGCGCTGGGCAGCGGGCGATTCCATCTTCCGCTCGGTGACGTGCTGCGGATGCTCTCGGGAGCGCAAGACGTGCCCTCGACCGCCGAGACCGTGCTGTGGCAGATCCGCGGCCCGCGCGTGCTCGCGGCGATCGTGGTGGGCGCAGCGCTCGCGGCCTCGGGCGTGGCGCTGCAGTCGGTGTTCCGCAACCCGCTCGCCGCGCCCGACCTGCTCGGCGTGTCGGCGGGCGCCGCGCTCGGGGCGGTGCTCGGCATCTTCCTCGGATGGAGCGTGTTCGCGATCCAGGCCTCGGCGTTCGCCGGCGGGCTCGCCGCGGTGGCGATCGTCTACGCGGTGGGCACCGTGCTGCCGCTTCGCGATCGCACGCTGAGCCTCGTGCTGGCCGGCATCGCGATCGGCAGCATGCTCGGCGCGTTGATCGCGCTGGTGAAGACGCTGGCCGATCCCTACACGCAGCTTCCGGCGATCACGTTCTGGCTGCTCGGCAGCTTTGCGTCGATCACCGTCGTCGATCTCGCACTGCTCTCGGGGCTGGCGCTGCTCGGCCTTGTTCCGCTCGCGCTGATGCGCTGGCGCGCCGACGCGCTGGCGCTCTCCGACGACGAAGTGCACGCGCTGGGGGTGCGGCTGCCGGTGGTGCGGCTCGCGCTGGTCTGCGGAGCGACGCTCGCCACCAGCGGCACGGTGGCTGCCGCGGGGATCATCGGCTGGATCGGCCTCGTGGTGCCGCACGCGGCGCGGCTGATGGTGGGCGCCTCGTTCCCGCGGGTGCTGCCGGTGGCGATGCTGCTCGGCGCGCTGCTGATGCTCGTGATCGACACGCTCGGCCGCAGCATCGCGCAGTCCGAGGTGCCCCCGGGCGTGCTCACCGCGCTGGTGGGCGCGCCGGTGCTGTTCGCATTGATGCTCGGGCGCTCCGATGGCTGAGCTGCTGCGCGCGCGGGCGCTGTCGTTCGGCTACGACCGGCGGGCGCTGACCGCGCCGATCGACCTCACGCTGCACGCGGGAGAGATCGTGGTGGTGCTCGGCCCCAACGGGTCGGGCAAGAGCACGCTGTTCCGCACGCTGCTGGGCACCGTGGCGCCGCTTTCGGGGACGGTCCGCTGGGGCGAGCGCGAGCTCGGGCAGCTCGGCCCGCGCGAGCTCGCGGCGCGCGTCGCCTGGGTGCCGCAGCAGCCCGGCGCCGCGTTCGAGTTCAGCGTCGAGCAGTACGTGATGCTGGGCCGGCTCGGCCGGCTCCCGACCGGCGCCGCGCCCGGCCGCGTCGACCGCGAGGCCGTCGCGCGCGCGATCGAGCGGCTCGGGCTCGAGCGCTTCCGCGGCCGGATGCTCTCGAGGATGTCGGGCGGCGAACGCCAGCTCGCCGCGATCGCGCGCGCGCTTGCGCAGCAGGCCTCGACACTGCTGCTCGACGAGCCGACCGCGAGCCTGGACTTCGGCAACCAGGGCAGGGTGCTCGACACGCTGCGCGGCCTCGCCGCGGACGGGCTCGGCATCGCCTACGCGACGCACGATCCGAATCATGCGCTGCGCGCTGGCACGAATGCGCTGGTCTACCTGCCCGACGGCGCGACCGCGTTCGGACCGGTCTCGGAACTCATCGAGCCGTCGGTGCTCACGCGCGTCTACGGGGTCGAGGTCGAGCTTGCGCGCACGGCTGGTGGGCGGCCGGTCTTCGCGCTGGCCGCCGCGACCTCGCCACGCGACGCCGGCGGCTGACTCGCGGTGCCGGCGGCTGACGCGCGGCGCCGGGTACCGACTCGCGGCGCCGATCGTTCAGCCCGCGACGAGGCAGGCTTCCTCGTCCTGCGGCGCCTTCTTCTGCATGAGCTCGACCCCGTTCTTCACCGACACGATCTCGGCCAGGATCGCCACGGCGATTTCGGCCGGCGTGCGGCTGCCGATGTGCAGCCCGATCGGGCCGTGCAACCGCGCGATCTCGTCGGCCGACAGTTCGAACATCGCGAGCCGCTCGCGCCGCTTCGCGGTGTTCTTGCGCGAGCCGAGCGCGCCGACGTAGAACGCCGGCGACTTCAGCGCCTCGATCAGCGCCAGGTCGTCGAGCTTCGGGTCGTGCGTGAGCGCGACGACCGCGGTGTTGGCGTCGGGCTTGAAGGCCGCGATCGCGTCGTCGGGCATGCCGGGCAGCCAGGTGACCTGCGGCAGTTCGAGCGTCGTGTAGTACTCCTCGCGCGGATCGCAGACGAAGACCTGGAAGTCGAGCGCCTTGGCCATCTCCGCCAGCACGCGCGAGAGCTGCCCGGCGCCGATCATCAGCAGCCGGTAGCGCGGTCCGAACACCGTTCGGGACGTCTTGCCGTCGAACTGGAACCATTCGCCGCGCTGCGCGGGCGCGAGCGCGGCGCGCCCGGTTTCCAGGTCGAGCGTACGCGCGACGAGCTCGTGGCGCGACGTGCGTTCGAGCACCTCGTCGATCCAGCCCGCGTCGGTCACCGGCTCCTGCAGCAGGCGCAGCGTGCCGCCGCAGGGCAGCCCGAATCGCGCGGCTTCCTCCTTGGCGACGCCGTAGACGACGAGCGAGGGTTTCGCGACGCGCTCGCCGGTCTGCACCCGCTTGATCAGGTCGTCTTCGACGCAGCCGCCCGACACCGAGCCGACCACCAGCCCGTCGTCGCGCAGCGCCAGCAGCGCACCGGGCGGCCGGGGCGCCGAGCCCCAGGTCTCGAGCACGGTGACGAGCCAGACGCGGCGCCCGGCGGCGAACCAGTCGCGCGCATGTTCGAGGACTTCACGATCGAGGCTGTCCATTCGGTGCTCCTCAACGCAACAGGTAGGTGATCAGTGCGACGGCGATCAGCGCGACGACGATCCAGAGCAGCCAGCGCGTGCCGCCGCCCGGGGCAGCCGGCATCGGCGCGGCGGTCGGCGCCGTGATCGCCGCCTCGGCCTTCTCGGCCGCGGGCGCGAGCCGGGATTCGAACGCGGCGAAGAAATCGTCGGCGATCTTGCTGGCGGCGCCCTCGATCAGCCGCGAGCCGACCTGCGCCAGTTTACCGCCGACCTGCGCCTTCGCGGCATAGGAAAGGCGGGTGCCGGCGCCCTCGGGCGCGAGCTTCACGTCGGCCGAACCCTTTCCGAATCCCGCGACGCCGCCCTGGCCGTCGAAGGCGATGGTGTACGACGACGGCGGCACGATGTTCTCCAGCTTCAGCCGCCCCTTGAACCGCGCGTTCACCGGTCCGATCCGCATCGCCATCGTCGCGAGGTACTCGTCGTCGGCGACGCGCTCGAGCGTCTCGCAGCCGGCGATGCAGGCCTTCAGCGTGTCGGGGTCGTTCAGCGCGGCCCAGGTGGCTTCGGGGGCCGCGGCGATCAGGCGTTCGCCTTGCAGGTTCATCTCGGATTCTCCGTGCGGTGGGTTCGCATGTCGGGTCGCTCGGGAGGCTTGCGAAGCGCATGCGCGAGGTCGGCGAGGCTGGCCAGGTTGTGCATCGGCAGCATCCGGTCGACGTGCGGCAGCAGCGCGCGCACGCCGGCCGCCCGCGGCGAGAACCCCTCGTAGCGCAGCAGCGGGTTGAGCCAGACCAGTTCGTGCGAAAAGCGCGCCAACCGCGCTGCCTCGGTCGACAGCGACCCGTGCTCGTCGCGGTCGAGCCCGTCGGTGACCAGCAGCAGCGCCGCATTGCCGGTGAGCATGCGACGCGCCCAGCGGCGGTTGAACTCGGCCAGGTTCGACGCGATGCGGGTGCCGCCGCGCCAGTCCTGCACCAGCGCGTCGGCGCGCTCGATCGCCACGTCGGGATCGCGGTGGCGCAGGCAGCGCGTGATGTCGGTGAGCCGAGTGCCGAAGACCATCGTGTGAACGCGGTGATGGTGCTGCGTGAGGCCGTACGCGTAGTGCAGGAACGCGCGCGCGTAGCGGTCCATCGAGCCCGAGATGTCGATCATGATCACCAGCGGCGGCGGCCGCAGGCGCGGTGCCGAGCGCGGCAGGTCGATCGTGTCGGGCGAGCGCGCCAGGCGGCGCAGCGCGCGCCGCACGTCGATGCGCCCGCGCGGCGATGCCGCCAGCCGGCGGGTGCGAAGCGGGCGCACCGGCAGCGGCACCGTCTCTGCCAGGCGGCGCGCGATCGCGAACTCGCGCGCCGACATGCTCTCGAAATCGGCGCGCTGCAGCCGCTCACGCTCCGAGAAGCTGACCACCGCGTCGATCGTCTGCTTGTCCTCCTCGTTGGGCGGCGCCTCGGGCGGCGGCGTCGTGGCGGGCGGCGACAGCGCTTCCTCGACTCGGCGCGGCCGCTGCGGTGGCTTGACCGCGCCCGGTCGGCCGGCGATCTTCGGCAGCAGCAGATACATCAGCCGCTCGAGCAGCTTCGGGTCGCGCCAGAACGCGGCGAACGCCGCGTCGAACACCGGCTGCTGCTCGTGCCGGCTCAGCATCACTGCGGTCAGCGCCGCGTGCACGTCGTCGCGGCGGTCGAGCCCCACGAGCTCCACCGCGTTGATCGCAGCCAGGATGCGATCGGGGCCCACGGGAAGGCCGGCCGCGCGCAGCACCCGCGCGAAGTGAACGATGTTGTCGGCGACGCGTCCGCTCACGAATGCCGTTCCAGGATGCCCTCGGCCTGCAGCTCGTCGAGGATCGACTTGGCGGCGCCGCCATCCATCTGGGCGATGTCGTCCTGGTACTTGAGCAGCACGCCCAGCGTGTCGGAGACCGATTGCGGATCGAGCGACATCGCGTCGAGCGCGAGCAGCGCGTTGGCCCAGTCGATGGTCTCGGCGACGCCGGGCGCCTTGAACAGGTCGAGGCGGCGGGCGCGCTGCACGAAGGCCACTACCTGCGTCGCCAGCCGTTCGCCGGCGCCGGGCGCCTTGCGCCGGATGATGTCGAGCTCGCGCGCCGAATCCGGATAGTCGACCCACGCGTACAGGCAGCGGCGCTTGAGCGCGTCGTGGATCTCTCGGGTGCGGTTCGACGTGAGGATCACGATCGGCGGATGCTCGGCGCGGATCGTGCCGAGCTCGGGCACCGACAGCTGCGACTCGGCGAGCACCTCGAGGAGGAACGCCTCGAATGGCTCGTCGGCCCGATCGAGCTCGTCGATCAGCAGCACCGGCGACTTCGGCTGCGTGAGCGCCTGCAGCAGCGGACGCGCGATCAGCATTTCGCGCGAATACAGCCCGGCGACGAGCTTCTCGCGGCTCGCCTCGTGGCCGGCCTCGGCGATGCGGATCTCGAGCATCTGCCGCGCGACGTTCCACTCGTAGGCCGCCGACGCGATGTCCAGCCCCTCGTAGCACTGAAGCCGGATCAGCGGCGTGTCGAGCGCGCGCGCGAGCACCTTGGCCAGCTCGGTCTTGCCGACACCGGCCTCGCCCTCGAGCAGCAACGGTCGCCCGAGGTTCAGCGCCAGGAACACCGCGGTGGCCAGCGGCCGGCTCGCCAGGTAGTTCTCGCGCGCGAGGATCTCGAGGGTCTCGTCGACGTTGGCGGGGCGTGGCATGAAGGCGGCTCGCTGGGCGCTGGAGGGGAGAATTGCATGGGAGAGGGCTGCGCGCGGCGCCGATGGCGCGCGCGCAGCCCGGGGCCGAAGGCTCGATCAGCCGGCCAGTGCCTTCTCGACGGCGCGCCGCGCCATCACCGTGACCATCGCGGCACGGTATTCGGCCGAAGCATGCAGGTCGCTGTTGTAGCCCGCCGGATCGAGGCGGATGCCCGCGATCGCGTCGGGCCGGAAGTCGCGCGACAGTGCCTGCTCCATCTGCGGAACGCGGAACACGTGCGAGCGCGCGCCGGTGACGGCGACGCGCACGCCCGAGGCGCCCTGGCTCACGAAGACGCCGACCAGCGCGAAGCGCGAAGCGGGTTGCTTGAACTTCACGTAGGCCGCGCGCTGCGGGATCGGGAAGCTGACCGAGACGATCAGTTCGCCGGGCTGCAGCGCGGTCGTGAACAGGTCCTTGAAGAAGTCGTCGGCGGCGATCGACCTGCGGTCG
>OEIU01000826.1_pt1 | contig 24543 bp, 24 predicted proteins | sample 1539221 | NCBI WGS metagenome assembly OEIU01 (sample SAMN03792071, study PRJEB22550) | activated sludge metagenome | feature: wastewater treatment plant; material: activated sludge; isolation source: Wastewater treatment plant of a petroleum refinery complex | place: Argentina: Zarate | collected...
TTCGATCGCGTCGATGAGCTCCGGAGCATCCGGTTTCACCGCGGAGCGGAATCGCTTCACCTCGCCGTCCGGTGCGATCAGGAACTTCTCGAAATTCCACTTCACTTTTCCGGCCGAGCCCTGGGCATCCGGCACGGTGGTGAGCTTCTCAAACAGCGGGTGGGAGTTCTTTCCGTTGACCTTCACTTTGTCGAACAGCGGGAAAGTGACACCGAAATTGAGCGAGCAGAACTCCTTGATGTCCTGCGCGCTTCCCGGTTCCTGGGACAGGAATTGATTGCACGGAAACCCGAGGATGGTGAGGCCGCGATCGCCGTACTGCTCGTACAGCTTCTCGAGTCCGGCGTATTGCGGCGTGAACCCGCACTTGGATGCGACGTTGACGACCATGACCGCTTTCCCGGCGAACTCGCCGAACGTGGTCTCGTCGCCGTCGATCGTCGTGAGGGTGATGTTGTTCAGGTCCATGGTTTCAGGTTACGTTGGCTCGCCGAAAATTGCCGGGTCAGCGTCCGGCGGCATACCCTTGCGCACCGCGCGGGTTCGCCGCAGCGTAGAGCACGCCGTCATCGCCTACCCCCACGGCGGAAAGCCTGCCCAGCGTCCAGCCGCCCGCCCGTGTCACGGCGTGCCCGCGCGCCTGAAGCGACGCGATCACCTCATCGCCGAGTCGGTCCTCGACGACGGCGCCCGCGGGTTCCCAGGTGCGCGGCCAGAATGAGTCGGGAAAGGATGTCGTGTGCAGGGTCGGCGCATCGATCGCCTGCTGCGGCGTGTATCCGCCGACAACCGTGCGCAGGATGTAGGGAAGCTGCCACTGGTCCTGCTGGTCCCCGCCGGGAGAGCCGAGCGTGCCCGCGGCGCGGCCGTTCCGAAGGATCAGGGTCGGCGTCAGCGTGGTGCGGGGGCGGCGCCCCGGTTGGAGGGATGACGGCGCGCCCGGGGTCAACCACGTCATTTGCAGCCGCGTGCCGAGGCAGAAACCAAGCTCCGGGATGGCGGGGGAGGACTGGAGCCACCCGCCGGATGGTGTGACCGACACGATGTTTCCCCAGCGATCGATGACGTCGAGGTGGCACGTGTCGCCCTTCGTTTCGCCCGAGGGGTCGATGGTGGGCTCGCCGACCTGATGCTGCGGGACGTACCGCTGACCGGCGGAGGGGATGGCCGGCGCGGCGCCCGCGAGGCGCAACGCGGGAACGAACGGGGCGTGGCCGGGAACGGCCCCCGGTCGAAACTCGCGGGATGCCTCCTCGCCGATGAGCGCTCGGCGATCGGCCGCGTACTCGGGCGACAGCAACACGTCGAGGGGGACCGGCAGCGCATCGCCGTAATAGGCCTCCCGGTCGGCGAGGGCGAGCTTCTCCGCCTCCAGGATCGTGTGGGCGCCAACCGGCGTGCAGGGGTCGAGCCGTTCGTCGGCGAACCCCTCGAGAATGCGGAGCATCTGCAGCAACACCGGCCCCTGCCCCCACGCCGCTGATTTCGCCACCGTGATGCCCCGGAAATCCGAGGTCACGGCAGGCTCGTACGAGGCCCGGAATCCGGCCAGATCCGCTGCGGTGATCACGCCGGCATGATCGTCGCCCGTCGAGTGGCGGTGCGGGGTGCGGGCGAACGAATCGATCGCCTGTGCCACGAATCCGCTCGCCCATTCGTCGCGGGCGGCATCGATGCGGGCGTGCCGGGACGATCCGACCGCGGTGCCGGCGAGCCGCTCGAGTGTCCGCGCGTAGGGGAGGTTGGCGGCGAGCGACCCTGCGGCGGGAACACGGCCGTCCGGCATCCACAGTTCGGCGGAGGTCGGCCAGTGCACCGCGAACAGTTCGGACACGCGCTCGATCGTTGCGGAGACCCGGTCCAGAAGCGGATGTCCGTCTCTCGCGTAACCGATGGCGAAAGCGAGAACGTCGACCAGCTCCCATGTCCCGTGGTCGCGCAGGAGAAGAAGCCAGGCATCCACGGCGCCGGGGATCGCGGCGGCGAGCGCCCCGGCACCCGGCACGAGGGTCAGGCCTTCGGTGCGGAAGTGGTCGATGGTGGCGCCGGCGGGGGCCGGGCCCTGGCCCATGAGCACTACGGGGTCTCCCGGTGCGTCGGCGGTGGCGAAAATTCCGACGAGGTCCCCGCCGGGCCCGTTCAGGTGCGGTTCGACCACGTGCAGCACGAACGCGCAGGCGACAGCCGCGTCGAACGCATTCCCTCCGCGTTCGAGAACCGACTGTCCGGATGCGGTCGCCAGCCAGTGGGTGGACGCGGTCATCCCGAAAGTGCCGCGCAGCGTCGGCCGGGTGGTGAAGGCGCGGGGTGAAGTGAACGTCACAGCCCTCAACGCTACCGCGCGTTCGAGAGTGTGACCCGAATGCTGGCTAGGCGCTCAGCAGGGAGACGAACAGGGCGTAGTAGATGGTGCTGAAGGCGAGCACGGCGACAGCAGGCACGAACGAACACAGGATGTACACCACGAGCGGGGCCCAGCCGTGTCCCACCGTGCGGCTGACGTGATAGCCCCGGACAATCAGGTACACGAGAGGGCTCAGCAGCATCCACCACGGCGTCGCCGTCCTGGTGTGCAGCGAGTTGTCCAGCACGTGGCGGTCGTGCACGGCGAGAGACACCGCGAACGCGAAAATCACGACGCTCGTCAACGCGATCAGGAACGTCGAGTAGAGGTCCCCCAGCGTGATGATGAGGCCCAGAACGAGCAGGGTCGCCCACACCGGCATGGTGGCGATCGTCCACGCGGCGCCGGTGTAGGCGCGGGTCGGGTGGAACTGCATGATCGGCTTCGCCGCCATGGACACGTTGTCCTGGGTGTCGTAGCGCCGGTTCATCGGACGGTACGGGTCGATCGGAGGCAGCGTCGCATCGGTGCGGATGGCAACGGGCGAGAAGTACCGGTCGGGCTGAGGCGGGGCCACGGGATGACGCGGGCGCGTGGTCGTGGACCATTGGCTGCCGTCCCACCACCGCGCCTGGGCGTCGTTGGCGGGATCCGGGTACCAGCCGGCAATGATGACGGTCGTCGCCGTGTCGATAGACATTTATCCCCCCCCGGGTGAAGTGACCCAGCCCCTCGCTAGTGAAACTTTCCCACTTCCGACGGTACTGGGTTGCCGCAAGCGTTACACGCCCCCCTTCGCGGGTAAGTGGCAGTCGTATTTGCCCCCCAACCGGGTGCTTGCCGCACGGGGGTGTGTCGGGTACACGGCCGGTGGACGCGTAGCCTTGGGCCTGACGGCAAGTTTTGCCGCGCAGCAGTGAAGGAGCCCCGTGACGACCGAGTGCATTCACGGACTGGAGGTTTCCCGATGCGATCAGTGTTCGCCGAAACCAGCGCCCGCCGCGTCGCGATCGGTCCCGTCGGCACACACATCTCGGCCGAGAAGCCAGGCCAAGCGTCCTGGCGGTTCGAGAGCGCTGTCGAAGCCGGCGGTCGCGGATCAAAGTGCACGTCGGATCTTTCACGTCACGCACCGGCGAAACCTGGAAGGCATCCTCCGTGCCGGACGCATCCTCGCGGATGCCGCCGGCGCCGCCCCTGCAGTGGACATCTCCTCGTCAGCCAATCGTGCAGCGCGGCGTGAAGCACGCGTTGGTGGCCGCACGGTCGCGGAGCACGTGCCGTTTTTCCTGGTTCCCAATGCGTCCCTGTGGGAACGGATACGTGACAGCGAGGCCGATCCGCGGCTCGTCGAGACCGCCCACGACCAGCCGGCAGCCGATTTCGTGATCCTCGTGAGCACGGTGGGCGCGGCGGGGGAGCTGGCGGTGATGGCCAACGGTGATGCTGCGGAACCACTCACGCGATTCTCGACGCTCGCCGAAGCGGCAGGGCGGCCGCCACGTCAACTCCACGAGGAGGATGCCGCGCGCGAGGCCGAATTTTTGGTGCCGCTGGAGTTCCCGATGTCGGCGATCACGCTCATCGGGGTCGCCAACGACAAGGTGCGCACCGACGTGCGAACGCTTCTGACCGGTCGCGATGTCACTGCGAAAGTGTCGGTGTACCCTCCCTGGTTCCAGCCGACCTGGTGACCGCGCGTGCTGGCGCTTAGGGCCGCGACGGCTCGTTCGGCGACTCGCAGATCACCACCGGGATGTTCCGTTCGGTCTTGTTCTGGTACTCGGCGTACCCCGGATTCGCCGTCACAATCTGCGGCCACAGCACCGCCTTCTCCTCGGGGGTTGCCGTACGAGCGCGCAGCGGCCAGGTCTGGCCTGCCACCGTCAGCTCGACCTGCGGGTTTGCGACCAGATTGCGGTACCACTCCGGGTCGCGGTCGTCGCCACCCTTGGAAGCGACAAGCACCCATCGTCCGTCGCCATGCACGGGAGACGTCAGCATGGTGGAGCGCCGGATTCCGGATACCCGCCCCGTCGTGTGCAACTCGACAGCGGGCATTGGCCCGAACTGCCAGCCCCTTCGCCCGCGCGTGACGGCCAGGAGAGTGCGATGGCCGAAGTTCATGAGCTTCAGTGCCACGTCGAAGAGCCGTTGACGCACAGTCACCGGCACGTTACTTCGTGATCTCGAATTCATTGACGGTCACCCCGAGGCAATTGTCTTCAATGAAGTTCATTCCCGCGGCCTCGGCAATGGCGCGCGCCTCGGCGGAGCGGATCTCGAGTTGCAGCCACAGCGTCTTGGCGCCGATCGCCGCGGCCTGCTCTGCCACGCCTGCCGCCTCCTCGGCGGGGCGGAACACATCCACGATGTCCACCGGGACGGGAATGTCCGCCAGCGTGCGGTACGCCTTTTGGCCGAGTATCTCGTCGGCGGAAGGGTTCACGGGGATGACCGTGAACCCGGCCTTCATGAGCCAGCGGGGAATGCGGTTCGCTGCCTTGCGCTCGTGGGTGGATGCCCCGACGACGGCGATCGTCGTCGACGATTCCAGCAGGGCGCGCAACGCGCTTTCGCTCATGCCGGAATCCTGCGAGCGTGTGTCAGTCACTTTTTCTCCTCTTGAGCATGGCCGGTTTCGGCCAGGTTTTGCGTTTCGGTGGCGGCGGTCAGCTCACACCGGCGGCCAGCTGGGCCGAGACGAACCTCACGAGGTCCGCCAATTCTTCCTGGCTCACCGTGTGCTCCATCGGGTACCACTGTGCCTCGAGCGCCGTGTGGGCGGCCAGCCATTCGCCGGTGGCTTTCACCGCGTCGGGCGGAATCACCGGGTCAAAGTCGCCGTGCGCCCAAAACACCGGCACGCGGGGTGTGCGGGCCGCGAGCACCTCATCGCCTGGATGATCCACATCGGCCACGAAGCCGCTCAATTGCAGCGCGTAGTCGAAGCGGTCCGGTGCGGTTCTCAGAAGTTGGAGCGCCATGCAGCCGCCCTGCGAGAATCCCATGAGGCCGACCCCGCTCGGCTCGAAATCGAGACGGTCGAGCCAGTCGAGGACACCCTGCACGGAGGCGTCGAGCAGTGTCGTGTCCGGGCTCGACGACGGGGAACCCGCCTGGAACCAGGCGAATCCGCCTCCATATTCCAGCGGCGCTCGCAGCGACGCGACGACGAGTCCGGGAGGCAGAAAACGATTCAGGCCGAACAGGTCGCCCTCGTGACTGCCCAGGCCGTGCATCATGACAAGAAGGGGCTTTCCCGAGCGTTCTTCCAGCGGAATATTCCACAGAGTCGAACCCGCATCGAGCCCGCTGCTGTGAAGGTCATCGGATCGCCGCTCGCTCATCCTTCCACCCTAAGCGAGACCCCTGTCCCGCTGCTGCGACGGTGGCGGACGGCGGTCAGCTCGCCGCAAGGATGTTCGGTGCCCAGGACGAGATCGGTGCAACCGGAACCGCGAAGTTCGTGTTCACCGTCTTCCACTTCTGGAGGCGCGGGGCAACCCAAAACAGGAAAATGCCCAGCGTCAGGATGCTGAGGACCCACCACCACAGCCACCGCCCGAAGAGCCCGATGGCGGTACCGGTGAACACGAGCTGTTGCCCGTCGATGAAGGTGTGCTTGCATCGCCACCGCTCGGTCAGCACGACGGCGAACGGGAAGCAAATGCCAAGGGTGAGAGTCGTGATCAGAATGCCGAGGATGGCCGTCCCCACATACGTGGCGGCGCCCCCATCGAAGCTGAATCGGGTTGCTTTGGGCATACCATTCTGTATAGCGACACTGGTCGTGTTGCGGCGAGTCCCCTAAGGGGGCACGTCAAAGGTAGACAGCCCTGTCTGTACCCCTTGAATTGGGACGTGAAACCAATATGCCGGTGACCTAATCTTGGGCACTAAGAGATCTCGCTGAACCCGAAAATCAGCGACTCCACAGGGGGAGTTGTCCGGCAACGGGCGCGACGAGGTGTCGACAAGTACACGCTGTCGCACCGCAAAGCGCGACGCACCCGGAGCAGTGTGGAGTTAAAATCATGGATCAACACCCAGCGCAACCCGACCCAGGGGGGCTCGACATCGAAACCCTTCCTTCGATTGATGTACCGCAGAGCGAATGGCCAGGCCACTCGCTCCTGAGGCGTGCCAGAATCAACGCGGTGGGCGACGGGATCGAATGGCCCGACGCCAGGTATGAGCAGCTTCCGCAACTTCGGGAAATCTCCCTGATCGCCGACGACGGGATCCTGTACGCGCGGCTGGCCCGCCAATTCAACTTCGACCGCTTCGTCGACGCGGCCACCGACGAGTACGGTCCTGCGCAACCCCCGGGTCATGTGCCTGATCGCCAGCGCTTCTACACCCGGGTCACCGACAACGGATTCCATGTCGTCGGAGTTTTCAGCGCCGCGACGATCGCGGGCCGCCGCCGTTACTTCCAGTGGCTCACCGGGGCATGGGTGGAAATCGGGCTCAGCGGCTTTCTGTATGTTCGCGACGATATCGACACACATTTCTCCGAAGTGACCGGGACCCAGCTCGATGAAACCCAGCCGGGAGCCACGACGACGTCCATGACGGGCGAGGACGTACGGACTGCCGACACCGCACAGAACCAGTTTGTGAGCGAACCGACCGTCGAGCTGAGTCCGACGCTGCCTCCCCGGTCCATGTTCGAGCCCGTCGTCGAACCACCCATCGAACCGTTGACCGCGGCCACATTCCCGAACATTGCGCCGCCCACTCCGGTGAACATCGCCGACCTTCTTCCGCCGCCGGCCATCCCACCGCAGCAGGTTGCTCCCCAGCCGCCGGTCGCCGCCGAGCCGGAACCCGCGGCTGCGCCCGTCGCGCCGGCCGCCGCCGAGCGGGAACCCGCAGCGGTACCGGCAGCGCCGGTCGCGCCGGTCGCCGCCGAGCCGGAACCTGTAGCTGCGCCGGTCGCGCCGCGATCCGCACCGTCGGACCCCACGGTCATCTCGGTGCTCAAGGAAACAGCGGCCATTCAGCGGAGCATCGCCATGGCCCTGGCCACCGTCGCACACCGTTCGGACATCGACCTCATCGGCGCTCCGATGATCGACCACGTCGCACGAGTAGCCGAAACCTTCGACGCCACGGCGGACTACGTCCGCCACTGCGTCGCCTGGCTGCACGACGTTCTCGAGCGCAGCGACGTCACGGAGCAGGATCTCCTCGAGGCCGGAATTCAGCCCGAAATCGTGGACATCGTTTCCCTGCTCACGAGGCGTGACGGTGCCGACCGCGGTGCGTGGCTCTCAGCGATTGCCGCGAACCCGGATGCGCGGGCCGTCAAAATCAGCGCGGTGAACGACAACGCGGCACCGTGGCGCCTGCGCCGCCTCGACGCCGCAACCCGATCCGCTCTGGAGAGCGCCCGCGCCGAAGCGTTGAACCTGCTGAACCGCCCCTAACCGGTACCCGAACAGAAACACGGGTTCGATGAACCTAGGAGTGCGGTGCCGGATCGAGGGGTGTGCCCGCCCAATCGGTGAGCGTCCAGCCTGATGCGGCAGACCCCTCAAGGGTGACGATGCCGGTGTTGTCGAGCGCGTTTTCGGCACCGAAGGACGGCAGAACGTTGCGCGCGCGACTCGACACCCATACCCGGATTGCCGCACCGTGGCTGACCGCAGCGACCACCTCGGCGCCAGAGTTCGCCATTGCGGCGATGTCCGAATCGAACCGTCCGAAAAACTCGTGTCCGTCATCGCCTCCCGGCATGCGCGCGTCGAGATCGCCGAGCCCCCACGCGTACACGGTTTCAAGGTATCGGTGGATGGATGCGCGGTCCGCGCGGAGTTCGAGATCGCCCGCCCCGATCTCATGCAGGCCGCCACTCACCTGAACATCGACCCCGTGCGCGATCGACAGGGGTTCTGCAGTGAGTTGCGCGCGAAGAAGCTTTGATGCGTAGAGCGCGTCAACGCCAGAGCCCGCCAACGTCGTCGCCAGAGTTTCGGCCTGCAGCGTTCCGAGCGCGGTGAGGCCCGGTCCCGGAAACGCCGTGTCGAGCTGACCGAGCACATTTCCCGGGGTTTGCCCGTGTCTGATGAGGAGTAAGCGCACACTTCGATCCTGTCATGCCGAATCGTTCCGGAGTACCGGCGAAGCCAGACCTTGCATTCCACCCCCCGAACAGGGCACGCTGGGTTTCATGACACTCTTCACAGAGAACACCAGAAAGCTGCTCGTACCGATTCTTGTTTTGGCGGTACTGATCGTCTCGATCGCCTTGTTCTTCTACGCCTCCGCTTCGGTCGCCATCGAATTGCCGTGGGTGGGGTGGATTCTTCTGGGCCTCGTCGCGGTCGGAGCGCTCGGCCTCGGTTGGCTGGCGTGGGAGCGGGCGTCGTCGGCGTCGGGTTCAAAATCCACCGTTCGGGAACTTCCCACCTCCGCGGTCATGATGGTCATGCTGGAGGCAATCACCGTCGCCGTGGCCGTCCTCGCCGCATTCGTGTGGCTGGCTCCCGTGATGGGTTTGCGCACCGTTCTCGTCGTGCCCTTCGCGCTGGGGCTGGTCAGTGTCGTGGCCCTGATCCTCGACATGCTGTCGAAGACCGGTCGACTGGCCGAACGCTGGCGTGCGCTCGAAGCCGCAACGAGCGTCTTCGTGGTGTTCAGCGTCATCGCAACGCTGTTCTACCTCGCGCTGGGCGCCTGACGGCACTGCCGTCCGGTTCGGCCGGAACCGCTAGCCCAGGGTGTAGATGCCCCAGTCGTCGACGCGCCAGTTGATCCAGCCGTTGACGCGCTGGAGGCTTACGACAATGTCGTACGGGGCTCCGGAGCCTTTGTGGGCACCGGAGCACTCGAACGTCTGGCCGATGATAACCGGCGGCGTCGCGGGGCAGGTGACCTTGAGCTTCGCGCCGATCACGGCGGCATCCGAAACCACGGACTGTTCAGCCTGGGCGGAGAAGACTGCGGGCATGGAGGAGATGAGAAGTCCGGGGGCTGCGATGATTCCGCCGATCTGGAGCAGACCGAGCGCGAACCATACGAGCACCGGACCAAAGCCGCCGCCCGACTCGCGAATCGCGGCGATGGCACGCGCAATCAGGTAGACCGGCGCGGACAGGAAAGCCCACAACCAGTGGGCGGTGACCTCGTGTCCGGTCTTCCTGAGACTGCGACGGTCGAGTGCGGCGAGTGCGATGGTGATCGGAAAGGGCGCGATCCAGATCGCCGCCATGATGCCGGACGAACCGGCAGAACCGAACGCGGTGAGCACGAGGAGGCTCAGCACCAACTGCAGGAGCGGAATCAGCGCGATCATCCACACCGCACCATTATTGGTCGACTTGGAGTGCGGTGCGGTTTGCACCTTCAGGTACGCCTGGTACTGCGGGTCGTTCAGCGGATCAACCCGAGGGGCCCAGTTGAACGTCTGCTGGTCCTGCGCGCTCTGATGGGTCGATCGAGCGACGAACCCGTCAAATGGCGATTCCTCCTGCCCGATGGTGGTACCGGGGTCCGCGAACGCGGCCGGCGAGAAGGAATCGCTGAACGACGATGACGAAATCGTCTCCTGCTGCGCTTCCTGAAAGGAGGCAGCGCGCGTGGCTGACAGCGGGTCCGGAGTCGACAGCGATGCGCTCTCCGTGAGGCTCGACGGCTGATCACCCGTGCCCGGCCCCGGGACATCGTCCTGAATGTCGGCCTTCGACGGTGGCTCCAATTGGAGCAGTGTGTACGCGGTCGGCGCAGCGGCATTGTTGCCGTCGCGGCGTTCCTGCTCGCGGCGTTCGCGACGCGTGGGAAGGTCGTCGTCGTTGTGATGCGTGCGGGAGTCGTCGACGTCGTCTTCCGGCCACGCATACGTGGTTTCCTGCATGACCATGGGCGCACGGGCCTCGGCGGTCTGGTGGGTCCACGCAGTGCTGTCCCACCAGCGAAGCTGGGGAAGCCCAAGCGGATCCGGATACCATCCGGCCGGCGCGCCATAAAAACTGTTGTTGTCCAAGAATCGACCCCCGAAATCACGTCTACTTGGTTACCTGTGAAGTCTAGAGTGCAATCGGCGCATTGAAAACACCCCTCCTGCCCCAAAGCGGGGGGCGATCGAATTGTGATCTCGTCGAGGCCCGCGCCAGCGGCATCCGACGTCGTGTTGACCGGGGCGATCCGGAACTGGAAGACTCGACCGCAGTGGACATCTCACTTATGGTCGCGCTGGTCGTCGTGCTGGCTCTGTTCTTCGATTTCACGAACGGTTTTCACGACACCGCCAACGCGATGGCTACCCCTATCGCCACCGGCGCCCTGAAGCCGAGGGTTGCGGTGTCGATCGCCGCGATCCTCAACCTGGTGGGCGCGTTTCTCAGCACGGAGGTCGCGAGAACCATTTCCGGCGGGCTCATCCGCGAAGGTGGCGGCGGGATCCAGATCACGCCCACCATGATTTTCGCGGGCCTCATCGGTGCCATCATGTGGAACCTCGCAACCTGGCTGCTCGGCCTGCCCTCCAGCTCATCCCATGCCCTGTTCGGCGGCCTCATCGGCGCCGTCATTGTCGGCGCAGGCGTCGGTGCGATCGATCCGGGCGTTCTGCTCAGCAAAATTGTGTTCCCCGCCGTCCTCGCACCGTTCATGGCGGCGGGCATCGCTTTCGTCGCGACCAAGATCGCCTACCGGGTCACGTCGGGGCACCACGCGCACGCCGCTCGGCAGCGATTCCGGGTCGGGCAGGTCTTCACGTCGAGCCTCGTGTCGCTTGCCCACGGCACGAATGATGCGCAAAAGACGATGGGCGTCATCACGCTGACTCTCATCGCCGGTGGATTCCAGGCGGCCGGAACGGGACCGGAGTTCTGGGTGATCGCCGTGTGCGCGCTCGCCATCGCGCTGGGAACCTACGTCGGCGGCTGGCGCATCATCCGTACCGTGGGAACGGGAATCACCGACGTGTCGCCCGCACAGGGCTTCGCGGCCGAGGCATCGACGACCGCGACCATTCTCGCGAGCACCCACCTCGGGTTCGCCCTGTCGACGACCCAGGTCGCCAGCGGCTCGGTCATCGGCGCAGGTCTGGGGCGAAATCGGCATTCCGTTCGCTGGCGGGTTGCGGGCCGCATCGGCGTTGCGTGGCTTGTGACTCTGCCGTGCGCGGCGATCATGGCGGCCATTGCGGAACTTGTGGCGCGGCTCGGTCCCTGGGGGATCGCGGCCGACGCCCTCGCCGGCGCGACGGTGATCATGCTCATGTTCCGCCGCGCCCGCAAGAACCCCGTCAATCACACCAATGTGACCGGAGAGGTGCCGGTCGCGAAACACACCCCCAGCATGATGTTGCCGAAAGTTCCGCCCAGCATTGCCAGCGCGAAGCCGCCGAAGGTTCCGACGGCAGACACCCCAACACCACACAGGGATCAGGCATGACCGGGACGAGGCCGGTGAGGGCGCGATGATCGAGTGGGAGTCGTTCGTTTTGGTGGCGGTCGTCTCGCTCGTGGCGGCGAGCGTGGTGGTCACGATCGCCTCGGTCGGCATCAGACTGCTCGAGAATGCCGCTCACGCCCGACGAGGGGATCCGGGTCGGGGGAAAGCAAGGCTCGCGGTGGCGCGCACGCTGTTCGGCGTGTGCGGGGCGCTCGTCCTGTTTGGCGTGTATCTCATCGTTCCAGCCTTCCACTGAGATTTTTCGGGGCGGACCCGCGGGTAGAGTTGGAGCATCCATCGTCGAAGGAGATCATCGGATGTCTGAAGCGCCAAGCGCGTTGCCCGTCGACCAGCCAGAGGGACCCACGAGGACCGAGCGCGACACGGTGGGGCCACTGGAAATTCCTGCCGATGCCTACTGGGGCATCCACACGGCCAGGGCGAGGGAGAACTTCCCGATCACCCGCCGCCCGATCTCGGTGTACCCGGACCTCATCCGGGCGCTCGCGATGGTGAAGCAGGCCGCCGCAAGGGCCAACAAGGAACTCGGAACGTTGAGCGCGGGGAAAGCGGATCTCATCGACCGGGTGTGCCAGGAAATCGTCGACGGCGAACTGCACGACCAGTTCATGGTCGGCGTCATCCAGGGCGGCGCGGGCACGTCGACGAACATGAACACGAACGAGGTCATCGCCAACCGCTGCCTCGAGATCCTCGGGAAGCCGTTCGGCGACTATGTCGACATGCATCCGATCGATGATGTGAACCGCAGCCAGTCCACCAATGACGTGTACCCGACCGCGATCAAGCTCGCCATGGTGCTCAGCCTCCAGCGTTTGCTCGCTGAACACGTGAAGCTCACGGAGTCGTTCGCGCGCAAGGGAACCGAGTTCGCGCACGTTCTCAAGGTCGGGCGCACCCAGTTGCAGGACGCCGTGCCCATGACGCTCGGCCAGGAGTTCAACGGGTTCGCCCACACGATTGCCGAGGACTACGACCGTCTGAACGAGACGATTCCGTGGCTCAACGAGATCAACATGGGAGCGACCGCGATCGGCACGGGAATCACGGCCGACCCGCGCTACGCGGACGCCGTACGCCGCCACCTGGTGGAGATCACCGGCATCAACATGGTCACCTCGCCCGACCTCATCGAGGCGACGAGCGACGCGGGCATCTTCATGACCCTGAGCGGCCACTTGAAGCGCGCGGCGGTGAAGCTGTCCAAGATCTGCAACGACCTCCGGCTGCTCTCCAGTGGCCCGCAGGCCGGAATCGGCGAAATCAACCTGCCGATCCGGCAGGCCGGCTCCTCGATCATGCCCGGCAAGGTCAACCCGGTGATTCCCGAGGTGGTGAACCAGGTGGCGTTCAGCATCATCGGAGCCGACGCGACGGTGACGGCGGCCGCGGAGGCGGGGCAACTTCAGCTCAACGCGTTCGAGCCGGTCATTGCGCACAGCATTCTGCAGTCGCTCGCCTGGATGACGAACGCGTGCTACACGCTGCGCATCCACTGCATCGACGGGATCACGGCGAACATGTCGCGGCTCGCCGCCCAGGTGGAGTCCTCAGTCGGCGTGGTCACCGCGCTCACGCCGTACATCGGCTACGCCGCGTCGGCGACGCTCGCCCACACGGCGCTCACGACGAACGCCTCGATCGCCGAACTCGTGGTCGAGGCCGGGCTCATGAAGCCGGAAGAGGTAGCCAGGGTGCTGTCGCCGGAGCGGCTGAGCGGGCTCATGCCGGTGACGAGCGCCATCACCATCATTCCGGACGCGGCGAGCGCGGCGAACGAGGAGTAAGCGTCAGTTACTTCTCGTCGTCGTCGTCGATTTCGACGTCGAGCGCTTCGTCGCGGGCCTTCCCGGCCGCGATGATCACGCCGTCGACGACGTGTTCGCTGCGGTCGACGATTCGATCGCGCACCACTTTCGCCGTCTTCGTGACGTTGTCCGACGCATCCTGAGCGGCTTTCGCCACCTTCTTCGACGCCTCCTTCGCCTTCTTCGACGCCTGTTTGGAGGACTTGGCCACCTTTTTCGAGACGCCCCTTGACGTCTCCGCGACCTTGCCGGATACGTCCTTCGTGGTCTCGGCGACCTTGCCCGTCACGTCGCGCGCGATGACGGTTGTTCGGGCCGCAGCATCCTGCGCTCCGGCCACCGCGGCCTTCGTGCCGGCGACGACTTTCTCCTGAACGAGGGGGGCGTTCTCCTTGACGTACTCCTGAGTCTGGGTGACGACCTTCTGAACGCGCGGGTCCTCCCACGCGTCGGTTGCCTTCGCCTTGATCCGCTCGTACTTCGGGCGCCCGGCACGGGCACCGAGCACGTAGCCGACACCGAGGCCGACGAGGAAGAGGAATTTAAGTCGCATGCGTCAACGGTACCGGGTCACCCTGAGAATCGCTCCTTCGCCCGTGGTTCCGGCGGCTGGGCGACCCGCCAGAGGTGCAGACCGGCGTAGCTGCGGTAGGGTGCCCAGCGGTGGCCGTATTCGGAAATTCCCGTCGGCGTCGCAGGGAGGCCGAGCCGCGCAGCCCCCTTCACCAGGACGAGGTCCGTGGCAAGGAGGACATCCGGCGCACCGAGGGTGCGCATCGCCACATACCCGGCCGTCCATTCTCCGACGCCGGGGAGGGTGATCAGGCGTTCGGTGAGTTCGGCCGTCGTCAGGCCGGCATGCAGGTCGAGGGAGCCGGAGGCGAGCGCGAGCGCAGCGCCGTGCACTGCGGCCACGCGCTGCCGGGGTCCGCGGAGCACATCCAATCCGTGCTCGGCGAAATCAGCGGCGGCGGGGAACAGTCCGGTCCCGTCGAGTTCTCGGGCAAGCCGGGCGAGCACCGTGCGCGCGGCGGCGATCGAGATCTGCTGGCCGATCATGGTGCGCAGCAGCTGCTCGGCGGGATCGAGGCTGCCCGGGAGCCTGATGCCCGGATTCGCCGACACGGCGGCGGACAACGCCCCATCGCCCGAAAGGTGGGCGTCGATGGCCGCAGAGTCGGCATCCAGATCGAACAGCCGCCGAACGCGGGGCACCAGCTCTGCGGGAAGGGCGCTTCCGTCGAGGGAGGCGATCACGGCATCCGGTCCATCGAGCTCGACGGACAGTTTCGCAACCGAACCGTCCGGCGTCCGGATGAACCTCTCGTAGTGGGTGTCGTCTCCGGCCTCGACGCCGGGGATGGCGTGCCCCGAAAGGTAACGCAGGACGCCGGCCCCATCGAACGGTGGGAGGGTGGAGAGCCGCGTCGACATCACGAGTCCACTCTCGCACGCCCCACCGGCGCCGATACGCTGGAGGCATGGAACCCAGGTCGCATTCCGGAATCGCCATGGTCGGCAGCGCAAACATGGACATCGTGTTTTCGGTGGAGCGCATCCCGAGTCCAGGCGAGACGCTTCTCGCGGATTCGGTGGCCAGGTATCCGGGCGGGAAAGGCCTCAACCAGGCCGTCGCCGCAGCGCGGGCGGGGGCAGCGACAACCTTTATCGGCGCTCTCGGAAAGGATGAGAACGGTTCGGAGCTGTTCGCGACGATGGCGGATGCCGGAATCGATTCGAGCCTCGTACGGCGCGTTGCCGCCGACACCGGTCAGGCCTTCATCGTCGTCGCGGACAGCGCAGAGAACACGATCATCGTGGCCTCCGGCGCGAACGCCCGGGTTGCTTCCCTCACCGATTCCGAACGGGACGCGGTGTCTGGCGCGGCAGTACTCCTCCTGCAGCTCGAACTGCCGCTGGAGGTCGTGATCGAGTCGGCGCTCGCCGCGCGCTCCGCCGGCACCACCGTCATGCTGAACGCCGCGCCCGCACGGGACATCCCGGACGAGCTGATCGCCACACTCGACTATCTCATCGTCAATGAGCACGAGGCGAGCCTTCTGGGCGGAAGCGAAGACCTGGCCGAAGCCTCGCATCGGCTTGCCGCACGCGTCGAGCACCTGATCGTGACGCTCGGCCGGGAGGGCTCGGTGATCTACCGCCGCGGCGACGAGGCGGCCAGGGTCCCCGCGCGCGACGTCATGGCCATCGACACGACGGGCGCCGGGGACACCTTCTGCGGCGCCTTCGCGGCGGCTATCGCGGAAGGCCAGGGCATCGCGGACGCTGCGACCTTCGCCACGGCCGCCGCCGCCCTGTCGGTGCAGATTCTCGGCGCGGTGCCCTCCATCCCCTCTCGCGACCGGATCGAGGCAATGCTCGCGGAACCTGCGTAACCTGACGCTCACGGGGGATACTGAACGCAGGCACGGAAATCGACCTCGGACAAGGAGTGCGCATGGACACCGAGACCCTTTCAGCCATCGTCGCGTTCGCGACGGCGGGCTGGGTGCTTGCCGTCCTGCTGCAGCTGGTCGATGTCATCACCGGCCATCAGGTGCGCCGCGCCGGCAGGGCCGCCGGGACGCGCGACCGCGACCGTGTTCTGTCCTGGGCGACAGCGATGTGCGCGATCGTGCTCATCCTGGTCATCCTCGGCGTCGACTATGCTGCGCGGCTGCTTCTGGACCGTGCAGAAGTGATGTGGGGGGCTTTGCTTCTCGTTGCCCTCATCGCCGTCGTCGCCATCACAGCGCTCCTGGCCGCACGAGCCCTTCGGCGCCCGCAAACCGGCTACCAGGTGATCAGGGACGAGTTGCGGGCGCTGACCGGTTCGCGCCTAGCCAGGGGCAGGCTTGCCGACTATCGGACCTGGCTTTCCGCGATCGATGCCCGGGGAAGCGATGTGCGCCGACGCGTGGTGACCGGCCGATGGGTTCGGGGGATCCCTGCCCTGGTCGCGATCGTGGCGTTCGCGGCGGCGGCGTGGCTCGCGGCCGCCAACGCGCTGCAGCCCTGGCAGGCCGCCCTGTATCTTGTGGCTGCTGCGGCGAGCGTGTGGCTCGGGGTGTGGGGTGCCAGGATTTCGCTCGCGCGCAACCTGGCCATCCATGCCGTGCATCAGAAGCAAAGGGCGGAAGCGATCCTCATGCTGGAGGATCTGGATCGCAAGACGCCGCGCAAAGTCGCCGGGCTAAGCGAGCGGGTCTCCAGGGCGCTCGCGATCCTCCGCGAGCAGCAGGGCCAGAACAGTTCCCCGCAGAATCCTGGGCACCGGGAGGGTTAGCGCACAACGGTTCCGCCCGACTCGATAGACTTGCATGTCCGAAAACAAGGGGTGTGAGCCTGGGTGGCATCGAGCGAGCTGGAGCGCGAACGCGCCTACGTGGGGATGTTGTACCGGCGGCTCGACGACCTTCAGCGCGAAGCCGAGGAACAGCTCGCCCAGGTTCGGGCGCAGAACGTCGGCGGCGGGCATCAGGCCAGAAGCGAGCGCGACAGCTTCGCGAAACTCTATGAAGACCGCATCGTCCAGCTGCGGGACGTGGGGGAGCGCCTCGCGTTCGGCCGGCTCACGAGCGACTCGGACGAGGGGGGACTCGTCCACCGCTATATCGGGCGGATCGGGCTGCGCGACGCCTCCCGCACGCCCATCCTTCTGGACTGGCGGGTTCCGCAGGCCAGCGCGTTCTATCAGGCGACCGCGAAAACTCCCATGGGCGCGCGTGCGAGGCGCCACCTGATTTCCAGCGGCCGCACGCTGTCGCGCATCGAGGACGAGATCTTCGATCCCGAACTTCTGGACGATTCGTCCGTGCACCTGCAGGGGGAGGGCGCACTCCTCGCCGCACTTTCCGCCCAGCGCACGGGGCGGATGTCCGACATCGTGGCCACCATCCAGGCCGAACAGGACCGCATCATCCGCTCCGAGCTCGGCGGCATCCTCGTCGTGCAGGGCGGCCCTGGCACGGGCAAAACTGCCGTCGCGCTGCACCGCGCGGCCTACTTGCTCTATTCGCACCGCGACCGGTTGCGCTCGAGCGGCGTGCTCATCGTCGGGCCGTCCCGATCGTTCCTGAAGTACATCGAGGCGGTGCTCCCGTCGCTTGGCGAATCCGGGGTCGTGCTCGCGAGCGTCGGCCAGTTGTATCCGGGACGGGAAGCGACCCAGGTTGAGTCGCCCAGAGTCGCCGAACTAAAGGGGAGGAGCGCCATGGCCGGCGTCCTGGCCCGTGCTGTGGAGTCCCGCCAGCGGGTACCTGCCGGGCCGCAGCCACTCGAGGTCAACGGTGAGACGCTCACTCTCGAGCCGGAGCTTGTGGCGGCCGGCATTCAGCGCGCTCGCGAGAGCGGCAAGAGCTACAATCTGGCACGCGTCGTATTCGTGAAAACGGCGCTCACCGCGCTCACGCGGCAGCTCGCGGACAAGCTTCGCGCTCAGGGCAACTCCATCGACGACTCCGATTTTGCGATGCTGCGGGAGGACATCCGCAGCGCCCAGGACGCACGGGTCGCGCTCAACACCGCGTGGCTCCCGCTTACGCCGGAAAAGCTCCTGCAGGACCTTTACGCGCGCCCGCAGTGGCTCGCGTCCCTGACGCCGGACTGGTCAGCTGAGGAGCGTGCGCTGCTTCGCCGCGACCGGTCGGCGCCGTTCACGGTGTCCGACATCCCGCTCCTGGATGAGGCGGCCGAGCTCCTCGGCGACGTGCCGACCGACAACGTGGCAGCACGCAGGGAAGAGAAGCTGCAGCACAAGCGCGACATCGAAAACGCGGAACAGGCCATCGCGAACATGGGGGTGGACGGCAGGGTCGATGCGAAGCAGCTTGCCGCCGGATTCGCGGAGTTCGCGGATGCGGGAACGACGGCAGAGCGTGCAGCAGCGGATCGCACGTGGGCGTACGGCCACATCGTGGTCGATGAGGCGCAGGAACTGACTCCCATGCAGTGGCGGTTGCTGCTGCGGCGCGGGCCGTCCCGCTCGTTCACGATCGTCGGCGACATTGCGCAGGCCGCATCGAGTTCGGCGGCGGAAACCTGGGAGCACGCGCTCGCGCCACTCATCGGGCAGCGAGCGGAAGGCGATCGGTGGCGCCGCGAGGAACTCACGGTGAACTACCGCACGCCATCCCAGATCGCGGCGGCGGCGGAGTCGATGGCGATCGCCCACGGCCTCCCGGTGACGAGGTCGGTGTCTGTGAGGGAGAGCGAATGGCCGATCCAGTTTGTGCCGGAAATTCTCGAGGCCGTGAATCTCGCGCTCGACGTCGATGGAACTGTTGCGGTGATTGCGACGGATGACCGCCTCGACGGGATCCGCGAGGTGCTCGCCCGGGCATTTCCGGGGAAGGTGGGGTCGGCCGCGGACGGATTGGGCTCGGATGTCACGGTGCTCGGCACGAACGAGGCCAAGGGGCTCGAGTTCGATTCCGTCGTGATCGTCGATCCTGAGGCCATCGTCCTGGCAACCGAGCGCGGCCCGGCCGCGCTATATGTTGCGATGACGAGGCCGACACAGCGGCTCGTGTTTGCCGAAGCTGGCGATCTTCCGCCCGGGCTCTAAAACCGCGCGAGCGCGGGCAGAACGTTGAAAAGCCAGACCGCGATGACGGCGACGATGATCAAACCTCCGACGAGGGGGACGCCGCGCTGGAGCCTGCGGCCCTGCCGCGCAACCGTGTTGGCGGCCATCCGCGCGCCGAGCGGCGACGTGCCGGCAGCGCTGGCAACGCCGCTGGCGGCCCGGTCATCCGCATAGCGTTCCGTGCGGGTCAGGGTCCTGTCGCCCACGGTGTCGACGATTCGGGCAATGCGCGCGAGCATTGCCGCGTTCAGCAGATCGAACGGCCGCGCGGAGTACAGGAACATCCAGTCGTCCACGATTTCAACATCAAACTGTGCCGCCTCATCGATGAGGCGCGCCATGAGATCCGGCGTGAAGACGTAGAGGGCATCGCGTTCGTACTCTTTGGGACAGTACAGCGTGAAGTACGTGTCGAAATCCCCTTCGAGCCGGAGCACCTGGCTGCGGGAAAATTTGACGGGCAGATTCGAACCGAAGAAATTGTTCGACTTCGCATCCAGAATCATCTGTGGCAGCATCCGATCCAGCTTGATCGCGAGGTAACCCCAGTGGTGCACGGTGCGGTTTTTGCCGGAGCCGGTCGTGTAGTCGAGGTTCCCCACGTCGAAGGATGGCGGAGCCGCCCTTGACAAGCGTTCCGGCACGCGCCGCGCCGACCCGATGCCGAAGATCGCGCCCGCATAGCCGGGGACGATTCCGTTGGCCGTGAACGCGAGGCCATTGGCCGCGGCGAATCGAGACAAGCGCAGCAATCGAGCCCACGTCGCCTGGCTGGCAGCGAGCCGGAACGCGGTGATCACTCCGGCCGCAACGAGCATGGTGACGAGGATGACGAACGTGCTCGACCCCTGAGAGAAAAACCGGGAGTAAAGCCACAGCAGAATGCTGAGGGCAAAAACGCCGGCGCTGATCGTGACGACGAGCACGACACCGGAAGATACGGAGGCTCCCGGAGTCATCGAGCGGGCAGACTCCCGCCGAAACGCCGCAATCTCCTGACGGGTGACAGGCGAGGTGAGCGGCGAGTAGTCGAGTGTTGTCACGTTCCCGCTCTCCGGTTGTTCACGGTGTTTGCCGGTCTCCCGGAATCGTAGCGGGGTCGAGCGCTCGGCCGCATGCCATCCTTGAAGGGTGAGCATCCTGAGCGACGACCTCCTGGAATCCATTCACTCCCGCGCAGCAGGGTACGACCGCGAGAATTCGTTCTTCGCGGAGGACCTCGACGAGTTGCGCGCCGCCGGCTACCTCACGGCGCTCGTTCCGACTCATCTTGGCGGGCTCGGCCTGTCGCTCCGCGATCTCGTACACGAGCAAAGGAAACTCGCGAGCGCTGCTCCTGCGACCGCTCTCGCTGTCAACATGCACTTCGTCTGGAACGGAATCGCAAAAACCATGCTCGACCGCGGGGACGATTCGCTCGAATTCGTTCTCACCGAGTCGGCAGCGGGCGAGGTGTACGCCCTTGCCATCAGCGAGGCCGGAAACGACCTCGTGCTGTTCGGAAGCACGACCGATGCCGTGCCGCAGCCGGACGGCGCCTACGAGTTCACGGGCACGAAAATCTTCACGAGTCTGTCGCCGGCCTGGACGAGACTCGGACTGTTCGGACTGGACAGCACCTCGCCGGATGCCCCGAAGCTCGTCCACGCGATCGTGGATCGCGACGCTGCCGGCATCACGGTTCTGGACGACTGGGACACGCTCGGGATGCGCGCATCCCAGAGCAGCAGCACGCGCCTTACGGGCGTGCGGGCAGAGCCGGATCGGATTATCCGTCGGCTCGACCCCGGGCCGAACCCCGACCTGCTGATTTTCGCGATTTTCGCGAACTTCGAAACGCTGCTGTCCTCGGTTTACGTTGGCATCGCGCAGCGGGCGCTGGAGCTCGGCGTGGAGAATGCCGTGAAGCGCACGTCGGCGCGCAACGACGGTGCGCCCAAATCGCTCGACCCGGATGTCCGGTGGAAGCTCGCGGATGCCGCCATCGCCTTCGATGCGGTCCTCCCGCAGCTGGAGGCGATCGCCAGCGACCTCGACAACGTCGTCGACCGCGGAGACCAGTGGTTCCGCGCGCTCGTGGGGTTGAAGCTGCAGGCGACCGAGACGGCGAAATTCGTGGTCGACCAGGCCATCCGCGTGTCCGGGGGCGCAAGCTACTTCGCCGGAAACGAACTCGGGCGGCTGTATCGCGACGTTTTGGCAGGCGGATTCCATCCAAGCAATGAGGATTCGGCGCACGAAACGGTTGCCACGGCGTTGCTCGGCCCGTTGCCGTAGCCCCGCAGCCCCGCAGCCCCGGGGCCAGAAACGCCCCCAACAAAGACTCATCGCCCGGTGCGGCACTTGGTGCGGCACTTCCGGGCGATGAGTTGATCTACTTCCAGAGTGCACCCAAAAGCGCTCTCGTGCAAGTGTTTTGTGGAAGCACGCGCATCCACCTGTGTGACTGCCCCCGGACTGGCGACATCACAAGTGGGGGTCTCCGTTTTGCCCCCGATTCAGTAACGTCGGAAGCGGACGCATCGTGGGGGCGATCCGGGTGTATTCGATTTCCTAGAGCGGTGAGGGGGTGGACGCGTTGCGCAACGGCGCACTCGACCATAGCTCTCAGACGTCCCGTCACCCGCTGTCCACGGTCGACGACTTTCTGGCGCTCCACGACGCGGGGCCGCCACAGCGGCTGATTCCCCGACTGATCGGCCGCAACCCGATCGCTGCGCCGCACCGTGCCGCATACCGCCGGGCGTGCGGCGATGTGATCGTCGCCGATTCGCTGGACCAATTGGGCACGGGCTGGCTGATTTTCCGCGCGGTACCGGTGGGGCGAGACATTGACGATCTCGAATACGTCGCCATTGGGCCTGCCGGTGTCTTTTCCATAGCCGTCCGCCAGCACCCAGGTGGCGCGCTGTGGATCGACGGAGGCGTGCTGCTTGTCGACGGCGAGCGGATGCCGTACATCCGGGAGGCCGAGTTCGAGGCCGTGCGCGCGTCGCAGCTCATCTCCGAGGTGGTTGGCTCGCGGGTGGAGGTAACGCCGTGCCTCGTCATCGTTGAACCCAAGAGTCTGACTGTGGCGAAGCCGCCGCGGCGCGTTGCCGTGCTCACCCCACGCGACGTGCGTCCGTGGCTGAAGGGACTTCCGCGGGTCCTGACCGCGGAACGCGTGGAGGCGTTCCGCGTGGCCGCGTCGCAGCAGGAAAGCTGGCAGGACACTCGGAACCCCACGGTGGATGCTGCTGGCGTTCTCGACCGATTCCGGAAGGTTCATGCGGAGGTGAATCAGGCCCGCCACGTGCGGCTGACCTGGGTCACCGGCGCTTTGGTGCTGTTCTGGCTCATGAGTGTGGTGGGGATCGGCGGATTCACCACGAGCCTGTTGTTCCGCTGACGCGGCCCGCGCCGAAGCTAGTGGAACAGGAGCGAGAAGATCGCTATCGCGGCGACCGTCGCCGTGGCCAGGAACGCCACCAGGCCGACAATCAGAAGCGATCGCGACTGGTTCATCCGTTGAATGGCGGTCGTGCTGTTCTTCTCGGTGAGAGCGTCGCGAGCGTCGGCAAGAGTGCGGAAGGTGCCAATTCGGCGGCCGTTTCGATCGGTTGCCCGATATTTGCCGCGCGGCGTGCGATCGACGGCTCCGGCAACTTCGCCATCGTATTCGGCGACCCAGCGTGTGGGGAGCACGGGAACCCATTCCGGGTTTTCGTAGGGAACAACCGGTTCATCGGCGGCGGAAGCCATGTGTGAACTGCCTTTCCGGACTTTCCAAAACGGTGGTCCAACATCAGGCCCGTCACGGTAGCGAGGGCTCTGTTTCTCGTGAGCAATAATCAGGAGGAGTCCGCAGTGACCTAGAAAGTATACCGGCCGGGAGTTTTGTTTGCCGGTGTCCAGCGCTCATCCGGCGCATACTCAGGCTCGGCGCGGTGTGCAGGAGGGGAGATTGCGGGCGTGGAGGAGGATATCGACCGAATGTAACAATTGACAACAGACTTGGGCGGGGGCTGTTTCTGGTCAGGAAACTCCACTACTGTCTATATCGCAGTTGCAGTACCTCGCAGATCTTGATTGCCAGTGAACCGGAAACGGGAATCTGATCCTTTCGGGAGCGGACGATGAACACCGCGACGAGTGGATTCGAAAGTCGGATCCACGCGAGCAAGACTCCTGAAGGAGAAGAAAAAAATGGCAGTAGGCACCGTTAAGTGGTTCAACGCGGAAAAGGGCTTTGGTTTCATCGCCCCTGAGGACGGAAGTCCTGACGTGTTCGCCCACTACTCGGCCATCACCGGCAGCGGCTACAAGTCGCTCGATGAGAACCAGAAGGTCGAGTTCGACCTTGCACAGGGCCCGAAGGGCCCGCAGGCGGAGAACATCCGCCCGCTGTAATCACTGAACTGGCCGGCCCCGCGCAGCGCTCAAGCGCCGCGGGGTCGGCTTTTTCGTTGCCCGGAAGTGCGGTGCGATTGCGCCCGCGCCCGGCAAACGCACCCGTTCGACCGGGCGTACTTGCCTCAAACGGGAACAATCGCGTGTCTGTGGCGGTTGCTTGCTTAGACCTCGACAAGGATGGAACACATGACTGACGCGCCAACGATGACTTCGCCCGAAGCCGAACTCGCCACATTTCGCGAGCGCCGCAACCAGGCTGTTGTGCAACCGCTGGGCAACCTCGCGCTCGTCACGACGCAGTGGATCGATTCGGAGCAGACGGTGTGGGGCGTGCCAGGGTTGTGGGCGCCGTTGCCAGCCGGGGAATCCGGGCTGCGGCTGACCGCCGTGGCGGCCGACGGCATCCGCGTCGACGGTGAGCTCGTGGAGGGAACCGTAGCTGTCGCGGGCAAGGACTCCGCGAAGCCCGCAGACATCGTCTTCAGCGACACCGTGCGCGGTTTCGTGATCGCCGGACCCACGGGCAATTACGCATTGCGCGTGTGGGATGCGAATTCGGAGGGCATCCGGAATTTTGGCGGAATCGACGCGTACCCGTACAACGCCAGCTGGGTCGTCGATGCGCAGTTCACGGCGAAGCCGGGCACGACAATTCCTTTCGAACACAGCAAGGACGACGGGGTGACTCGCGAACTCTCGATCCCGGGCGAGATCTCATTCCGCAAGGATGGCGTCGACTATTCGCTCGCGGCCATCGAGTCGGGTCGCGCCCTGCAGATCGTGTTCTCCGATGCGACGAGCGGCGTGGACACCTATAGCGTCGGCCGCTTTCTGTTTGTTGCCCCGGATACGTCAGGAAGGGTGACGCTCGACTTCAACCGCGCGGTGCTCCCGCCCTGCGGGTTCTCGTACGCGTTCAACTGCCCGATGCCGCCGAAGCAGAACCGGTTCGCCGTCCCGATCGAGGCGGGAGAGAAGAACGT
>OEIU01000827.1_pt1 | contig 24495 bp, 26 predicted proteins | sample 1539221 | NCBI WGS metagenome assembly OEIU01 (sample SAMN03792071, study PRJEB22550) | activated sludge metagenome | feature: wastewater treatment plant; material: activated sludge; isolation source: Wastewater treatment plant of a petroleum refinery complex | place: Argentina: Zarate | collected...
ATTCCTGCAGCTACGGAATTCACGCCTCTGGTTTCCGCGCAAAGCGCCTGGCACCGGATCCTTGTGGGAACTCCGGGTGTAATCCAGGGCGATTTGCCAGCATGCAACCTGAGGCCGTGCATGGCTCCGGACAGTCCGGGCGCCGTTGATGGTTGCCGGGTACCGGGAAATCCGGCGATGCAGTTTACGAGTCTGTGATTTCGTGGTGTTGGGTCCGCAGGTGCGGCCCGTGCCACATGCAGTACGCATGGTTCCGGCGCGTTGTCGCCCGCCACGCAAACGGCCTGGATGGAACAAGCCATCGGGCTGAGCCCTCATTACGCGAGATCTGCGCATGACCCACGCCGTGAGGCGTCGGGCAACCGGATCGGATATGAATACCCCGATAGCCGAAATCGAAATCCAGCAAGAAGAATCCGCCACGGCGTTCCCGCCCGTCCCGCAGCAGCAGGAAATGCCGCTGGCGCTGGTACGTGGCGAACCGCTCCTGCAGATGCCGCAGGACCTGTACATACCGCCGGACGCGCTCGAAGTCATCCTCGATGCATTCGAGGGGCCGCTCGATCTGCTGCTCTACCTGATCCGTCGGCAGAACCTCGACATTCTCGACATCCCGGTCGCCGAGATCACGCGTCAGTATGTCGACTACATCGACCTGATGCAGGAAATGCGGCTCGAGCTGGCTGCCGAATACCTTGTCATGGCCGCCATCCTGGCCGAGATCAAGTCGCGCCTGTTGTTGCCGCGCCCGCCGGAAGCCGAAGGCATCGAAGACGATCCGCGCGCGGAACTGGTGCGGCGGCTGCAGGAGTACGAACGCTTCAAGAAGGCCGCCGCCGATATCGACGAGTTGCCGCGCATGGAGCGAGACACCGCTGCGGCTTCGGTATACGTGCCGGACCGCAACGTCATCCGCCTGCCGCCTCCGGTCGACCTTCGGGAACTGCTGCTGTCCCTCAAGGATGTCCTCAATCGCGCCGAACTGTTCAGCCACCACGCCATCCAGCGCGAGGCCCTGTCGGTGCGCAATCGCATGAGCGACGTCCTGCGCGCCCTCGGCAACGGCGAGTTCCATCGATTCGAAACGCTTTTCGACCTCAGCGAGGGACGCCACGGAATCATCGTGACCTTCCTCGCCATCCTCGAGCTGGCCAAGGAGCAACTCCTGGAAATATCACAGGGCGAAGCGCTGGCTCCGATCTACCTCAAATCGTTGGCTTCCGCCGACTGACCGCAACCACACATGATCGAATTCGAACTCCTCAAACGCATCATCGAAGCCGCGCTGCTGGCCGCCGGCAATCCGCTCACGACCACGCAGCTGCTGGCGCTGTTCGGCGAAAACGAAGCCACCAGCCACGACGAGATAGCGCGGGCCATCGCATCGCTGCAGGCCGATTGCGAGTCGCGCGGCATCGAACTGCTGGAGGTGGCATCGGGCTTCCGCTACCAGGTGCGCCAGGATGTCCATCCGTGGGTCGCCCGCCTCTGGACCGAACGGCCCAGCCGCTATTCGCGCGCCTTGCTGGAAACGCTCGCCCTGATCGCGTATCGCCAGCCGATCACGCGCGCCGAAATCGAACAGATTCGCGGCGTCGCGGTTTCCACGCATATCGTCAAGACGCTCGAAGAGCGCGAATGGATCCGCGTCGTCGGACATCGCGATGTTCCCGGCAAGCCGGCGCTGTTCGGCACGACGCGCGGGTTCCTCGACTATTTCAACCTCAAGTCCCTCGACGAGCTCCCCTCGCTGGGCGAGATCCGCGATCTCGAGGACCTCGACCCACAACTGGCGCTCGGACCGCCAACCGCGGACGACGCCGGGTCGGGCATCGACGCCGATCCGGAACGGCTTGCCGAGGTTGTTGAAGAACTCGAGGCTGCCGGGCACGAACATGCCGGTGCGAGAGCCGCCGTCGAATCCCACCTGTCCGCCGAGCCCGCCGGGGCCGGCAACCCATTCCCGAACTTGTCTGCGTCCGCAGCCGACGCCGAGACCACGGAGCAAGACGCATGACCTCACCTGTACGCAATGTACTGTCGCTGAAACGATCGGCCTCCGAAGAAGTAGCCGCGACCCTTGAAGAGCGCCTGCACAAGGTCCTGGCCACGGCCGGCCTGGGGTCGCGACGCATGCTCGAGGGCCGCATCGAGGCCGGCGAAGTCCAGGTCAATGGCAGCCCCGCCACGCTGGGCTCCAGTGTGCGCGCGGGCGATCGCATCGAACTGGACGGCAAGCGGTTCGTCGTCATCAGCGACAGTACCGAGCATGCACGCGTGCTCGTCTACAACAAGCCCGAAGGCGTCATGACGACGCGCGAGGATCCCGAAGGACGTCCCACCGTATTCGAACAGCTGCCCCGCCTGAAGGGCGCGCGCTGGATTGCGGTGGGCCGACTCGACATCAATACCACCGGCTTGCTCCTGCTGACCACCGATGGTGCGCTGGCCAATGCGCTGATGCACCCAAGCTCGGAGCTCGAGCGCGAGTACATCTGCCGCGTACACGGCGAAGTGCCCGACGAGGTCATCGAACGCCTGCGCAGTGGCGTGGATCTCGAGGATGGTCCTGCCCATTTCGATGAAATCGCCGTCATCAGCCGCGGCGGCAGCCATTCATGGTTCCGCGTGGTGATTCGCGAGGGGCGCAATCGCGAAGTTCGCCGCATGTGGGAGGCTGTCGGCATGATGGTCAGCCGGCTCAAGCGCGTGCGCTACGCCAATGTCGAATTGCCTCGTCTGCTCAAGCGCGAGCAAAGCGTCGAACTCGAAGCCGATCAGGTCAAGACCTTGCGCGAGTTATGCGGCGCCGCGGAACCCGAGCCTTGCCTGACCCTGGCCCCGGTCATCGGCCAGCGACGCGCCATGCCGACCGAATTCCGTCCGGACCCGAACGCCCAGCAAGCCTGGACCAGCACGCGGACCGAAGAGGCACGCGAGTTCGGCCAGTTCGACCGCATACGTGATGATGGCTGGAAGGCACCCTCCGCCAACAAGGGCAAGCGTTCGCGTGGCGGCGGTGGCCCGCGCCCGTCCCGTCCGCGTGGCAAGCCCTCGCAGGCAGCGGGCTCGCAGTACGTCGATCCGGGTCTCAACCCGGCCGTGCTTCGTGCCTGGTTCCCCGATTCGCCGGTGCCGGGGGCGCGCAAGCGTAATTCAGGTTCCCGGGGTCCGGGTGGCCAGGGCCAGCGTCCGCAGGGCGGTCGTGGCAATCCGAATGCGGACGGCAATGTCGCGCATGGCAATCGCGCACCGGTCTTCGACAGTCCCGGCGGCAACCGGCCGCCACGTGGCAATCCGCAGCGCCGGGGTCCGGTGCACGGCAACCGGCCGCCAGCCGGCAATGTCCGCACCGACGATTCAGTGGGCAACCGCGCTGCGCGGGGCAACCCGGAACATGATGACGCACGGGGAAATCGCGCCCAGCCTGGCGATGGCAATCGTGACCAGGGCGTCTGGGGCAACCGGGGCAAGCCGCAACGCAACGACCAGCGCGGCAACACGTCGCGAAGCAATCCCAATCGCGGAAATGCCGCCCCGCGCGGTGGCAATGCCGGTCCGGGCGGTCGCCGTGGCAAGCCCGGGCAAGGTGGCAACCGGCGCGGACCCAAGGGCCAGGGTTGAAGCAACGCCCGACCCCCGCCCGGGAGTCGTCGTACCGCCAACGAAAGACGGCAGGACTTTCGCCCTGCCGTCCATGAACCAGCCTGATCGTTGCGATCAGTCGAGTTTCAGGCCCTTCTTGTTGCTGTCACGGCGCTTGCGCTCCTTGGCTGCATATTCGTCTTCGCAGCCATTGCGCTCGACCATCACGCAACTCAGGTAGTCGGTCACCTCGACCAGGACGGCACGAATGGCCTTGCCGGCTGGGGTGTTCTTTTCCTGCGAGAGCGATCCACCGAATCCGCCGCGGAAAACGCCGACGCTCACACCGCCGCCCGACGTGCGACCCTCGACCGTGCGCGAGAAATCCACTTCGCCGGTCGTCGCATTGACCACGCGCACGTCTACTGCGATGTAGGCTTCGCTCTTCTTGCCGCCGAGCGAGATGCCCTTGAAGCTGATGCCGCCGCCGGTGCTTGCCGTGTTCTCCTCATAGGAAGTGACCGTACCCATGACCAGGTAATCGGCACCGGTGAGCTTTCCGATCTGTGCTCCGCTGCCGGAGCGTACGCGTCCAGAGGCCGCCAGGTTCTGTTCCTCGAGGACCTTCTCGAGCTTGGCGCGCTCGACGACTCGGAAGCTCCCCGTGCTTGAAAGCTCGTTGGAGAGCATGCCGGAAAGTTCCCAACCCACACCTCCGCGCCACCACGCAGCACCCGACTCGTTCTTGAACTCGGCGACGCCCACTGACGGCTTGCCGCCCTGAGCGAGAGCCAGTCCTGCAAAACCCATTCCGGCAAGGGCCAGGGTGGCCGCGACGACAAACTTCTTCATCTTTCCTCTCCCGTTGAAAATGGACTTCTCATTGCTGCCCACCGGCCAGGTCGGCACGCTCGACCACGCGACTGCAGGTCCGTGACCGGCTCTTGAAAGCGGCCCAGGCAACCCGCCGATGGAGCGATTGGCCGGCATTCTAGCAGGCGATTTCACCGGAAAAGAGGGGCCGGTAGCCGCGACCGTACCCAAGCCCGTCACATGCGAATTGTGCGCCAGTTCACGCGACGCGTCCCGCCCGGCCGCGATCGTCGTGGATAACGTGATCGAAACACGCGGTTAACCGGGGCGACACACGACCTGAGTAAGCTCACCAGCCACGGCAACCAGGTGATTGAAGTCATGCAAAACCATCGCCAGACAGAAGCAAACATCCTCGGCTACCGTCTCGATCGCATCGAGGTGAGCGACAGGCAGACGCTTTGCTACGAGGTGCTGGGCCCGGAGAATGGAAGCGTGATCGCCAGCTTCCTCGATCGACCGTCCGCCGAACGGTTCATAGTCCTGCGCGAGCTGCGGAACATCAGCATCCGGCCGAGGAATCCCGCCTATTGATGCGGCACCCCCGCGGCTTGCGCGACTCGCCGGGCGTTGGCGACAACGCGTGCGTCCGGGTTTAGCCTTGCCACGCCGTCGGGTTCGGGTCAAAGTCGGCATCCGCTTCACCGGAGCCGGTCCTTGCCCAAGGTCACCATCCTGCACAACCCGCGCTGTTCCAAGTCGCGCGCCGCCCTGGCGTTGCTGGCCGAGCGCGGCATCGAACCGCAGATCATCGACTACCTTGCCGACCCGCCTGGCATCGAGGAACTCCGCAACCTGCTCCGGCTGCTCGGCATTGGCCCGCGTGAGCTGATGCGTCGGGAGGAAAGCGAATACCGCGAACTTGGCCTCGATGACGCGCAACTCGCGGATGCCGAACTGGTTGCCGCCCTGCACGCGCATCCACGCCTGATCCAGCGGCCCATTGTCATCGCCAACGGCAAGGCCGTGATCGGCAGGCCAACCCAGGCCATCCTGGAGATCCTCTGATGGACAAGTTGCAGGGCATGCAACTGTTCACCCGCGTCGTCGAATCCGGGAGCTTCACGGCCGGAGCCGCGCAGATGGGCATTTCGCGGGCCCTGGCCAGCAAGCTGATCCAGAACCTCGAGGATTCGCTCGGGGTGCGCCTGCTCAACCGCACCACCCGCCGGATCAGCCTGACCGATCCCGGCAAGAACTATTACCAGCGGGTCAGTGACCTGCTTGCCCAGCTGGCGGAAGCCGAGGCGGAAGCCGCCGAATTGCAGGTCGAGCCGCGTGGCCGCATGCGCGTCAGCGCACCCATTTCGTTCTCGGTGCTGCATCTTGCATCGGCGCTGTCGGAATTCCAGCGGCGCTTCCCGCGTGTCGAGCTGGAGCTCGACCTGGACGACCGCCAGGTCGATCTCGTCGAAGAAGGCTACGACCTGGCGATCCGCATCGGCAGGCTGGCGGACTCGTCGCTGGTAGCCCGGCGCATCGCCCCGGCCTGCCTTGCCCTGGTCGCCTCGCCGGGCTATCTGCAGCGTGCCGGCACGCCCCGCCATCCGGACGAGTTGGCCGGGCACGAGTTCCTCATGTACACGCTGTCCACGCGTCGCGATGAACTCGTGCTCGAGCGCGACGGGGAAAAGGTCGCAGTGAAGATTCACGGCAACCTGATGGTCAACAATGGGGATTACATTGCCGCATCCACGCTCGAGGGCAACGGCATCAGCCTGCTGCCGACGTTCATCGTCGCCTCGCACCTCAGGAGCGGTGCCCTGGTCAGCATACTTGGCGGGTGGAACGTCCCGCCGATAGCCATCCATGCCGTCTACGCCCAGACCCGGTCATTGCCGGCGAAAACCCGCGTGCTGATCGATTTCCTCATCGAGAGATTCGGGCCCGAGCCGCATTGGGAACAGCTCTGTTCCGGTGAGGCAAGTGGCAAACCAGGTCCTGCTAGGCATCCAGGCTGAAGGAGTCGGCATCCATCCATGCAGGAAAGCGCGTGCGATGGGCGGCGAGGGCAACCGGATCCAGGGCCACGGTGACGGTCTGCTCCTGGCCGCCCAGTTCGACCAGGGGCTGGCCGAGGAAATCGAGGGCGACGCTGTCACCGGCATAGGCGATGTCGTTGCCATCCACGCCCACCCGATTGACGCCGACGCAATAACTCAGGTTTTCGATCGCCCGGGCCCGGAGCAGGGTCGACCAGGCGTGGCGCCGCGGTGCCGGCCAATTGGCCACGAAAATCAGCAGGTCGTAATCGAAGCGCTGCCCTGTCGCGTCGTAGCGGTTGCGCAGCCAGACCGGAAAGCGCAGGTCGTAGCAGACCTGCGGGCAGATCCGCCAACCGTTGAGCTCGACCAGCAGGCGCCGGTTCCCTCCGACGTAGCGTTCGTGCTCGTTGGCCATGCGGAACAGATGGCGCTTGTCATAGATTTCGCGGCTGCCATCGGGCCTTGCCCAGACCAGGCGGTTGGCGCACTTGGCGCCGTCACGGATCACCAGGCTGCCGGTGACCACGGCACCCGACTCGACGGCCAGCGCGCTCAGCCAGCGCACGCCTTCGCCATCCATGTCCTCGGCGTTGCCCAGCGTCTCGTTGGTGAATCCGCTGAGGAAGGTTTCCGGAAGGACGACCAGGTCGCTCTGGCCACGCAGCTTGCGCACCATCGCACCGTAGTATTCGCGATTGGCCGGGGCGTCGTGCCAGCGCGTCGCCCCCTGCACGAGGGAGATCCGCAATGGTGAAGTCGGCATCTGGGCCATCTCAGAGGGCCTTAAGCCGCTGGGCTGCAGTACGCAGGATCTCATCGGACTTGGCGAAGCAGAAGCGCACCAGGCGCATCTCCGGCGGCGCGGATTCATAGAATGCCGAGACCGGGATGGCTGCAACGCCCGCGTTCTGGACCAGCCATTCGCAAAACCCGAAATCGTCCTTGTCGCTGATCGCCGAGTAGTCGACGAGCTGGAAGTAGGCACCGGCTACCGGCAGCAGGCGAAATCGGGAGCCGGCCAGCAGTTCGCGGAAGAAATCCCGGCGCGCCTGGTAGAAGGCCGGAAGCTGGAGGTAGTGTTCGGGCTGCTTCTCGAGGATCTCGGCCAGGGCTACCTGGGCCGGGGTGAACGTGCAGAAGGTCAGGTACTGGTGGACCTTGCGCAGCTCGGCGCTCAAGCGCGCCGGCGCGATGCAGTAGCCGACCTTCCAGCCCGTGCAGTGGTAGGTCTTGCCGAACGAGCTGACGACGAAGCTGCGCGCCGCGAGCTCCGCGTGCCGCAACACGCTCTGGTGCGCCATGCCGTCGAAGACGATGTGTTCGTAGACCTCATCGGAGAGGACGAGGATATCCGTGTCGCGCGTGATGTCTGCCAGCGCATCGAGGTCGGCTGCGGCGAATACCGCCCCGGACGGATTGTGCGGCGTGTTGACGATGATCATGCGCGTGCGCGGCGAAATCGCATCGCGGACGCGTTGCCAGTCGACGGAGAAATCCTGCGGGCTCAGGGCGAGGTGGACGGCGATGCCGCCGTTTAATTCGATCGCCGGTTCATAGCAGTCGTAGCATGGATCGAGCACGATCACTTCGTCGCCCGTCCTCACGACCGCCGCGATCGCGGCAAACAGCGCTTCGGTCGCGCCCGAGGTCACCGTCACTTCGGCATCGGCGTCGACCTTGCACTGGTACAGGGCCTCGCTCTTCAGCGCGATTTGCTGGCGCAGAGCAGGCCATCCGGTGGCCGGCGCGTACTGGTTCTTGCCCGAGTTCATCGCCTCGGTCAGCGCGTCGCGCAAGGCCTGGGGACCGTCGAAATCGGGAAAACCCTGGCCCAGGTTCACCGCCTTGTGGCTCGCCGCAAGCTGGCTCATGACCGTGAAGATGGTTGTCCCCACTTTTGGCAACTTGGTTTCAATCTTCATCGCAACCCATTGGTTTTTATTGAGAAACGGCGCGCGATATTCTCGCGCGCCGACTCATACGATAACCCGGATCGAAGCCCTCAGGTTGGCCATGAACGCACGGGTGCGTCAGCTCCCGGTGTTGGGTGGCTGGCCGAGGAGGACCCTGTTGAGGCGCTGCACGAACGCGGCAGGATCCTCGAGCTGGGCACCCTCCGCCACCTGGGCCTGTTCGAGCAGCAACAGGGCCAGGTCGCTGGCACGGCCGTCGTCGGTCTCCGCCTCGAACCGCTTGAGCAAGGCATGGCCCGGATTGATCTCGAGCACGGGGACGGAATCCGGCATCTCATGCCCGGATTGCTTGAGGACACGACGCAGGTGCAGGGCCATGTCGTACTCGTCGAGGACCAGGCAAGACGGCGATTCGGTCAGTCGCTTGCTGACCTTGACGTCGCGGACACGATCGCCGAGCAGCGTCTTGAGCCGGGTCACCAGGCCCGAAGCCGCTTCCTCGCTGGCCTTGTGCGCTTCGCTGGCGGCCGAGTCGAGTTCCATCTCGCCTTTGCCGACGTGGCGCAGCTTCTTGCCCGCGTACTCGGTCAGGTAACCGGCCATCCATTCGTCGATGCGATCGGACATCAGCAGGACCTCGACACCCTGCGCCCTGAGCGCCTCGAGTTGCGGACTGCCCTTGGCCGCGGCGTAGGAATCGGCGGTGATGTACCAGACCACTTCCTGCCCGGCCTTCATGCGCCCGATGTAATCATCCAGCGAAACCGTCGGCGCGGCACCCTCCGAATGCGTCGAGGCGAATCGCAGCAGCCTGGCGATGCGCTCCCGGTTGCCGGCATCTTCGGCGATGCCTTCCTTGAGTACGCCGCCAAACGCGCTCCAGAAGGTCGTGTACTTCGCCGGTTCGTCGGCCGCCAGCTTGTCGAGCAGGTCAAGGACGCGCTTGGTGCAGGCGCCGCGGATGCGTTCCACCTGGCGGTTCTGCTGCAGTATTTCGCGGCTGACATTGAGCGGGAGGTCGTCGGAATCGACGACGCCGCGGACGAAGCGGAGGTAGGCCGGAAGCAGCTGTTCGCTGGCATCCATGATGAACACGCGGCGGATGTAGAGCTTGAGGCCCTTGCGCTCCTCGCGGCCGTTCATGAAATCGAACGGCGCCTTGGCCGGGACGAACAGCAGCGAGGTGAAGTTCTGGTTGCCCTCGACGCGATTGTGCGTCCAGGTCAACGCATCGCTGAAATCGTGGCTGAGCGACTTGTAGAAGTTCTGGTAGTCCTCGTCCTTGAGTTCGCTTTTCGGGCGCGTCCACAGGGCCGAGGCCGAATTGACCGTCTCCCATTCATCGGAGGGCTTGCCATCCACCTGCCTGGGCATGCGGATCGGAAAGCCGATATGGTCCGAGTAGCGCGAGATCAGGCTGCGCAGTTTCCAGTCCTCGAGGAATTCGCCCTCGTCCGCCTTCAGGTGCAGCACCACGGTGGTGCCGCGCCGGTCGAGTTCGACCGTTTCGAGCGTGTATTCGCCCTGCCCGTCGCTCTCCCAGCGCACGCCTTCGCCCGTGGCGGCTCCCGCGCGCCGGCTGGTGACGCTGACCCTGTCGGCGACCACGAAGGCCGAGTAGAAACCGACGCCGAACTGGCCAATCAGGCGGCTGTCCGCCTTGCTCTCCGCAGCCAATGATTCGAGGTAGCGTCGCGTTCCGGAACTGGCAATGGTGCCGAGGTTGGCTACCAGTTCTTCGCGATCCATGCCGATGCCGTTGTCGTGCACGCTGAGGGTGCGTGCTTCGGCGTCGTAGGAAACATCGATGTGCAGTTCGGAGTCCTCGGCAACCCAGTCGGGATGTGCCAGGGACTCGAAGCGGAGTTTGTCGCAGGCATCGGAGGCATTCGAGATCAGCTCGCGAAGGAAGATTTCCTTGTGCGAATACAGCGAATGGGTGACCAGATGCAGGACCTGGGCGACTTCAGCTTCGAATTTGCGGGTTTCGGTGGTTGTACTCATGGGCAGGGACCTGGGTGAAAGGATCTGACCTGCTGGTGGGGGTAAAAGACACCCTTTTCAACTGCCCCGGCTCAAACACGGGATTCGCGAAAAAAACAATACGGCCGCCTTGCGGCGGCCGTACTGCGACGAGGAGCACAGACGCGACTCAATGCTCCAAGACGGAAATACCGTTATTCCGCTGCCGTGATCGGCGTACTGAGGTCTTCCTTGATGCGCGCCTTCTTGCCCTGCAGGCCGCGCAGGTAGTAGAGCTTGGCGCCACGCACCGAACCGCGGCGCTTGACCACCACCGACTCGATGATCTGGCTGTGCGACTGGAAGACGCGCTCGACACCGGTGCCATGGGACATCTTGCGCACGGTAAAGGCGGAGCTCAGGCCGGCGTTCTTCTTGGCGATGACCACGCCTTCATAAGCCTGCACGCGCTCGCGGTTGCCTTCCTTGACCTTCACGTTGACCACGACGGTATCGCCGGGGCTGAACTGCGGAAGGGTGCGGGTGATCTGTTCTGCTTCGAATTGTTGGAGGAGGTTCATGGCATTCACCAGTATCGTTAGATTCATCGTGCAGGCCCGGCACTGGCCGCCCTGCTATTCCATCGCCGCCCGATGTTCGCGGCGGAATTCTTCGAGCAGCGCGCGGGCCTCGTCATCGAGTTGCACGCGTGCCAGCAAATCGGGGCGCCGCAACCAGGTCCTGCCCAGCGCCTGCTTGCGTCGCCAACGCCGGATCATCGCGTGATCACCCGACATCAAAACCTCCGGCACGTCGCCCAACGCGTCGCTGACCGGGCGCGTGTAGTGCGGACAATCAAGCAGGCCTCCGGTAAAGGAATCCTGCTCCGCCGACTGCGCATCGTTCAATGCGCCATCCTGCAACCGGCCCACCGCGTCGATCACGACCGCCGCTGCCAGCTCGCCTCCCGAGAGGACGTAATCGCCGATCGACAATTCCTCGTCGACCAGGTTTTCCAGCACGCGCTCGTCGACGCCTTCGTAGCGACCGCAAACCAGGATCAACCGATCCAGCCGCGCGAATGCCTCGACCTTTTCCTGCGTGAGCCGCGCTCCCTGCGGACTCAGGTAAACCACTCTGGCAGGCTCTTCCGAGGCTGCTCGCACCGCATTCAGCGCATCGCGCAGCGGCGCGATCGTCATCAGCATGCCGGGCCCGCCGCCGAATGGCCGGGAATCGACCGTTCGGTGGTTGTCGGTCGCGAAATCCCGGGGGTTGCAGGCAACCACCTGCAACAGGCCCCGCTCCTGCGCCCTTCCCACCACGCCGATTCCCGCACAGGAATCGATGAATTCCGGGAACAGCGTGATGACGTCGATGCGCATCGCGCCCTATTCCGAAAGTCTGGCCTCTAGAACTCCGGATCCCAGTCGACCGTCACGCGGCCGGCATCGAAATCCACAGTCTTCACGTATTGATCAAGCACGAAGGGCAACAGCCTTTCACGCTCGCCGTCGCGGACCACCATCACGTCGTTGGCGCCGGTTGAAAGCAGATGCGAAATCCTGCCCAGCGAAACGTCTTCGATGGTTACGACTTCAAGTCCTTCGAGGTCGGTCCAGTAGTACTCGCCAGGCTTTGGCTCTGGAAGAACCGATCGCCTGACCTTTATCTCGCTTCCCACCAGACTCGCCGCGCGATCCCGGTCGGTCACCTCGGGCAACGTCGCGACGATGCCCTTGCCTTGCTCCCTGCCCCGGCAACCGGAAATCTCGGTGTTGCCGGAAGTCGTACACAGCAGCCAGGGCTGGTAGCGGAAAATCTGCGTTCGCGGTTCGGTATAGGACTCGAGTTTCACCTCGCCCGCCACACCGTGCAGCCCGACGATCCTGCCTACCAGGATCCACCGGTCACCCGCCGCGATCACGCCGCCGGCACAGCCTGCTTGGATGCCGACTTGTACAGTGCCTTGACCTTTTCGGTCAGCTGCGCACCCTTGGCGATCCACTGCTGGACGCGCTCGGTATCGAGCTGGAGCTTGACGTCCTGGCCGGTTGCGATCGGGTTGTAGTAGCCAACGCGCTCGATATTGCGACCGTCGCGCGCGTCGCGCTGGTCGGCAACAACGATGTGATAGAACGGGCGCTTCTTGGCGCCGCCACGTGAAAGGCGAATCTTGACCATGGTATCTCTCTGATATTGCTGAAGTTTCCGGCGCGCACGCCGGGAAACAACCGGGTCGGGCCAAGGGAGCCGGCTATTTTAGCGGAATTGCAGGAAAATGAAAGCCCTGCAAGGAGTTGCCCGAACTTCCTGCCGACAAGGGCAACTGCCGGATCGGGCTCCATCGGCCGGTACCGGCCTGCGCAGGAAATCCACGACCTAGTGTGGCGGCTGGAATCCGCCGGGCCCGCCCATGCCGCGCATGGCACCCTTCATTTGCCGCATCATGCCCTTGATGCCGCCGCTGCCAAGCTTGGACATCATCTTTTCCATCTGCTGGTACTGCTTGAGCAGGCGGTTCACATCGGCCGGTTGCTGGCCGGATCCGCGCGCAACGCGAGCCCGGCGCGAGCCCTTGAGCAGGTCGGGATGACGGCGTTCCTTCTTGGTCATCGAATTGATGATGGCGATCATGTGATGGACCTGCTTGTCGTTGACCTTCGACTTGACCTGCTCGGACATCGCGCCCATGCCCGGCAGCTTGTCGATCAGCGAAGCCATGCCGCCCATGTTGACCATCTGCTCAAGCTGGGTCTTCATGTCGTTGAGGTCGAAGCGCTTGCCCTTGATGACCTTCTCGGCCAGCTTCTGGACCTTTTCCTGGTCGACCTTGCGCTCCACTTCCTCGACCAGCGACAGTACGTCGCCCATGCCGAGTATTCGCTGCGCCAGGCGGTCAGGATGAAAGGGCTCGAGCGCGTCGGTTTTTTCTCCGGCACCGACGAACTTGATCGGCCGGCCGGTGATATAGCGCACGGACAGCGCGGCGCCGCCGCGTGCATCGCCATCGGTCTTGGTCAGGATCACGCCGGTCAGCGGCAGCGCATCGGAAAACGCCTTGGCCGTATTCGCCGCATCCTGGCCGGTCATGGCGTCGACCACGAACAGGGTTTCGACCGGATCGAGCGAGGCATGCAGAGCCTTGATCTCGTCCATCATTTCCGTGTCGACGTGCAGGCGTCCGGCGGTATCGACGATCAGCACATCGGCGAAATTCTTCTTCGCCGCATCCAGTGCCGCTGCAGCGATCGCCAGCGGGGACTGCTCCGCCGACGACGGATGGAACAGGACATCGACCTGGCCGGCGAGCGTGCGCAGTTGCTCGATGGCCGCTGGCCGGTAGACGTCGCAACTGACCACCATGACCTTCTTCTTCTTGCGCTCGCGCAGGAAGCGGGCCAGCTTGGCCACGGTCGTGGTCTTGCCTGCGCCCTGCAGGCCGGCGACGAGGACGATGGCCGGCGGCGCGGCCGCCAGGTTCAGGTCGGTATTGACCGTGCCCATGACGACCGTCAGCTCGTCGCGCACGACCTTGATCAGGGCCTGGCCGGGGGTCAGGCTCTTCAGGACCTCCTGGCCGATGGCGCGCACCTGGACACGCTGGATCAGCGCCTGCACCACGGGCAAGGCGACGTCGGCCTCCAGCAGCGCGATGCGCACTTCGCGCATCGATTCGCGGATATTGGCTTCGGTCAGGCGGCCTCGGCCGCGCAGGCGCTCGACGGTGGAGGAAAGGCGCTGGCTCAGGGATTCGAACATGGGGCATTGAACCGATGAAAACGTAGCCGCGAAGTATATCAGCGCATTGCTGGCGGCGCGGGCCAAGGCTGGGCGGAGTCCGGCATCGCTGGAATGGTTGCGGATTCACGCCCGACGGTGCCTGTGCGAAACTCGCCGACATGCCCAACACCCTGCTCAGCCTGTTCGCGATCGCCGACTACCTGATCGCTACCATCATTCTCGCCTTGCCGATCGCCCGCCTGCCGGCGCCGGCGCGCGGCATCGGCCTCGGCCTGGCCACGCTGGCCGCCCTGGTCCACGCCACCCTGATGTTCGGCATGCATCGCGGCGGCCTCGACCTGCACTTCTTCGCGTCGCTGTCGCTGGTCGGCCTCGGCCTGGCCGCGCTGACCCTGCTGGTCAACCTGTTCCGACCGGTGGTCGCCCTCGGCGTCATCGTGTTTCCGCTCGCGGCCCTGCTGCTCGGCCTCGACGTGTTCGTTGCCTCGCCCAGCACGCCGCAACCGATGGAATGGCAGATCAAGCTGCATGTGACATTCGCCCTGCTCGCCTACAGCCTGCTCAGCGTCGCCGCGCTGCTCGCCATCCTGCTCGCCCTGCAGGAGCGCGCATTGCGCCGCCACAGGCTCGACTCGGGCCTGATCCGCGCCCTGCCGCCGCTGACCCTGACCGAGTCCCTGCTGTTCCGCCTGATCGGCACCGGATTCGTCTTCCTGACCCTGACCCTGGTCAGCGGCGTGCTCTTTGTCGACGACCTGTTTGCCCAGCATCTGGCGCACAAGACCATTCTTTCCATCGCATCATGGCTGGTGTTCGGGGTGCTGCTGTTCGGACGCTGGCGCTGGGGCTGGCGCGGTGGTCGCGCGGTGCGCCTGACCCTGATCGGAATGACCGTCCTCCTGCTCGCGTTCTTCGGCAGCAAGTTCGTGCTGGAAATGGTCCTGCATCGCGCTGTCGCAGGATGACGAGACCCGCCGCAGGCTAGAGCTCGGCGGTCGCCGAGAGTGCATCGCCGAGTCGGTCGACGGCGATTATCTGCAGTTCACCGATGCGCGATTTTTTCGGTGCATTGGCGCGCGGCACGATCGCATGGCGGAATCCGTGCGTGGCCGCCTCGCGCAAACGCTCCTCGCCATTCGGCACAGGCCGGATCTCGCCGGACAGGCCGACCTCGCCGAATGCCACCAGCTTGTCGGGCAGCGCGCGATCGCGAAAGCTCGAGAGCACGGCCAGCAGGACCGGCAGGTCGGCGGCCGTCTCCTGCACGCGGATTCCGCCGACCACGTTGACGAACACATCCTGGTCGAATACTGCCGCGCCGCCATGGCGGTGGAGGACGGCGAGCAACATGGCCAGGCGGTTCTGCTCGAGGCCCAGGGTGACGCGGCGCGGATTGGCCAGTGGCGAGGCATCGACCAGCGCCTGCACTTCGACCAGCAGCGGGCGCGTTCCTTCGCGGGTCACCATGACCGCGCTGCCGGGCGTCGGTTGCGCGTGAGCCGACAGGAAGATCGCCGATGGATTGGGCACTTCCTTCAATCCCTTCTCCGACATGGCGAACACGCCGAGTTCGTTGACCGCTCCGAAGCGGTTCTTGAACGCGCGCAGGATGCGGAAACGGCTGCCGGACTCACCCTCGAAATACAGCACGGCATCGACCATGTGCTCGAGCACGCGCGGACCGGCAATGCCGCCTTCCTTGGTCACATGTCCGACCAGGAAAACGCTGGTCCCGCTTTCCTTGGCAAAGCGCACCAGCCGCGCAGCCGATTCGCGCACCTGGCTGACCGAACCGGGTGCCGCGCTGAGCAATTCGGTCCAGATGGTCTGGATCGAATCGATGATGAGGACTTCCGGCTTGCTGGAGGCCGCTTCGGCGAGGATGCGTTCGATCGAGGTCTCGGCCAGCGCTTCGAGCCCTTCCAGTTCTATGCCCAGGCGCCGCCCCCGCGCCGCCACCTGGGCGAGGCTTTCTTCGCCAGTGACGTAGAGGCCACGCATGCGCGCACCGATGGCGCCGAGCATCTGCAGCAGCAGGGTCGACTTGCCGATGCCGGGATCGCCGCCAATCAGGACCACCGATCCGCCGACCAGTCCGCCGCCGAGGACGCGGTCGAGTTCGCCGATGCCGGTCGCCTGGCGCTGGTCGGCATCGCCGGCGATCGGTGCATGGGGCGCGCGGGCGAAACCGCCGCGGCGGACGCCACCGGCTGCCGGCTTTGCGGCGGACCCGAGGGTGATTTCCGACAGGCTGTTCCAGACCCCGCACTCCGCGCACTGCCCCTGCCATTTCGAGTGCTCGCCTCCGCACTCGGCGCAGACATAGGCGGTCCTTGCCTTGGCCATGTCAGTCCAGGTCCTCGAGGAAACGCACGCGGCGCGTCATCCCGCAGACCAGCTCATAGCCGATGGTTCCGGCGCAAGCCGCGACTTCCTCGACCGGCAACTGCCTGCCCCACAGGACCACGCCATCGCCAATCCTCGCGTCGCCGTGCTTGCGCAGGTCAACCGTGATCAGGTCCATCGAAACGCGTCCGACGATCGAGGCGCGACGCCCGTTGACCAGCACCGGCGTACCCGCCGTGGCGGAGCGCGGATAGCCGTCGCCGTAGCCGATCTGGACTACGCCGATATCCATGTCCTCCGGGCAGGTCCAGGTGGCGGCGTAGCCGATCGATTCACCCCTGGCGATGCGATTGATGGCAACCAGCTTGCTGGTCAGGGTCATTGCCGGCCGGAATCCGAACTGGCTGGCGTGGCTACCTTCGATGACGGAAATGCCATAGAGCAACCCGCCAGGCCGTGCCCAGTGCCCGCGTGCCTGCGGCCAGCCGAGCAGGCCCGCCGAATTGGACAGGGAATGCGGACCTGGAAGGTCGCCGGCAAGGCGATCGAAACTCTCGATTTGCGACGCCGTCTGGGCATCGCCGAAAACGTCGGAATTGGCAAGATGGGTCATCAGGCCAATGTCGGGATTCACATTCGGCAAGGCGCGCAGGCGCGCATAGGCCTGGCGGGCCTGCGCTGGCGGAAACCCCAGCCGGTGCATGCCGGTATCCAGCTTGAGCCAGACCCGCAACGGGCGAGGATCCCGGTCATGCTGCAGCCAGTCGATTTGCGATGCGTGATGGATCGCCGACTCGAGGCCGAGGCGGTGCATCTCGGCGATGTCGGCCGCCTCGTCGATGCCCGAGAGAACCACGATGCGCTGGCTGATTCCGGCCGCACGCAGGCGTTGTCCGTCGGCGATGCAGGCGACGCCGAATGCATCGGCCTCGTGCAGCGCACCGGCGACCCGCTCCAGGCCATGACCGTAGCCGTCCGCCTTGACCACGGCCATGACCTTGGCGGTCTGGGCCAGTTCGCGCGATCGGCGCAGGTTGTCACGCAGTGCGCCGAGATGGATCGTCGCGCTGGTCGCTCGGCTCACTCGAAGTGTTCCGTGTAGCGGTCGACCGCCAGGTTCTCGAAGCGCGTGAACTGGCCAAGGAAGGCAAGCTTGACCGAACCGGTCGGGCCGTTTCGCTGTTTGCCGATGATGATCTCGGCAACGCCCTTTTCCGGCGAATCCGGGTTGTAGTACTCGTCGCGGTAGATGAACATGATCACGTCGGCATCCTGCTCGATGGCGCCGGATTCGCGCAGGTCCGACATCATCGGTTTCTTGTCGGTGCGCTGTTCAAGCGACCGGTTGAGCTGCGAAAGTGCGATCACCGGGACATTCAGTTCCTTGGCGAGGGCCTTCAGTCCACGCGATATTTCTGAAATTTCGGTGGCGCGATTCTCCTTGTTTCCGGGCACCTGCATCAATTGCAGGTAATCGATCACGATCAGGCCGAGGTCATGCTCGCGCTTGAGGCGCCGCGAACGCGCGCGCAACTCGCCCGGCGACAGGGCGGGCGTGTCGTCGATGAAGATCTTCGCTTCGCTGAGCATCGTGATCGCGCTGGTCACGCGCGGCCATTCCTCTTCGGCCAGGTCGCCGGTCCGCAAGTGCTGCTGGTTGATCCGGCCCATCGAGGAAATCAGGCGGAAGGCCAGCTGCGAGGAGGACATTTCCATCGAGAAGACGGCGACGGCTTTCTTGGTGCGCATGGCCGCGTTCTCGGCCATGTTCAGGGCCAGCGCCGTCTTGCCCATCGACGGGCGCGCAGCGACGATGATCAGGTCCGATGGCTGCAGGCCCGTCGTCATTTCGTCGAGGTCGGTGTAACCGGTCGGCAATCCGGTGATCGTTCCGCGGTTTTCGTAGCGGTGGTGGAGGATCTGGAAGGCGTCCTTCACCGCCGCACGCATGGACACGAAACCCTTGCGTCCGCGCGAGCCGGCCTCGGCGATGCGGAATACCTTCTGCTCTGCCGTCTCGAGCAATTCCTGGCTGGTCCGCCCTTCCGGCTGGAAGGCATCGCCGGTAATCTCCGTTCCGGTGTCGATCAGCTGGCGCAACACGGACTTTTCGCGAACGATATCGGCATAGGCGACGATGTTGGCCGCGCTCGGCGTCGAATTCGCCAGTTCGATGACATAGGCGATGCCACCGACCTGCTCGGCCATCCCTTGCGACTCGAACCATTCGCCGAGCGTTACCGCATCGCAGGGTTGGTCCTTCTCGCTGAGCTGGCTTATCGCCCGGAAGATCAGGCGATGGTCGCGACGGTAGAAATCGTCCTCGGCGATGCGGTCGGCCACGCGCTCCCAGGATTCCGGCGCCAGCATGAGGCCGCCGAGTACGGCCTGCTCCGCGTCGATCGAATGCGGAGGCACCCGCAAGGTCTCGATGTTCGGGGCGGGCTTGCGTTCTGCGGAGGTGACCATGGGCTTTGCTCGGATCGCGGATGCGGCGTGCTTCGATCATACGCAGCAGTGCGTCTCACCAACAGAGAACAACCCTGTGCATAAGCTGTGCAGTTTGCATGCGCCGGAACGAAAACGGGCGCCGTGAAGGCGCCCGTCGTTCGATGCCGCGATGGAGCCGCGGATCAGTTTTCCGGTACCACGACCACCTTGACCGTCGCGTTGACGTCGGCGTGCAGGTGCACGCGGACCTCGAATTCGCCGATGTGGCGGATCGGGCCTTCGCCCTGCACGACTTCGTTCTTGTCGAGGGCGAATCCGGCGGCGGTGAACGCTTCGGCGATATCACGCGGCCCGACCGAGCCGAACAACTTGCCTTCGGTGCTCGCATTGGCCTTGATGGTGACGGCGTCGGCGCCATCGAACTGGGCCTTGCGCGCTTCCGCGGCGCCCAGTTGCTGGTTGGCCTTGGCCTCGTATTCGGCACGGCGCGTCTCGAAATTGGCAAGGTTGTCGGCGGTGGCCGGAACGGCCTTGCCCTGCGGAACGAGGTAATTGCGGCCGTAGCCCGGCTTCACGTTGACCTTGTCGCCAAGGTTGCCGAGGTTCTTTACTTTCTGCAGAAGGATCAATTGCATGGGGGAACTCCAATTCGTTAGCGCCGGATCATTCCGGCGCAGCTTGCGCTGTCCGAATCGACCCGCGATCGCGGGCCGCGTATCAGATCAATGGCTGTCGCTGTAAGGCAGCAGGGCCAGGAACCGGGCATGCTGCACGGCGATGGCGAGCTGGCGCTGGTAGCGCGCCTTGGTGCCGGTGATCCGGCTGGGGACAATCTTGCCGGTCTCGGTGACGTACTGGCGAAGCAGGTTGAGATCCTTGTAGTCGATCTCGACGACGTCTTCGGCGGTAAAGCGGCAGAACTTCTTGCGGCGGAAGAACTTGGACATGGGTGCTACTCCTGGATTCTGGGGCGTCAGTCGGCGCTGGAAGCGGAAGATTCGGCGGCGTCCGCATTGCGGTCGACGCGCTCGGGACGGTCGGGGCGGCTGCCACGATCATCGGAATCATCACCACCAAAACCGCCATCGTCGTCGCGACGGCGACGATCGCCCTTGTCATCCTTGTTCTTCATGATCGCGGACATTTCCGTGACCGCCTCATCGCGCTTGATCACCAGGTGGCGAAGCACGGCATCGTTGAAACGGAAGCCCGAGAGCAGTTCGTCGAGCACGGTCTGGCTGACTTCGATGTTCAGCAGGACGTAATGTGCCTTGGCCAGGTGCTGCATCGGGAACGCGAGCTGGCGACGGCCCCAGTCTTCGAGGCGATGGATCTTGCCGCCGTCCGCCTCGATCATCGTCTTGTAACGATCGATCATGGCCGGCACTTGCTCACTCTGGTCCGGATGGACCAGGAACACGACTTCATAATGACGCATGGCATTTCCTTTTGGGTGTCCGCACAAGAGTGCGGGGGCAGCCTCCCGACCAGCGGTGAGGCAAGAATCTTCGCGCGGTAACGGCGAAGGGGCGCGGATAGTAAGGGATTCAGGCTCCCTCGGCAAGGTCGGGCAGCCCTGAGGGTATCGCTGGCACTGCAAGGCTTAAGCCTGCCGACCGGCCAGATCCGGGCCTCCGCAGCCATTGCACGGTCGTGGCGGCGAGTCAGTAGGCTTGCACCGATCGCCCCGGTGCGCGCAGCCAGCGCGCCCAGTCGGACGCGAGCCTGGCCAGGCCGCCCGGGTAACTCTGGTCGAGGATGCGTTCCGCGGCGACCGGCTGGCAGGGATCTTCTCGCTGCCCCGCGAGCAACCCGGCCAGGGCATGTCGACCCTCGGGGCTTTGCATCAGCACCGCAACCAGCGCGAAGGCGCGCAGATAGCGCTGTTCGCGACCCGAAGCGTAGAAATCGGCGCCGCCCCGGGCCAGCAGGTCGACAAGCTCTTCCCTGCCGTCGGTTGCAACCGCTGCCGCGCGCAGGCTTTCGCTGGTTTCGTCGAGCGCCACCTGGGCGCCCATGCCCGACACCTGTGCGCGCTCGAAGTAGCTCGCCATGCCCTCGTTGAGGGCGGTTGGCAGGTTGCCTATCCGTTCGTGGACCAGCGCGTGGACGATCTCGTGGCGAAGAACGCGGAAGTTTGCCTCGTCGCTTTCCTGCAGGCGCACGTGGATGGTCCGGTCCCGCGATGAATAGGTTCCGTCGGTTCCGGCCATGAGCGGATCGCCGACTCGCTGCGCATACGCCTCGGCGGACGCGATGAACTCGATGTCGAGCGCGAGGCCCGCCTCCCCCGCCACGCCAAGGCTGTTGCGCAGCACGCCCTCGATGGCCTGGGCGTCGGCGACGGCGCGCTGGGATAGAAAGTCCGGAAGGTTCACGTCGTATCCGGTGGCCCTGACGACCACCGAAGGCAGGCCTCCGACTTCAATCAGGCGATGATCATGCATCGGACCCGCTGGCGCCTGATCGGAAAAATGCACGATTCCCTTTTCATCCTTCCAGCGATGGATCGCGACCTTGCCGGTCCTGGCCGCCCGGGCGGTGCCGGCAAGGCATGGCTGCGAAAGCTGGATCGCGTGCATCGCCGACATGCCCGCGTCGGCCGTCGTCGTGGCCGATGCTACTGCCGGGCTCTCCTGCGCTGCTGCGCCGGATCGCGATGGACCCGGCTCTGAAGATCGCGCAGGGAGCGCTACTGTCTTGTCGTCATGCCGCTTGCCGGCGACGACCTCGGCACCAGCCTCGCGATGCCCGGCCTGCTGGCGCCACAGCAGCGCCGTCGCCAGCAACAACGCGACAAGCAGCCAGGTTCGCATCACCTCCTGCCCCGGCCTTCGTCGTTGACAGCGTGCCGGCGCACGCGGCACGGTGGATGGAGTTCGTTTCGGTTCGCAAGCCCGAAAAAGGGCACGGTCAGGATCGTCATCAGGCAAGCATAGCGCGACCCTGCACGAACCCGATCAGGCCGTCGTTAATCGTCGGCTCGCTACACTGGCCCGGCCGTGTGCCGTCAGGCGCACCCGGTTTCCTTGCTAGAGGAGGATGGTCATGATGGATTGGTTGCTCGCACCCGAACACGCAAAATGGGTGGATTTGGGAATACTCGTCGGCGGCCGGCTGCTCGGCGCCCTCGCCCTGCTGCTGATCGGGCTGAAGATCGCCAGGGTCCTTGCCGACTGGATTGGCGGCAAGCTGCGGAGCAGCCAGCTCGAGTCGACGGCGGCCCTGTTCCTCGGGCGCATCGTGCTGGTCGTCCTGCAGGTCGTCCTGCTGCTTGCGGTCGTCCAGGTCCTTGGTGTCCCGATGACGTCGATGTTCGCCGTGCTGGGTGCCGCGGGCCTGGCCATTGGCCTGGCGCTCAAGGATTCACTGTCCAACATTGCCTCGGGCGTCATGCTGGTTACGCTCAAGCCATTCCACGTCAACGACGTGGTCACCATCAACGGCGTCACCGGCAAGGTCGAGATGGTCAGCATTTTCCAGACCCGGCTGCGCGGCGCGGACAACCAGGTCATCACCCTGCCCAATGCGCTGATAACCAACGACTCGATCATCAACCTGACCCCCGACACCATGCGGCGCGTCGAATTGGTCATCGGCATCGGCTATGGAGACGACATCGACAAGGCGCGTTCGATCGCCCTTGAAATCATGCAGGCCGATTCGCGCATCCTTGCCGAACCTGCGCCGAATGTCCTGGTCTATGAGCTGGCCGAAAGCAGCGTCAACCTCGGCATCCGTTGCCATGTGGGGAACGCGGATTACTTCGCGACCCGTTGCGAACTGACCGAACAGATCAAGAAACGCTTCGACCAGGCGGGCGTGAGCATTCCGTTTCCGCAGCGCGATCTGCACATCATCAGTGGAGGAAAAGGCGACGACCGCGAATCCATGGCCCTGGCAAAGGCATCCTGAGCGGCGCGCAGCAGGAGGCCCTCAGCAAGGAGAACCCGCCATCGGCGGGTTCTCCGTGATCCGTCCTACGGCACGTCCGTTCAGTCACTTGCCGCCTGGCACGCCAGCAGGTCGCTGTCCTTGATCACCCATTTGTCGGCGTCGGCACACAGGGCCACGTTCTGCACGACGCACTCGTCGCCATCCTCGTCGACGACCTTGACGTCCCACTTGTCGCACGGGACCCCGGTCAGGGTGAACTGGTCGCCGGTCTCGATGGTCTGGCTGCCCAACTGGTCCTCGCCCCACTCCGTCTCGTCGGTGGGCGAAAAGTACATCTCGTGAATCGCCCACTTCGACTTGTTGACGATGATGATCTTGGAATCGGTACGCTCGGCGAGCGCCGGCGTGGCGACCAACGCGATGAGCAATGATGCGAGCAGCATGAATCGGCTTTTCCTGGACATGAGGTCACCTGTGGTCTGATTGGATGGTGGGCGCTTGCGCGCCGGCGGATTGGTCGGCCGGCGCAACGCAATGTAGCAAGTTGCGGACCAGGCTGGACTGCCCAAGGCACGATCCGGAAAAAGAAAACGCCCGCGCGAGGCGGGCGTTTTCAGACTGTCGGGAAATCCGGCAGCGAGGCGTCAGATCGAATGCGCCAGCCGGTAACCCTTGATGCGGTTGGCGAACTCCTGCAATGCGCGGATGCCACTGGCTTCGGCTTCGCGGCACCACTGCTTGAGTCCTTCGAGCATGGCCTCGCCATTGCGCCCTTCCATCAATTCGTGCAGGCGGCGCCGGTAGTCCATCACCGTGGCCATGGCCGGCCGCTGGCTGACCCAGGTTCCGAGCCGCTCGCGTCCATCATTGTCCAGCCAGCGCCCGCCGCTCGAGAGCGCCTTGCGCAATCGCCGCGGCAGTTCCTTCAGGCTGGCTCCGGCATTGGCGGCCTCTTCGCGCAGCGTCGGCGCGGTGACACCGCGGAAATAGTCGGTCATGACCTGGAACTTGTGCGTGAGCAAGGCCTTGATCGTGTCGTTGTCCGGGGCATGGATGTCTTCACGGATATCCAGGGACGGAGCAACGCGCAGCACCTTCGCCATTCCGACCGTTTCGAAGGTCCGGATCATTGCCCAGCCAATGTCGAATTCGAAACTGCGCAGGGCGAACTTGGCCGAACTCGGGAATGCATGGTGGTTGTTGTGCAGTTCCTCGCCACCGATGATCAGGCCCCAGGGCGTCAGGTTGGTCGAGGTATCGTCGCTCTCGACGTTGCGATATCCCCACCAGTGGCCGAGGCCGTTGACGACGCCGGCAGCCATGAACGGAATCCAGATCATCTGGCCTGCCCAGATCACGACGCCCCAGAGCCCGAACAGGGCAAATGAAAGGAACAGCATCAGGGTCGGGCCGATCTCCGGATAGCGCGCGTAGACATTGCGCTCGATCCAGTCATCCGGCGTGCCCCTGCCGTATTTTTCGGTGGTCTCGTCGTCCTTCCGGGCCTGGCGATACAGATCCACGCCGTCCAGCAGCACCTTCTTGATGCCATAGAACTGCGGGCTGTGCGGATCCTCGGCGGTTTCGCACTTGGCGTGGTGCTTGCGATGGATGGCCACCCATTCCTTGGTCACCATCGCCGTCGAGAACCAGGCCCAGAAACGGAAGAAGTGGGCCAGCACCGGATGGAAATCGACGCCGCGATGCGCCTGGCTGCGATGCAGGTACAAAGTCACGGA
>OEIU01000828.1_pt1 | contig 24491 bp, 24 predicted proteins | sample 1539221 | NCBI WGS metagenome assembly OEIU01 (sample SAMN03792071, study PRJEB22550) | activated sludge metagenome | feature: wastewater treatment plant; material: activated sludge; isolation source: Wastewater treatment plant of a petroleum refinery complex | place: Argentina: Zarate | collected...
AACGTATGACTCTTTCATTCACAACATCTCGCCGGTTTTGACCGGCGCACGGAGGCCCTCATGAAGCGTACCGACGCCCATCGGTCCCTGCACCGCGGAGCAGTTGTCGCCCTGTGCTGCTTCGCTCTCGCCGTGGGCCCCGCGCCGCTGCGGGCCGGCGACCTGAACACCGAGGTGAACAACATGTTCAACAGCCTGGGCGCCATCGGCAACTACACCGCGCCGGGGGCGTTCCGCGGCCAGACCTTCAACACCTACACCGGGGGCAGCCTGTTCATGCGGGCGCCGAACAAGGTCTACCAGCTCGCGGCGATCCAGTTTCCGAGCGCCCGCGCCGGCTGCGGCGGCATCGACGTGTTCGGCGGCTCCTTCTCGCACATCTCGGCGGCCGAGTTCAAGAACATGCTGCGCAACATCACGGCCGCGCTGCCGGGCATCGCCTTCCAGCTGGCGCTGGAGTCGGTCTCGCCGCTGCTGGGCGGGTTGACCAAGTGGGCCAAGGGCCTGGAGACCTGGATCAACAACGCGCGCATCAACTCCTGCGAGACCGCAAAGGCCATCGTCAGCACGGCCGCCGAGGCGGCAGGCTTCAGCTCGCAGGAGGCCTGTTCCGATCTGGCCATTGAGATGGGCCTGGAGACCGATCGGGATGCCGCGCGCCGCCGCTGCGCGACCGACCGCCCCAGCATCCTGGCCTCGGCCCGATCCTCGGGCGACGCCAACATCCGTAACAAGGCGCCCTTCGTCGGCAACCTGACCTGGAAGGCGCTGCAGCGCACCGGCACCTACCTCGACGACCAGGAGCGCGAGCTCATCATGAGCATCGTCGGCACGGTGATCTTCTATCCCGAGGATGCGGCGCGCGATCCCGAACCCGTGGCGCCGACGATCACCTCGATCAGCCAGCTGCTGTACGGCCAGGCGGCGGGCACCGGCAGCAACGTCACGCAGCACCTGCTCCGGTGCAATAACTACACCGACTGCGACGTGGTGACGCTGAACACCAGCTACACCCACACGCCCTTCACCGCCCGTGTCGAGACCATGATGCGCTCGATCGCCGACAAGATCGCCACGCGCACGGCGATCCCGAACAACTCGGCCGAGGTCGGCTTCGTCAATCAGACCACCGAGCCGGTCTACAAGATGCTCTCGATCGGCGCGACGATCCCCGGTTCCGGGTTGTCCGACAGCCTGATCGCGCAGTACCGCGACGTGATCGCGGCCGACTACGCCTACGTCTTCCTGGAGCGGAACCTGCGCGTGGGCATGGCGGCACTGGACAAGGACTACACGCTGCAGCAGACCCAGCGCGATCGCGCCAACCTGGTGAGGCAGCGGGCCCAGGCCATGCTGCTGCAGTTGTCCCAGGAGAAGAACCTGCTGTACCAGAAGGTCGGCTCGTTCCGGGCGGTATCCAACCACCTGGAGCAGCTCGAGCGGCAACTGCGTTCGAGCATGCCCCAGCACGTGATGGACATGCTGGGGCAGCAGGCGGCCTTCCAGGCCCGCTGACATATCGGGCGGCAGGACCGATTCCGCGGGCACCGCGCCAGCAACCCGGAGGCAGGCCAATCCCCTGGAGCGACGCATGTGGGAGATCTACGCCTACCAGAACGCCGACAGCCTGTTCGGCATCTTCAACGCTGCGGCAGCCATCCACGGCTCCGGCGACTACATGGCGGCGGTCGCCGCCGTGGCCTTCTGCGGTTTCATCGCGGCGCTGGTGGCCTACGCCTTCGCGCCCGAGAAGCTGCAGGGTTGGAAGTGGCTGGCCACCGTGCTGCTGGTGTTCTCCGTCCTCATCGTGCCGCGGGTGACCGTGGGCGTCGTCGACAAGACGGGCGGATCCGCCGTGAAGGTGGTGGCCAACGTCCCGTTCGGCGTGGCCTTTCTCGGCAGTGTCACCAGTACGGTCGGGCACACGCTCACGGGCCTGTTCGAGACGGCCTTCCAGGTCATCCCGGGCGTCGGCGCCCTGCCGAGCGAACTGAGCTACGAGAAGAACGGCCTCATGTTCGGCAACCGCCTCATCCGGGAGACAGGCGGCGTCGCCTTCCAGGATCCGAACTTCCGCACGGACCTGGTCAACTTCATCCACAACTGCACGATGTACGACCTGATCGACGGCACGGTCGATCCGGGCACGTTCGCGAGTTCGGACAACGTGTGGGCGCTGATGGCATCGCCCAACCCGGCCCGCTTCACGACCCTGACCAGCGCCGGCGGCTCGATCACCGTCGACACCTGCCCGAACGCCTACGCAAACCTCAACGGCCGGCTTCCCGCGCAACTGACCCGCATCCAGGGCAAGCTCGCCTTCCAGCTGAATCCGACGCTGCCGGCCGCGGCCGCCAACGCCGCCATCGCCGGGCAGATCCAGCAGGCCTACCTGAAGAACAGCATCGCGACCGCGGCCGCGACGGCGGCCGACCTGATCCGCCAGAACGCAGTACTCAATGCGATCAACGACACCAGCAACATCATCGGTCAGAAGGTGAACGACCCGGCGGCCATGGTGCTGGCCGTCGGACGGGCGCAGTCCGTGGCGCAGCAGAACGCGGCCTGGCTGAACGCCGGCAAGGTGGCCGAGCAGGCGCTGCCGGTGTTCCGCAACGTGATCGAGGCCATCACCTACGCGCTGTTCCCCCTTCTCGTCCTGCTGATGCTGCTGACCAGCGGGCGCGAGACCATGCTGGCCTTCAAGGGCTACGCCGCGGTTCTGATCTGGATCCAGCTCTGGCCACCGCTGTACGCCGTGCTCAACTACATGGCATCGATCTACGCCGCCTACGACCTCGCGGCAGCAGCCGACCTTGGCAGCGGCGCCAAGGCTCTGTCGCTGCAGACGGCATCGACGATCTACTCCCGGGCGATCTCCGGCGAGGCCGTGGTCGGCTACCTCGCCATCAGCATCCCGTTCATCGCCTGGGCGGCGCTGAAGCGGATGGAGACCTTCGGCACCGCGCTGGTGGGCGGTCTCTCAGGTCTGCAGTCGATGGTGGCCGGCGCCACGGCAGGCGCCGCCGCGGGCAATCTGAGCATGGGCAATGTCTCGATGGACCAGATCCGGCTCGCACCGAACCGGACGTCTGCGTTCATGAGCAACTGGCAGAACGACAACAGCGGCAACACCTTCTCGTCGAACATGCTGACCGGCCGGACCGCCGTGAGCCTGCTGCGCAACCAGGGCTACGCGTCCCGGGTCGTATCGATGCGCGTGAGCGAGCAGGACGTGCAGGACGCCAGCCGCCAGGTCGACGCAGCCCGCAGCGAGGCGGTCGCTGCCAGCACCGAGCGTTCGGCGGTGCTGTCCGAGGCATTCACCAAGGGCTTGGCAAAGCTGAAGTCATCGCGGAGCAGCACGGGGTCGACATCCAGCAGCTTCGAGCAGTTGGGGCAAACCATCGATCGGCTGGATCAGATCTCCCGAAGCGTCTCCGAGTCCACTGGGCTGACACAGTCTCAGGTTGCTCGCATTGCGCTTGGCGTTACAGGTCACGCCGGATTCAATGCGCGGTTCGTTGGCGCCCAACTGAACGCGAGTGCAGACAAGACCTACCTGTCCGGACTGAGTGCAGACGAGCGGAAGGTGCTTGGTGCGCTCACGTCCGAGCAGGCCTCGGAGTTCAAGCAGTTCGGCGATCGTGTGTCGCGCGACAGTTCCGTCGCGAGCCTTGTAGCCACCGATGCTCGCGAAGCACGCGAACTGTCGTCGAGGATCGCCACCACAACCGCTCGCTCCGCCCGCGCAGATGCTTCCCTTGCCGACCGCACCGCGTTCTCTGAGCGGCTTGCCGTGGCCAGGGAGAGAGGCGATTCGATTTCAATCGACATTGCGCAGGACCCCTACAACCTGGCGATGTTCACTCGGTACGCTGAACAGTACGGGGGTACAAGCGCGTCCGCTCAACAACTGCTGAGCGCTGAACTTGCCCGACAAGCGCTGGCTCCAACCCGAAACTTCAGCGACGGCACTGGCATGCCGTCATCCTTCGACGACGTCCGGCATCTGTACACGACCAGCAGTGGTGACCCGCGCGTCACGCCGGACATTGACGCTACATATCGAAGAGCGACGGGCGCGGTTCGTCAGGTTCCTCTTCCACTCGCTCCACCGGGACAACCTGCGCCCGAGCCAAGCGACGCTCGCCAGCAGATTCAGACGTCGTCGGACGACCTCCGTGGCCGGACCGCCGCTCAACGGCAAGAGTTCGATGAGGAGCGCAGCCCCGGGCGCGCCGCCGACGGCACGATTTCCCCACGCCAGTCGCTGTTCAAAGGCACCGCAAGGCAAGTGGCCCGGGACGCGGCCGAGACCTTCCAAGATGCCAAAGACGCGGTGAAGGGGATCATCAAGCGGTAGTCAATCGGGCCCGCGAGATGGCGGGTCCCCCTCAGGCGGCTTCATGAAGGGTGGGTGTCCCTTGTCGCGCCAATAGTTGGCCGCGAGGTCCTCGGAAGTCACGCCGGAACCTGGAATGGGATTGGCTGGGAGCGATCGAGACACCTGCCCCCGCCCAATCTTGAGCAGCGCACCCCCCACTGCAGCCCCCACGAGGGCGCCGACCGCCGCGAGGACAAGCCGCGTGGCCAAAGCTTCGTCCTGTCCTATCGCCCACCCGGCCAGGGCACCCGCAAGGACAAGCACCAAGAAGGCCAGCATTCGCATTTGAAGTGAGGTCAACTCAAGCTCACGGAAGACAGTGTCCTAGTCTTCGAGCTTCACGCTGTTGCAGCCTGTGTCCGAAACGACCTTTGAGGGCCAACACCTGAGCCGTCTCTGCTCGGTCCGGAGGAAGCCTACACAAACATCAGGCTTCCGTGGTTCTCTCCCGCGTGGGCTCGCAGGGCACAGCGGGACGCTGCCCCGGAGTTCGGCAGTTCTTCAAGGAGTCCAGGTAGTCGGCCCAGGCACTCATCATGTCGCGCCGCTGTTCGATGAACTCCGCCCTGTCGTAGGCAGCGCCCAGCGGGCCGGACTTCCCATGCGCCAGCTGGGCCTCGATCACGTCCGGCGCCACGTTGAGCCGCTCCACCATCACGGTACGGGCCATCGCCCGGAATCCATGGGGAGTCATCGTCTCGTTGTCGAAGCCTAGCCGGCGCAGTGCAACGCGGACCGTGTTCTCGCTCATCGGCCGCTTGGCACTGATCAGGGACGGAAACACGTATCGCCCTCGGCCGGTCAGCGGCATCAGGTCCTTCAGAGCGTCTACAGCCTGGGTTGCGAGCGGAACCAGATGCGGCCTTCCGTTGATCTTCTCCCGCTTCGTCCGCTTCATCTTGGCGGAGGGAATCGCCCACATCCTTGCCTCGAGATCCAGCTCGGCCCACTCCATCTGCCGGATGTTCCCTGGCCGTTGGAAGAGCAGCGCCGACAGAAGCAGTGCCGCCCGGGTGACGGGGTGACCGTGGTAGCCGTCGATCGCGCGCATCAAGTCGCCGACCTGATCCGGTTCGACGATCGCCGAGACGTGTCTGGTCAGCACCGGCTTCAGTGCGCCGCGCAGATCCGAAGCGGGGCTGCGCTCACAACGTCCGGTGGCAACGCCGTATCGAAACACCTGCCCGCAGGCTTCCAGTAGCGAGTGAGGCAGTTCGCGCGTGCCACGTGCCTCGACGCGCCGCAGCGTCTGCAGGAGCATCGGTGCGCCGATCTGGGAGAGCGGAAGCTTGCCCAGCCAGGGGAAGATGTCCTTCTCGAGGCGCTCCATCCAGCGCTTGGCGTAGTGATCGCTCCAGCCGACCTTCTTGGTCGCGTGGAACTCACGCGCGGTCACCTCGAAGCTGGCGTTGGCGTCGAACCGGGAGCTGAGACGGTCGACCTGCCTCGCGAGCACCGGGTCGATGCCTGATTGGTGTTGCTTCCGCGCATCGTCTCGAGCGGCCCGAGCATCCTTGAGGCTGACCTCAGGGTAGCAACCCAAGGAGAGGCGCTTCTCTTTGCCGTCGAAGTAGTACTTCCAGAACCAGCGCTTGGACCCGGCGCCGGCAACTTCGAGGTAGAGACCACCTGAATCGGTCGCCCGTGCGCGGGCTTTGCCCTCTGGGCAGAACGCGTTCTTGCACTGCTTGTCGGTGAGCATAGGGGAACAAAGCTCCAAATGGCATGACGAACGCCATTTGTTCCCCTACATGTTCCCCTACTTGCGCTGCGCTGCCGTGGGACGGCAGGAACCTTCCTGACTCAAGCGACCGGCTAAGTCGTTGATTTGGCGGGAAGTTCGGTCCGGCATGGGACCTGATGAAGCGCTGGGATGGGGTGGCTGATGGGACTCGAACCCACGACGACAGGAATCACAATCCTGGACTCTACCAACTGAGCTACAGCCACCGTAGAGCGCGAAATTATAGCCGCCAGCCTGCAGCCGCTCGGGCGCGCACGGGGCGGCCGGCGCAGCGGCGGTGCGCCGCTCAGCGCGCGGGCGCCGGCGCAGCGGCACCGGGCTTGACTTCGGTCTTGTAGCGGCTCTTCAGCGCTTCGTAGTAGGCCTGCATCTCGGCACTGGCCACGGCCTGCGCGTACTGGCCCTGCAGCACCTGCTCGGCGGCCGCGGCCGGGTCGCGCGGCAGCACCTGCATGACCTTGGCGACCACGTAACCCTGTGCGCCCAGGTCCACGCCCACGGGCGCCGGCAGCTTGGCGGCATCGGCGCCGAGCACCGCGCCGACCAGCTCGCGCGGCATGTCCTGCGCGGCGGCGCGGCCGATGATGGCGCTGTCAGGCAGCGCCGTGTCGGGCTTGTCCTGCAGCTGCGCCAGCAGCGCCTGGCCTTCCTTCTTGGCCAGCGCCGCCGCCTGTTCGGCCACCAGCCGCTCGCGCACCTGGGACTTGACCTCGGCCAGCGGCAGCGTACGCGCCGGCATGTGCTCGACGATGCGCGCCGCAGCCAGCTGGTTGGGCCCGACTTCCACCGCATCGGTGTTGCGCTTGTTGCGCACGGCGTCGTCGCCGAACACGGCTTCCAGCAGCTTGGCCGACGCCAGCGCTCCGGCAGCGCCGGGCGCGGGCTGGCGCGTCACGGTCGCCGTGTGCTTCTCGAGCTTGAGCCTGTCGATCACCGGCTGCAGGCTGTCGGACTGCTCGTACACGGTGTTGGTGAACTGCTCGGCAGCTTCGGCGTAACGCCGCTGCGCGAGCTGCTTCTTGACCTCGGCCTCGATCTCGGCGCGCACCGCGTCGAAGCTCTTCTTCTCGCCGCCCCGCTGCCCGGTGAGCTGGATGATGTGAAAGCCGAAGTCCGATTCGACGACATTGCTGATCTCGCCGGGCTTCATCGCGAACACCGCGTCCTCGAAGGGCTTGACCATCGCGCCGCGGCCGAAGTAGTCGAGGTCGCCGCCGCGCTCGGCGCTGCCGGGGTCGTCGCTGTCCTTCCTGGCCAGCTCGGCGAACTGCCCCGGCGCCTGGCGCAGCTGCTCCAGCAGCGCCTGGGCCTTGGCGCGCGCCTTCTGGCGCTCTGCCGCGGGCGCGTCCTTGTCGGCCTTGATCAGGATGTGGCTGGCGCGCCGCTCCTCGGCCGTGGTGTAGCGGCTGGCGTTTTCGGCGTAATAGCGCTGCAGATCCTCCTCCGGCACCGACACGCCCTGCTGCAGCGCCTGCTGGTCGAGCACCACGTATTCGATGCGTGCCTGCTCGGGCGCTCGGAACAGCGCTTCGTTGGCCTTGTAGAAGGCTTCGATCTCGGCGTCGCTGGGGTTGACCTTGGCGCGGTAGGCCATCGCCTCGAAGCGCTGCAGCTGCACCTGGCGGCGCTGCAGCAGCGCGTCGATCGACGGGTCGACCACTGCCTTCGGCGCCAGCGCGGTGGCGCCAATGCCCTGCAGCACCTGGCGCATCGCCAGGTCCTGGCGCAGGCTCTGCGCGAACATCTCCGAGCTCATGCCCTGCGCCATCAGCAGATCGCGGTTGACGCTGCCGTCGGGGTTGCGCAGCGCCGCGAACTGCGGATCGCTGGCGAACACGCGCTGCAGCTGCTCGTCGCTGACGCCCAGGTGCAACTGGTTGGCCGCGGCGAGCAGCACGCGGTCGCGCACCAGGCCGTCCAGCGTCTCGCGCCGCATCTGCGGCGAATCGAGCAGCTTGATGTCCAGGTTCGGCATCTGCTGGCGCAGGCGCTCGACGTTGCGCTGGTGCGCCGCGTCCCATTCGCCCTGCGTGATGCCGCGGCCGTCGACCGAGGCCACCTCCGCGGCAGCGCCGTCGGTAAAGCGCGAGTAACCCTGCACGCCGAAGAAGACGAACGACGGGAAGATCAGCAGCACCAGGATGCCCTGGAAGAGCCGGGTGTGCGTGCGGACGAATTCGAACATGGCGGGTGGCGGGCGCGCCGGGCGCGCGGTAGGAGCCTTGATGCAGGCGGCTGAAGCGAAGAAGGCGAACCGCGGCGGTTCGCCTTCGCTCGACGGGCCGGCAGTCCGCGCCGGACGCACCTCGCGTCCAGCCTGGCTGCGAGGCGCGATTCTAAAGCAGTGGAAGTACCCGGGTCCGGGCAAGGCCGCCGCGCCGCCGCGGCCTTCGATGGTGGGTGCTGAGGGGCTCGAACCCCCGACCTACGCCTTGTAAGGGCGCCGCTCTACCAACTGAGCTAAGCACCCGCGTCAGGTGCCGACCATGACTTACTTCAGCGCGTCCTTCAGCGCCTTGCCGGGTTTGAACTTCGGCACCTTGGCGGCCTTGATCTTGATGGCCGCGCCGGTGCGCGGGTTGCGTCCGGTGCGCGCTGCGCGCTTGGTGACGGCGAAGGTGCCGAAGCCGACGATCGTGACACTGCCGCTCTTCTTCAGCGTGGACTTCACGCCGCCGACGATCGCGTCGAGCGCCCTTGTTGCGGCGGCTTTGGAAATGTCGGCCTGGCTGGCGATGTGTTCGATCAGATCCGACTTGTTCATTCAGGCGCCCCGTGTGGAAAGTTAGTGATGATGTCGCTGCGAACCGCGCAAAAAGATTACAGCCGCGCGGTTTCGCAGTGTCAAGGCAGGGCGGGATTCTATTCGCAACGATGCAGCGTCAGACACGCTCGACGCTGTGCTTACACCGTTGACAAATGCACGATCCGACCTTAACCGGCCTCGACTGCGCCTTTACTTGCGCGCCACGGCTTCGGCCAGCGCGCGCCCGACTTCGGCCGTGCCCGCCTGCCCGCCGATGTCGGCGGTGCGCGGCGCCTGCGCATCGGCCAGCAGCGACTCGATCGCGGCGACGATGGCGTCGTGCGCGTCGCGGTGGCCGAGGAAGTCGAGCATCAGCGCGGCCGACCAGACCATCGCGACCGGGTTGGCGACGCCGCGCCCGGCGATGTCGGGCGCCGAGCCGTGCACCGGCTCGAACAGCGACGGCCACGCACGCGTCGGGTTCAGGTTGGCCGAGGGCGCGATGCCGATGGTGCCGGTGCAGGCCGGCCCCAGGTCGGACAGGATGTCGCCGAACAGGTTGCTGGCCACGACCACGTCGAAGTGTTGCGGCCGCTGAACGAAGTGCGCGGCGAGGATGTCGATGTGGAAGCGGTCGACGCTGACCTGCGGGTACTGCCGGGACATCGCCTCGACGCGCTCGTCCCAGTACGGCATGGTGATGGCGATGCCGTTGCTCTTGGTGGCCGAGGTCAGCTTGCGCCGCGGCCGGCGCAGCGCCTGCTCGAAGGCGAACTTCAGCACGCGGTCGATACCGACGCGCGACATGATCGTCTGCTGCATGACGATCTCGCGCTCGCTGCCTTCGTACATGCGCCCGCCGACGCTCGAATACTCGCCTTCGGTGTTCTCGCGCACGATCAGCATGTCGATGTCGCCCGGCTGCAGCGGCCGGCCCTGACGGTCGACCAGCGGCGAGCGGATGCCCGGCATCAGCCGCGCCGGGCGCAGGTTGACGTACTGGTCGAACTCGCGCCGGAACTTCAGCAGCGATCCCCACAACGACACGTGGTCAGGCACCGCGGCCGGCCAGCCGATGGCGCCGAAGAAAATCGCGTCGTGGCCGCCGATGCGCTGCTTCCAGTCGGCGGGCATCATCTCGCCGTGCTTGGCGAAGTAGTCGCAGTTGGCGAAGTCGAAGTGGTCGAGCTGCAGCGCGATGCCGAAGCGCCGCGCCGCCGCGTCGAGCACGCGCAGGCCCTCGGGCATGACCTCCTTGCCGATGCCGTCGCCGGCGATGACCGCGATGCGGTGCGTGCTCATGGGGCGGTCCTCGTCATCGCGCCTTGGCGCGGATCTCCGGCATGGCCTTGCGCAGGTAATAGACCATCGACCAGATGGTCAGGATGCTGGCGATGTAGATCAGCCCGGTGCCCCAGATGCGCGTGTCGATCACGCCGAACAGCGCACCGTCGAACAGCAGGAACGGAATGGCGATCATCTGCGTCATCGTCTTCAGCTTGCCGAGCATGTTGACGGCCACGCTGCGCGAGGCGCCGATCTGCGCCATCCATTCGCGCAGCGCCGAGATGGCGATCTCGCGGCCGATGATGATGAAGGCCACCAGCGCGTTGACGCGGTCCAGCTGCAGCAGGATCAGCAGCGCCGCGCACACCAGGAACTTGTCGGCCACCGGATCGAGGAAGGCGCCGAAGGACGAGGTCTGGTTCATGCGCCGCGCCAGCCAGCCGTCGAGCCAGTCGGTCAGCGCGACGACGATGAACAGCGCGGTCGCCAGCCAGTTGCGCGTGGGCACGTCCAGCGGCAGGTAGAAGACGCCGACGACCAGCGGGATGGCAATGATGCGCGCCCAGGTCAGCAGCGTCGGGACCGTGAAGAACATCGGGGCATTGTGCCCCGAGATGCAGCCGGCTCAGTGCAGTGCCCGGTGGATCGCCTCGGCCAGTTCGCGCGAGATGCCGCCCACCGCGGCCAGGTCGTCCACGCCGGCGTTGGCCACGCCGCGCACGCCGCCGAAGCGCTGCAGCAGCGCAGCGCGCTTCTTCGGGCCGACGCCCGGGATGTCCTCGAGCCGGCTGCCGCCGGTGCGCACGCGCGCGCGGCGTGCGCGCATGCCGGTGATGGCGAAGCGGTGCGCCTCGTCGCGGATCTGCGCCACCAGCATCAGCGCCGCCGAATCGCGGCTCAGGCGCAGCTTCGGCCGCCCGTCGGCGAAGACCAGATCCTCCAGGCCGACCTTGCGCCCCTCGCCCTTTTCCACGCCGGCGATCAGCGAGGTGTCCAGGCCCAACTCCTCGAACACCTCGCGCGCCACGCCGACCTGGCCGCGCCCGCCGTCGACCAGCACCAGATCGGGCAGGCGCGCCGCGCCCGCAGTCGCCGCGTCTGAGGCCGGCGCCTCGGCCAGCTTGGCGTAGCGGCGCGTCAGCACCTGGCGCATCGCCGCATAGTCGTCGCCGCCGGTGACGGCCTGGATGTTGAAGCGCCGGTACTGGCTGTTCTGCATGCGGTGGCCTTCGTAGACCACGCACGAGGCCTGCGCCGCCTCGCCGGCGGTGTGGCTGATGTCGAAGCACTCGATGCGCAAGCGCTCCAGGTCGTGCAGGTCGAGGTCCAGCGCCTCGGCCAGCGCGCGCGTGCGCTCGCGCTGCGAGCCCTCCTCGGCCAGCAGCCGCGCCAGCGCGATGCCGGCGCCCTGCACCGCCATGTCGAGCCAGATGCGCCGCTGCTCGCGCGGCTGGTGCACGGCGCGCACGCGCTGGCCGGCCTGCTGCGCCAGCGCGTCGATCAACGCGTCGCCGACCGCATGGCTCAGCACCAGCAGCGGCGGCACCGGCTGGCCCAGGTAGTGCTGCGCGATGAAGGCTTCGAGCACCTGCTGCTCGGTGCTGCGCGGGGCGTCGGCCGGGGCCCGAGCATCGCTGTCGCCGACGCTCGCGGCGATCGCCGCGGCCTCGTCGACATGCGCCGGAAAGTAGGCGCGGTCGCCCAGGTGGCGGCTGCCGCGCACCACGCCCACGTTGACGCAGGCGCGGCCGCCGGACACGCGCACCGCCAGGATGTCGGCGTCGCGGTCGCTGGCCGACAGGCTGCTGGCGTCGACCGACTGCTGGTGCAGCACGCGCGACAGCGCACCGATGCGGTCGCGCCAGGCGGCCGCCTGCTCGTAGTCCTGCACTTCGGCGCAGGCGCTCATGCGCTGCTGCAGCTCGTCGATGACCTGCTGCGAATCGCCGAGCAGGAAGCGTTCGGCATTGCGCACGTCCAGCGCGTAGTCGGCCTGCGAGACCAGCCCGACGCAGGGGCCGGAGCAGCGCTGGATCTGGTACAGCAGGCAGGGCCGCGAACGGTTGGCGAACACCGTGTCCTCGCAGGTGCGCAGGCGGAACACCTTCTGCACCAGCAGGATCGTCTCCTTCACCGCCCAGGCGCCGGGGTACGGGCCGAAGTAGCGGTTCTTGCGGTCGACGCTGCCGCGGTAGTAGGCCACGCGTGGGAACTTGGAAGCCGACAGGGCCCCTGCCCCGCCGGCGCGCCGACCCGCTTTGTCATCGGCGACACCGGTGATCTTCAGGTACGGATAGCTCTTGTCGTCGCGGAACAGGATGTTGAACTTCGGGTTCAACGTCTTGATCAGGTTGTTCTCGAGCAGCAGCGCTTCGGCCTCGCTGCGCACCACCGTCGTTTCCAGCCGCGCGATGCGCGACACCATGTGGCCGATGCGCGTGCCGCCGTGGTCCTTGTGGAAGTAGCTCGACACGCGCTTCTTCAGGTGGCGCGCCTTGCCGACGTACAGCACCTCGCCGCGCGCGTCGAAGTAGCGGTACACACCCGGCAGGCCGGGCAGCGCCGCCACCTCGGCGAGCAGCCGTTCGCGCGCCGGATCGGCGGGAACCTCGGTGGCGTGCGTGTGCGTGTCCATCAAGGCCATTTTGCGGCCTTCGATAATCACCGCGATGCTCTGGGACCTGTTCTGCCGCGTCATCGACAACTTCGGCGACATCGGCGTGTGCTGGCGCCTGGCCGCCGACCTGGGCGCGCGCGGCGAAGCGGTGCGGCTGTGGGTCGACGACGCGTCGGCGCTGGCCTGGATGGCGCCGGGCGGCGCGCCGAACGTGCGCTGCGTCGAATGGCATACCGACAGCGAACTGCCCGAGCCCGGCGACGTGGTCGTCGAGGCCTTCGGCTGCGACCCTCCGCCGGCCTTCGTCGCGCGCATGGCGCGCCGCGCGCCGCCGCCGCTGTGGATCAACCTCGAATACCTGAGCGCCGAAGCCTTCGTGAGGCGCAACCACGGCCTGCGTTCGCCGCAGCTTGCGGGACCGGGGCGCGGCCTCGACAAGTGGTTCTACTACCCCGGCTTCGAATCCGGCACCGGCGGCCTGCTGCGCGAACCGGGGCTGATCGATGCGCAGCGCGGCTTCGACGGCCGCGCCTGGCTGCGCGCGCGCGGCATCGTGCCGCATCCGGGTGAACGGCTGCTGAGCCTGTTCTGCTACGACGGCGCGCCGCTGCCGGCGCTGCTGCACGCGCTGGCCGATGCGCCGGCGCTGCTGCTGCTCACGCCGGGCGCCGCGGCGCGCGCCTGGCGCGCGGCGGGGGCGCAAGCTCGGGTCGCGGTCCCGCCCTCGCTGCGCTGCATCGAGCTGCCGTGGCTGGCGCAGCCGGACTACGACCGCCTGCTCTGGGCCTGCGAGCTGAACTTCGTGCGCGGCGAGGATTCCTTCGTGCGCGCGCAGTGGGCCGGCGCGCCCTTCGTCTGGCACATCTACCCGCAGCACGACGCCGCACATGCCGCCAAGCTGCAGGCTTTCCTGGACCTGATGCTCGCCGACGCGGACCCCTCCGCCGCCGATCCGCTGCGCCGGCTGTGGCTGCGCTGGAACGGCCTGCAGCCGGGCCCGCTGGCGCTGCCCGAGCCTGGGCCGTGGCGGGCGCTGGCACGCGGCTGGCGCGACCGGCTGCTGGCACAGCCTGACCTGGGCACGCAACTGCTCGGCTTCGTGGCCGAAAAGAGCTAAAATCAGCGGCTTTGCGCGGCGACCGCGCAACCCCCAGACTCACGGATACCGATCATGAAAATCGCTCAGGAAATCCGCGCCGGCAACGTCATCATGCAGGGCAAGGACCCGATGGTCGTGCTGAAGACCGAATACAGCCGCGGCGGCCGCAATGCGGCCACCGTGCGCATGAAGCTGAAGAACCTGCTCAATGCCTCGGGCACCGAAGTCGTGTTCAAGGCCGACGACAAGATGGACCAGATCGTGCTCGACAAGAAGGAGTGCACCTACTCCTACTTCGCCGACCCGATGTACGCCTTCATGGACGCCGAATACAACCAGTTCGAGGTCGAGGCCGAGAACATGGGCGACGCGATCCAGTACCTGGAGGACGCGATGCCGGTCGAAGTGGTGTTCTACGACGGCAAGGCCATTTCGGTCGAGCTGCCGACCACGCTGGTGCGCGAGATCGTCTATACCGAGCCGGCCGTCAAGGGCGACACCTCGGGCAAGGTGCTGAAGCCGGCCAAGCTGGCCACCGGGCTGGAGATCGCGGTGCCGCTGTTCGTCGAGACCGGCGACAAGATCGAGATCGACACGCGCACCAACGAATACAAGAAGCGCGTCTGAGAGCGCGTCCGAGAGCGCGTCCGAGAGCGCGTCCGAGCCGCCGCGCCCGTCCCGCGGGACGCGGCGCCTGATCGTGTCGCGGCGCGTGCTGCTGCAGACCGGCTTCGGCCTCGGCCACGCCTTCCTGCGCGCTTGGCAAGGCTGGCGCGACGACCCGAAGCGCGACTACCGGCTGGACTTCATCGCCGTCACGCCCACGCCGCCCGATGCCGGGCAGCTGGGCGATGCGCATCGCGGCACGCCGCTGGCGCCGTTGGCGCAGGCGCTGGCCGAGTCGTGGCCGCCGCGCACGCGCAACCTGCACCGCCTGGGCTTCGACGCCGGGCGGGTGCATCTGCTGCTGGCGGTGGGCGAGACGCTGGCGCTGCTGTCGCAGCTGCAGGCGCAGGTCGACGAGTTCCTGATCGACGAACTCGATCTGTCGGCCGATCCGCAACGGGCGCCGGCACGCGTCTGCAAGGGGCTGGCGCGACTCGCCGCGCCGGGTGCGCGGCTGCGCGGCGCGGCCACGCAGCCGCTGCGTCCGGCGCTGGCCAGCACCGGCTTTTAGCCCGGCGCCGGCGAGAACGGCATCGCTGCCGTCTACCGGCCCGACTTCGTGCCGCGGCGGCGCAGGCCGCGCACCGAACCCGGTACCGAACGCGAGCGCCACGCACTGATCGTCGGCGCCGGTCTCGCCGGCTGCGCCACCGCCGCGGCGCTGGCCGAACAAGGCTGGCGCTGCACGCTGATCGAGCGCCGCGCCGCGCCGGCCGAAGAAGGCTCGGGCAACCCGGCCGGGCTGTGGCACGGCATCGTGCATGCGCAGGACGGCGTGCACGCGCGCTGGCACCGCGCCGCGGCGCTGGCGGCGCAGCGCGCGGTGCAGCAGGCCATCGGCGAGGGCAGCGTCCGCGGCGGGCTGCGCGGACTGCTGCGCCTGGACACCAGCGGCAGCAGCGCCGCGCAGATGGCCGGCGAACTGCAGGCGCTGCAGCTGCCGGCCGACTACGTGCAGGCGCTGGATGCGCGCGAGGCCAGCGCACGCTGCGGCCTGCCGCTGCGCCATCCGGCGTGGTTCTATCCGGGCGCGGGCTGGGTGCAGCCGGCGGCGCTGGCGCGCGCCTGGCTGCGCCGCGCCGGCCCCGCCGCCGAGTTTCGCGGCGGCCAGGCCGTGCAGGCGCTGCGCCGCGACGGCGAGCGCTGGCAGATGGTGGATGCCGAAGGCCGCGTCATCGGTGCATCGGCGACCGTCGTGCTGGCCAATGCCTGCGAGGCCCTGCGCCTGCTGGACGCCACGCATTGGCCGGTACGGCAGGTGCGCGGCCAGATCAGCCTGTGGCCGCAAGGCAAGCCGAAGGATGCGCAACGGCTGCCACTGCCGACGCTGCCGCTGGCCGGCGCCGGCTATCTGCTGCCCGAGATCGACGGCCAGGCCGTGTTCGGCGCCAGCGCGCAGCCCGGAGACGGCGAGCCACGCGTGCGCGAATCCGACCATGCCTGCAACCTGCAGCGGCTGCGGCAGTTGTGCTCACCGCCCTGGTTGCCGCAGCCGGAACAGCTGCAAGGCCGCGTCGGCTGGCGCTGCGTGGCCGACGACCGGCTGCCGCTGCTCGGGGCGGTGCCCGACGAAGCGGCGGCACGGCAGCAGCGCATCGAGCGGCTGAGCGAGGTACCGCGGCTGCGCGGCCTGCATCTGTTCAGCGGCTTGGCCTCGCGCGGCATCGCCAGCTCGGTGCTGGGCGCGCAAGTGCTGGCGGCGCAGCTCAGCGGCGCGCCGCTGCCGCTGGAAGCCTCGCTGGTGGATGCCCTGGATCCGGCGCGCTTCACGCTGCGCGCACTGCGCCGCGGCGCAGTGCGGGGTTGAAGTCTTCAGTCCGTGCCGGCCGCGCCGCCGGCGTCGGACGGGGCTGCGCCCCCCTCTTCATCCGCCTCCTGCGGCGCGCCTTCGACCGTCGCGGTGCCGGCCTTGCGCTCGGCCTTCTCCTTCAGTTTCTCTTCCTTCTTCTTCTTCTTGGCCAGCTCGCGCTGGCGCTTCTCGAACGAATAGTTGGGTTTGGCCACGGGCCGTCCTTCCTTGGTTTGCCGCCGCTGCCACGCAGACCGCGGCGCTCAGGCGCATTGTGCCCGCGCCGCGGCGGGCGGAAAACGCAGCGTCTGCACGCCCTGCGCGGTGCCCAGCAGGCACAGGCCGGCGCGGTGCCGCGCGAACAGACCCACCGTGACCACGCCGGGCCACTGGTTGACCTCGCACTCCAGGGCCAGCGGATCGCGGATCGACAGGCCGTGCGCGTCGAGAATCGGGCAGCCGTTGTCGCTGACGAAGCCGGCGCGCGGCACGACGCGTGCGCCCAGCGCCTGCAGCCGCCGCGCCACCCGGGCCGCGGCCATGGGGATCACCTCCACCGGCAGCGGGAAGGCGCCGAGCACCTCGACGCGCTTGGAGGCGTCGGCGATGCAGACGAACTGCTCGGCCAGGTCGGCGACGATCTTCTCGCGCGTCAACGCGCCGCCCCCGCCCTTGATCATGCAGCCGCGGCCGTCGATCTCGTCGGCGCCGTCGATGTACACCGGGATGCGTTCGACCTGGTTGCCGTCCAGCACCGCAATGCCCAGCGCCTGCAGCCGCCGGCTGCTGCGCTCGCTGCTGGACACCGCGCCGGCGATGCGCTGCTTGATGCCGGCCAGCGCGTCGATGAAGTGGTCCACCGTCGAGCCGGTGCCCACGCCGACCACCGTGCCCGGCTGCACGTAGGCCAGCGCCGCCTGGCCGACCAGGGCCTTCAGCTGATCTTGCGTCGTGGCTGTCATGGGCGTCGATTATCAACGCCGGCACTCGGCGAGAATGCCGGCCCATGCCGCTGCTGCCCTATGCCCTGACCCGCCCCTTCCTGTTCGGCCTGGACGCCGAGGCCGCGCACGAGCTGACGCTGGCCGCGCTGGCGCGGCTGCAGAACACGCCGGCGCAGTGCCTGTGGCAAGGCACGCGCATCGACGATGCGGTGACGCTGGCGGGCCTGAAGTTCCCCAACCGCGTCGGCCTGGCCGCAGGGCTGGACAAGAACGGCCGCTGCATCGACGGCCTGGGCGCGATGGGCTTCGGCTTCATCGAGGTGGGCACGGTCACGCCCAAGGCGCAGCCCGGCAACCCCAAGCCGCGCATCTTCCGCCTGCCCGAGAAGCAGGCGCTGATCAACCGGCTCGGCTTCAACAACGACGGGCTGCCCGCATTCATCGCCAACGTGCAGCGCGCGAAGAGTTTCCGCGCCGCCGGCGGCGTGCTCGGCCTGAACATCGGCAAGAACGCGGCCACGCCCATCGAACGCGCCGCCGACGACTACCTGATCGGCCTCGAAGGCGTGTTTGCGCACGCCGACTACGTGACGGTCAACATCTCCAGCCCGAACACCAAGAACCTGCGTCAGCTGCAGGGCGACGCCGCGCTCGACGCGCTGCTCGGCGCGCTGCAGCAGCGGCGGCTGCAACTGCAGGACGCGCAGCGGCGGCAGGTGCCGCTGTTCCTGAAGATCGCGCCGGACCTTGATGCGGCGCAAATCGAGCTCATCGCCGCGACGCTGCAACGCCACCGCATCGACGGAGTGATCGCCACCAACACCACGCTGGAACGCAGCGCGGTGCAGGGCCTGCCGCATGCCGGCGAGGCCGGCGGCTTGTCCGGCGCGCCGCTGCGCGAAGCCAGCAACCGCGTCATCGCCCGGCTGCGCGCGGCGCTGGGCGCGCGCTATCCGATCATCGGCGTCGGCGGCGTGATGAGCGCGGCCGATGCACAGGCCAAGATCGATGCCGGCGCCGACCTGGTGCAGGTCTACACCGGCCTGATCTACCGCGGCCCGCCGCTGGTCGGCGAAGTCGCCTCGGCGCTGCAGCGCGCCCGCGCCACCGGGAAGCCCCGCTGACCGCAGTGCGGCCGCGCCGGCTAAGCTTCGTCATCGCATTTCCACGCCCGGCGGGCGCCTTCGCAGATGAACACCACATCGCTGATCCTCGACCACGTCTACGATCACGAGGCGCAACTGGCCGACCGCGTCTACCTGACGCAGCCGCTGGGCCAGGGACGCGTCGCGGACTACAGCTGGGCGCAGGTGCTCGACCAGTCGCGGCGCATGGCCGCGCATTTGCAGAGCCGCGGCTTCCCGCGCGGCGCGCGCATCGCCATCCTGTCGAAGAACTGCGCGCACTTCGTCATGGCCGAGCTGGCGATCTGGATCGGCGGCTACACCACCGTCGCGATCTTCCCCACCGAGACCGCCGAGACCATCGGCTACGTGCTCGGCCACAGCGACGCCAGCCTGCTGTTCGTCGGCAAGCTCGACACCTGGGCGCAGCAGCAGCCGGGCGTGCCGGCCGGGCTGCCCTGCATTGCGCTGCCGCTGGCGCCGGCCACCGACTTCGACGGCTGGGACGCGATCAACGCGCGCACCGCGCCGCTGGCCGGCCGGCCGCAGCGTGACGCGGACGAGCTGGCGATGCTGATCTACACCTCGGGCTCGACCGGCACGCCCAAGGGCGCGATGGTGAGCTTCGGCGCGATCTCGCGTGCGGCGCAGGGCATCGTCGGCGACCTGCGCCAGCGCCTGGGCGAGCGCGGCGACAGCCGCATCCTGTCGTACCTGCCGCTGGCGCACAGCTTCGAACGTTCGTGGGTCGAGGCGGCGTCGCTGGTCGACGGGCGCACGCAGGTGTTCTTCGCCGAGTCGCTGGACAGCTTCCTGCAGGACCTGCAGCGCGCGCGGCCGACGATGTTCCTCAGCGTGCCGCGGCTGTGGCTGAAGTTCCAGCAGGGCGTGTTCGCGAAGATGCCGCCGAAGAAGCTCGACCGGCTGCTCGGCATTCCGATCCTCGGCCGCTTCGTCGCCAAGAAGGTGCTGAAGGGCCTGGGGCTGGACGCGGTGGTGCAGGCCGGCAGCGGCTCGGCGCCGATCCCGGCCGAACTGATCGCCTGGTACCGCCGGCTCGGCCTGGAGCTGTACGAAGGCTACGGCATGACCGAGGACAACTCCTATTCGCACAGCTCGAACGAGCGCTTCGGCGCGCCGGGCTTCGTCGGCGTGCCGCTGCCCGGCGTACAGGTGCGGCTCGCCGGCGACGGCGAGATCCTGATCAAGTCGCCGGGGCAGTTCAGCGGCTACTACAAGCAGCCCGAGCTGACGGCCGCGTCCTTCACCGATGACGGCTTCTTCCGCACCGGCGACCTGGGCGAGCGCCGGCCCGACGGGCTGCTGAAGATCACCGGCCGCGCCAAGGAGCTGTTCAAGACCGCCAAGGGCAAATACGTCGCGCCGGCGCCGATCGAGAACCGGCTGCTGACGCACCCGCTGCTCGAGCTGGCGATGGTCTCCGGCCTGGGACAGCCGGCGCCTTATGCGCTGGTGGTGCTGAACGAGACGCTGCGCCCGCGCCTGGGCGACGCCGCGCTGCGCGCTCAGCTGCAGCCGCAGCTGAGCGCGCTGCTGCAGCAGGTCAACGCCGGGCTGGCCGACTATGAAAGGCTGCAGATGATCGTCGTCGCCGGCGAGCCGTGGAGCATCGACAACGGCTGCCTGACGCCGACGATGAAGATCAAGCGCAGCCGCATCGAGGCGGTGGTCGAGCCAGAGATCGCCGGCTGGTACGCGAGCCGCGCGACGGTGGTGTGGGCATGAGCAAGACCGCGCGCCACGGCGGCGAACGCATCGCCGAAGTGCTGCTGGCGCACAGCGTGCCGACGCTGTTCACGCTGTGCGGCGGCCACATCTCGCCGATCCTCAGCGCGGCCAAGGCACGCGGCATCCGTGTCGTCGACGTGCGCGACGAAGCCACCGCCGTGTTCGCCGCCGATGCCACCGCGCGGCTGTCGGGCCGCCCCGGCGTGGCCGCGGTCACCGCCGGGCCGGGCATCAGCAACACCATCACCGCGCTGAAGAACGCGCAACTGGCGCAGTCGCCGCTGCTGCTGCTCGGCGGCGCCGCGCCGACCGCGCTGCAAGGCCGCGGCGCGCTGCAGGACATCGACCAGCGCCCGCTGGTCGAGCCGCACGTCAAGCGCTTCTTCAAGCTGCGGCGCGTGCGCGAACTCGGCCCGGCGGTGGCCGAGGCCTTGGCGCTGGCGCAGTCCGGCGTACCCGGGCCGGTGTTCGTCGAATGCCCGGTGGATCTGCTGTACGACGAAGCCGAGATCCGCCAGTGGTATACCGACGCCGCCGGCAAGGGCACGGCGCTGCCCGACCGCGCGCTGCGCTGGTACCTGAACCGCCATGCGCAGCGCATGTTCGACGGCAGCCGAACGCAGCAGGTCGTCGCGCCGCACGCCGTCGCGGTGCCGCGCGCCACCGACAGCTCGCTGCAAGCGGCCCGCGATGCGCTCGGCAAGAGCGAACGGCCGCTGCTGGTCATCGGCAGCCAGGCGGTGGTGCGCTGCGGCGAGGCCGACGCGCTGGCCGCCGCGGTGCAGTCGCTTGGCATCCCGGTCTACCTGTCGGGCATGGCCCGCGGCCTGCTCGGGCGCGAGCATCCGCTGCAGATGCGCCACCAGCGCCGCAACGCGCTGCGCGAGGCCGACTGCGTGCTGCTCGCCGGCGTGCCCTGCGACTTCCGGCTCGACTACGGCAAGCACGTGCGCCGCAGCGCGACGCTGATCGCCGCCAACCGCAGCACCAGGGACGCGCGGCTGAACCGCCGTCCCGACGTGACGGCGCTGGGCGACGCCGGCCAGTTCATCCGCGGCTTGGCCGAAGCGCTGCCGGGCGGCGGCGCAGTCACCGCGCGCTGGGCAGGCTGGTGCGCCAGCCTGCGCCGGCGCGACGGCGAGCGCGAGGCCGAGATCGACGCGCAAGCCGCCGTAGGCGGCGAATGGGTCAACCCGCTGGCCTTCTTCCGCGCGCTGGAAACCGAGGCCGCGCAGAACGCGGTGTTCGTCGCCGACGGCGGCGACTTCGTCGCCACCGCCAGCTACGTGCTGCATCCGCGCGCGCCCTTGAGCTGGCTGGACCCGGGCGCCTTCGGCACGCTGGGCGTCGGCGCCGGCTTCGCGCTCGGCGCCGCGCTGGCGCGGCCGGGCAGCGAGGTGTGGATCGTCTGGGGCGATGGCGCCTGCGGCTGGGGCCTGGCCGAGATCGACAGCTTCGTGCGCCAGGGCATCCCGGTCATCGCCGTGGTCGGCAACGACGCCGGCTGGACGCAGATCGCGCGCGAGCAGGTGAAGATGCTCCACGACGACGTGGCCACGGTGCTGGCGCGCAGCGACTACCACCTTGTCGCCGCCGCCTTCGGCGCCGAAGGGCTGCTGGTCAAGCATGCGCACGAGGTGCAGCCGGCGCTGCAGCGCGCTCGCGCGCTGGCGCGTCAGGGCAAGCCGGTGCTGGTCAACGTGTGGCTCGACAAGACCGAGTTCCGCGAAGGCTCGTTGTCGATGTAGGGGCAGGTCGGCGGCGCGCAAAGACGTACAATAAAACGTACATGCAAAGAGCCACGCCATGGATGCCATCACCTACAGCGCCGCCCGAGCCAACCTGGCAAAAACGATGGATCGGGTCTGCGAAGACCACGAGCCCGTCATCATCACCCGCAACGGCGAGCAGTCGGTGGTGATGCTCTCGCTCGACGACTTCAAGGCGCTCGAGGAAACCGCGTACCTGCTGAGAAGCCCCGCCAACGCCCGCAGGCTGCTCTCGGCCGTGGCGCAGCTTGCACAGGGCCGGGGCAAGGTGCGCGAGCTGAGCAAGTGAAGCTCGTCTTCGCCGACGAGGCCTGGGACGACTACCTCTATTGGCAGAAGCAGGACCGCAAGATGGTCGAGCGCATCAACAAGCTCGTCCAGGAGGTCAAGAGGGATCCGTTCTCAGGCGTCGGCAAACCCGAGCCCTTGAAGCACGCGCTGGCAGGCTTCTGGTCGCGCAGGATCACCGACGAGCACCGGATGGTGTACCGCGTCGAAGGCGACGCGCTGCTCATCGCGCAGCTGCGCTATCACTATTGAGCGTCCGCTGATGTCGGTGTGAAGCCCCGGCCGGTCGGTCCGGACCAGAGCGTCGTCACCTGTTCGGGCGCCAGCTTGTCGCCGCGCGCCGCCACCTGGCGCGTGGCCGTGCCCAGCGCCACCCAGCCGACGAGAGTCTCGCCCGGCGCGCAGAACGCGGCGACGATGCGCGGGTGGCGCGCCTTGGCGCCTGACAGCATCTTGCCGGCGAAGCCCAGCGCATGCGCGGCGTTGAGGAAGTTGGCCAGCGCCCCGCCCACCGCGGCCCACTGTTCGTGCGCCGGCACCAGCGGGTGGCCCATGTCGATGCGCGCCACCAGCGCCACCGTCACCGGAGCGCGGCGCGCGCGCTCGGCGTCCAGCGCGGCACCGGCCTCGTCCTTGCCGGCGTCGCGCGCGGCCTGGGCGAAGAGTTCGGCCAGCGCCTCGCGCTGCGCACCGCGCACGACCTTGAAGCGAAAGGGCACCAGGCCGGCATGGTCGGGCGCGCGCAGCGCGGCCTGCGTCATCGTCAACAGCTGGGCAGGGTCCGGCCCCGGCTCGGCCAGGTACTTGATGCCCAAGGAATGGCGGCCGAGCAGGCCTTGCAGCATGGGGAGATTGGTCGTTTCCATCGGCGCGATCGATCGTTGATCGACGACTGTCGCCAAGCTGCTGATGATGCCTGCATGAGCAGCACCCGCACGTTGAACATCGTCCGGCCCGAGGCGCTGCGCGTCGAATCCGGTGACTGCGGCACCACCAGTGAGCATGTCGATGACCTGATTCGCAAGGACCGGCGCGAACAACGCATCCGGCGGCTGCGCTCGCTGGTCGAAGACGGCCTGGCCAGCGGCAAGGCGACGGCGGACAAGCCGGCCGACTGGGACGAACTCGACGCCATTGCCCGCGGCGACATCAGGTGAAGCGCTGCGTGCTGCGCCCGCTGGCGCGGCAGGGCCGCCAGGACGAGGTTCGCTGCTGCCGTGACGAAGCCGGTGCCGTCGTGGCGGCCAAGTTGGTGGCGGCGCTCAAGAGGGCCCTGCAGACCCTGCAGCGGCAACCTGCCATCGGCTCACCGATGCAGGGCCGGGAACCGGGACTTCCCCAGATGCGCACCCGGCTCGTGGACGGCTTCCCATTGGCGTTCTGGTACGTCGAACTCGAGATGCACATCGATGTCGTGCGGCTGGTGAGCCGGCAGCAGGATGCGCTCGGCATTGATGTCGATGCGAGGTGACTGCCGACTTGTCCGGCCACACAGCGATGGCGGCGGAAGGACAATGCCAACGATGGCCTGCAGCGGCCAAGCGGCGTCTGCCGTAGCGGGTCGGTTCGAGCCAGGGCTTAGCCGTCATGTCGCACTCGTGCCCATTGCGCTTCAATGGCACGCCAACGACGGGCGACTGCCTCGGCGCTACGGAGGTATTGCAGTCCGTCATAGAGCGCGCAGAGGCGGCGCTTGAATGCCAGCGCCCCGGGAGAGAAGAGCCTGTCCTGCTGCTCTGCACCGAAGTCGTTGGCTTCAGAGAAGGCCCAAACGCTGTAGGTTTCAGCGAAATTCGCCCTCGCGACAGCAAGGCTACTATCGTTGGGACCGCCGTTTGGCTGGTCAGCCCAAGGGTCGTCGTGCCCGTCGTCGGTCCAGTGACAAATGGGGCAGTAGTCATACCCGGCAATGCTGCCCAGCGTGGGGTAGCCGCAGGCGGGGCACGGGACGCAGCCATTGCAGTGAGAGGGGTTGCTCTCGAAGAAGCTGCGGCGCCTTTCGAAAGAGGTCCCAACAAGCTCGAGCGGCGGCGTCCAGTGGCCGCTGCGGGCGGTGCGAAACGGGTCATTCGCGGCGCGGTCGCGCTTCATGACGGCAACGTTGCTGGTAACCGGCCCGCGGAAGGAGGCGAAGCCGGCTGCAGCGGGCCCGGTTGACCAGCGGGCTTACCGTGAAAGCTCGCCGCGGCGCGCGCACGGCTGAGCCTCCCGCGGTGCATCGGGACGACAAGACCGCTGGGCCCGACCCCTCGAAATCAGCGGCGAATGCTTCAGGTCGCGGC
>OEIU01000829.1_pt1 | contig 24487 bp, 17 predicted proteins | sample 1539221 | NCBI WGS metagenome assembly OEIU01 (sample SAMN03792071, study PRJEB22550) | activated sludge metagenome | feature: wastewater treatment plant; material: activated sludge; isolation source: Wastewater treatment plant of a petroleum refinery complex | place: Argentina: Zarate | collected...
CTACCGCGGCGATATCGTCAATGCGCCGGAATTCACCGCCGACGCGCGGCGCCCCGATCCACGGCGTCTCATCGAAGCGCATTCGAAATCCGCGCTGACCATGAATTTCACCCGCGCCCTGATCGACGGCGGCTTCGCCGATCTGCATCACCCGGAATACTGGGACCTGGCCTGGGTCGAGCATTCGCCGTTGCAGGACGAATACCGGCGCATGGTCGAGGCGATCGGCGATTCGGTGCGTTTCATGGAAACCCTGGCCGGTCAGATTGGCAGCTTCGGCAAAGTGGATTTCTATACTTCGCACGAGGCATTGCTGCTGCATTACGAACAGGCGCAGACGCGACAAGTGCCGCGTCAGTGGGGTTGGTTCAACCTGTCCACGCATTTCCCGTGGGTCGGCATGCGCACCGCGCAACTCGACGGCGCGCATGTCGAATATTGCCGTGGCATCCGCAATCCGCTCGGACTCAAGGTCGGCCCCGGCGTGACGCCCGATGCGCTGCTGCGCACGCTCGACGCGCTCGATCCGGACAACGAGCCGGGCCGCATCACCCTGATCCATCGCATGGGTGCGGCCGGCATTGAAGCCGCGTTGCCGCCGTTGCTGCAAGCCGTCAAGGCCCAAGGACGGCGCGTGTTATGGTGCTGCGATCCCATGCACGGCAACACCGAGGCGCTGACGAACGGCGTCAAGACGCGGCGGTTCGCAAACATCCGCGCCGAACTCGATGCCGCGTTCGACATCCACGCCGCGCAGGGTACACGTCTGGGTGGCGTGCATCTGGAACTGACCGGTGAGAACGTCACCGAATGCCTCGGCGGCGCGCGCGACCTGGCCGAATCCGATCTCGTCCGTGCTTACAAATCCACGGTCGATCCGCGCCTGAACTACGAACAGTCCCTGGAGCTGGCGATGCTGATCGTGCGCAAGCGCGGTTGTGCGACGTTGCACGCCTGAGTCAGTGCGGCCATAACCAGCCGAACGTACCGGCCGTGATCAGCGCGTAGATCAGCCCGTCGATCATGTCCTTGGCCACCGCGCCCCACGGCTGGCCCCACCAGATACCCATGGGCAATGAGCCGAGACTGAAACCCATGAACGCTGCCGTGCCGACGATCTGGAAGGTGTGCAAATAGGGTGCGCCGGATGGCAAGGCATGGATGCCGATGTATCCGGCGAACAACGCGATGATCAGGCAGAACACGAACCACAGTCCGAGCGACTTGCCCATGTTCGGCATGCCGCTTGCGCGCAGGATGATGAAGCCGACCGGGCCTTCCGTGAACCTGGCCTGCGCCGCGGGCTGTTTCATCTCCTCCATCTTGCACCACGGCAGCATGTACATGCCCGGCGCCGGATTGCCCTTGCGCACGGCCGCGCGGACCTCGTCCTCATTGGCAAAGCCATGGTAATCGGGCATGTGCCAGAATTTGAGCAGCATGTGCAGGATGCTGCTGGCGATGAACACGAACACGCCGGACAGCAGGATCGGCAGCCACAATTGCGCGAGTGACACCATGACGTTTCTCCCCTTCGATTGGTTGGTACGACGCGACTAAGACTTCGCTGACATCATTCTTCTTCGATTTTCGGTTTGTAAGCCTCCGCCAATTGCTTCTGCACCTGCGCCGGCACCGCATCGTAGTGGCTGAACTCGATGGCGTAACGGCCCTTGCCGCCGGTCATCGCCTTTAGCTCGGTCTGGTAATCGGTGACTTCCGCCAACGGGACTTGCGCCTTGATCACGATTTCGCCGCCGCGCAGTGAATCGGTGCCGCTGATGCGCGCGCGCTTGCCGGCAAGGCCGCCGGTGACGTCGCCCATGTAGGCATCGGGCACGAACACATCGAGATTGACGATGGGTTCGAGCACCTGCGGCTTGGCCTTGGCGATCGCTTCCAGGAACGCCTTCTTGCCGGCGCTGACGAAGGCGACTTCCTTGGAATCGACCGGATGGTACTTGCCGTCGTAGACCACGACTTTCACGTCCTGCATCTGGTAGCCGGCGATCGCGCCGTGTTCGAGCACCTGGCGCACGCCTTTTTCCACCGCCGGGATGAACTGGTTCGGGATCGTGCCGCCCTTGACCTCGTCGGCGAACTCGAAGCCCGCGCCGCGCGGCAGCGGCTCGACGCGCAGGAAGACTTCGCCGAACTGGCCGGCGCCGCCGGTCTGCTTCTTGTGTCGATGGTGGCCCTCGGCTCGTCCTCCCACGGTCTCGCGATAGGCGATCCTGGGTGGACGCGTCTTTACCTCGACCTCGTAGCGCTGCTTCATGCGCTCGAGCATGAGTTTCAGGTGCAGGTCGGACAGTCCGCGCACAACCGATTCGTTCAATTCCTTGTTGTGCTCGAAACGGAAACACGGATCTTCCTCGCTGAGCTTGTGCAGCGAGGTGGCGAGCTTCTGTTCCTGGCCCTTGTGCGCCGGTTCCACGGCAAGCCCGAACATCGGTTGCGGAAAGTCCAGCGGCTTGAGATGGATATGGTCCTCGTCGTGCGAATCGTGCAGCACCGCGTCGAAATGGATTTCCTCGACCTTGGCCACCGCGGCGATGTCGCCGGGTATCGCGCTGTCGATCTCGATGTGCTCCTTGCCGCGCAGCTTGAACAGATGCCCGACCTTGAATGGTTTCTTGCCGTCGTCAATGAACAGTTGCGTATCCTTTTTCAGCGTGCCCTGGTAGACGCGGAACACGCTGAGCTTGCCGACGAACGGGTCGTTGACGATCTTGAACACATCGGCGATGACATGTTGTTTCGGATCCGGTACGGCTACGATCGGCGTGGCATTTGCGCCGGCGCCCTTGCGGAACGGCGGCGGGTTGCCCTCGGCGGGATTCGGCAGCAGATGTTCAAAGAGATTGAGCAGTTCCTTCACGCCCGCGCCGGTACGCGCGGACACGAAGCAGATCGGCACCAGATGCCCTTCGCGCAGGCACTGTTCGAAGGCATCGTGCAGTTCCTGTCCGGAAAGCCCGCTCTCGCCGACATCGAGGAAATGGTTCATCACGGTTTCATTGATCTCGACGACCTGGTCGATGATGCGCTGGTGCGCTTCGGCGACCGATGAAAAATCCGCCACGCCTTCCGGTTTGAAGAAGCAGTCGACCACGCTCTTGCCGTCCTGCGCCGGCAGGTTGATCGGCAGGCATTCCGGCCCGAAGGCTTCGCGCAACTGCTCGACCAGCGCGCGGCAGTTGCCGCCATCCATCTTGTTGACGATCAACGCCCGCGCCAGTCCGCGCGCCTTGGCGTGGTGCATCATGCGTTGGGTACCGTATTCGATGCCGTTGTGCGCGTTGACGACGATCGCGCAGGTTTCCACCGCGGCGAGCGCAGACAGCGTCGGCCCGCGAAAATCCGCCGCCCCCGGCGTGTCGATCAGGTTGATATGGCAATCGCCATGGTCGATGGAGGCGATCGCAGTGTTCAGCGATTGCTTGCGCTCTTTTTCCATCGGGTCGTAGTCGGAAACCGTGGTACCGCGCTCGACCGATCCGGGAGTTCCGATCACACCGCCCGCATGCAGCAGGGCTTCGAACAGCGTGGTCTTGCCCGCGGCGGAATGTCCGGCGAGCGCGATGTTTCGGATGCCATCGGTGGTGTAGGCCATGAGCCGCTCCGGCGATTCGGGTTGGGCCGTCAAGCGTTCTCCTTTCGACGCGGCAGGTCAAGTGGCGTTGCGGCAGGGCCCTAACGAACCGGTAACCGCGCATTTACACCGTGCTGGCTAGGCTTGCCGCCAATTGCCGCCGTGATGCCAAGGGAATCCGATTGCTCAGGGAAGATGCACTGATCGCATTGCCGACCGATGCCTGGCATGCGGATGTCCGTGTACGCGCGTTGGAACGCCTCACGCCTGCGCACGCGCCACGCACGTCGCGAATTGTCGCAATGGCCCTGCTGCTGGCACTGCACGCCCTGATCTTTGCGCTGTGGTATGCCAGCCGGTTCACGTCGCCGCCGCGCAACCCGGACGTCGTGCAGGTGCGATTGATCGACGAATCGAACCTTCCAGCGCCCGCGCTGCCGCAGCCCGTCGCATTGCAGCGGTCGCGGCGGGGCTCGTCGGTTGTTGCAACCATGCCGCCGACTGAGCCATCGTCGATGGCGGCAGCGCTGATTCCCGCTACGCCGCCGCAGCCAGAGTTGTTCAACCGAGATGGTTCGGTGCGATTGCCGCCGGCGACGCGATTCACCGGGCCGTTGCAAGCCGGCATCGCGCGTGGCCGCGAACTGCTCGCGCGCGGCCACAACCGCATCCATTGCCGGCGCAGCCGCTTCAATGACGCGCCAACGCCGGCACAGGCTGCCGCTGCGGCGGCCAGTCAGGCGCACATGGCGCATTTGATCATGGGCAATCCGCTCGATCCGCTGAACGATGTCGGCCAAGGCCAGGCCGAGAACGCCGCTGGCGAGCATGCCGCGGAAATGCGCAGGATCGAGGAACAGGCTTGCGACTTTTGACGGGTCACAAAAGGCGCAACAGCTCCGGCATCAACGGCAACTTGCGCACGCGTACCGTAGTCGCGGCGAATACCGCATTGACCAACGCGGGCGCGGCGCTGGCCGCGACAATATCGTGGAAATCGGTCGGGTCGGCGCCGGTGTCGACGCTGTGAACGTCCACACTGTGCGGCGCCTGAGCCATGCGCAGCAGCGGATAATCCGGCAAATTGCGTTGTTGCACCTGGCCGTTCCTGAGCGTGATCGCTTCGTGCAGTGTGGCGGATACTGCGATCAGCGTTGCTGCACTTGCCTGCGCTTGCAGGTTGAGCGGATTGAGCACGCGTCCGGCGTCGATTGCGCATACCGCGCGGTGGATGACGAGATCGTTGCCTTCCACCGAAACCTCGAACGCATGCGCGGCATAGGCGCCGTCGCCGGCGTGGCAGGCAATGCCCAGACCATGGCCGTCCTTTGGCTTGTGCTGCCAGTCGATCTTGCCGGCGGCGATGCGCAACACGCCGGCAAGCCGGCCGGTCTCGAATCCCGGACGCAGCATGCGTGGCGCGCCGAGCAGATCCATGCGCAGCACGACCGGATCCTGGTGCGTGGCGTGGGCGATCTCGTCGAGGAAACATTGTGCGGCGAAGGCCTGGAACGCATGCGCGCCGCCGAGGAAATCGCCGCGCGGCAGTCCACAGGGCAGGGCATGAAACAGTTGCTGGAAGTTCGGCAGCAGGCCGGCGGGAAACGCGTCGGCATCGAGCAGCCCTGTGAACACCGGCCTCCCCGCCCGTTGCGCGTCACGCCAGTTGCGCGGCGTTGCGGCAATGCGATGCGACCAGCCGGTGAGATGCTGCTTGCGATCCAGGGTTGCGGTCAATTCATGTACGCCGAACGGCCGGTAGAAATCGTGGCTCAAGTCATCCTCGCGCAACCATACGAGTTTGACCGGCACGCCGGCTGCCTTCGCGATGAGTGCGGCCTCGGCGACGAAATCGTTGTGCAGGCGCCGACCCAGGTCGCCGCCCGCGCGCGGCAGGCGGATATCGATGGCCTCTCGTGGAACATTGGTCAGCGTATGCAACAGGTGTGAAGCTCCAGCCGGGTCGTGCACGCCGGCGATCAGCACGACCTTGTCGCTCGTCACGGCGATCGTCGCGCTCGGCGGTTCGGCCGTGGCGTGTGCGAGAAACGGCAACTGGTAACGCGCCGAGAGCGTCGTCGTGCGTGGCGCCTTCTTCGCCTTGGCAAAGTCGCCGTCGTTGCGCACCACGGTCGCGTTCGCGTCGTCGTCGAGCAACGCGTTCGCGCTGGCTTCCAGCGCGGCGCTGGAGTCTTTCGCCCAGGCGGGATCCGCTTTCCACGCAATCTTGAGCTTGTCGCGCCCGCGCAGCGCAGACCAGGTGTCGTCGGCAAGCACGACGACGCCGGCGGCGAGCACGCCATCGAACGCGGCGTCGGATTTCGGCCCAGGCAAAACGATGATGCGATGCACGCCGGTCACCTGGCGTGCCTGTGTATCGTCGAGCGTGTCCAGCGCCCCGCCGGGATACGGACAGCGCGCGATCACGGCGACGAGCGCATTGCCGAGGTAGCTGTCGATGCCGTACTCGGTACGCCCGAGCACGACCTCACGCGCATCGACGGTGCGCGCCGGCTTGCCGATGATGCGGAACTGCGATACGTCTTTCAGCGCTGGCGGACTCGCCGGCGCATCCAGTGTGGCCGCATTGGCGGCCAGATCGCCGTAAGCGAGCTTGCGGCCGTCGGCGGCAATCACGAATCCGGATTCGGTGCGCAATGTCGTGGCATCGAGATTCCACTGTTGCGCCGCGGACTGGACCAGCAGCCAACGCGCGACCGCTCCGGCCTGGCGCAGTTGCGTCCACGCCGTCGGGCCGGCGTCACCGCTTGCGCCCTGATCGCCGTAACGATCGCCGGGACCACTGTCGGCTTCGATGTAACCGTAGGACAACTGTTCGACGCGTACGCGGCTCCAGTCGGCGTCGAGTTCCTCGGCGATGAGCATGGGCAACCCGGTCTTGACGCCCTGGCCGACTTCGCAGCCGCGCGCACCGATCACGACGGCGCCATCGGCTTCGATGCGCACGAAATCCGTAAGCTGCTGCGGCGCAAAACGCGCTCCCAGATAGGGCAGGTCGTCTTGCGCTTGCGCACGCCAGCCGACCAGCAACGCGCCAGCCGCGCCGGCACTGGTGACAAGGAATCGGCGTCGCGACCGATCGAAACTCATTTCTTGCCCTCGACCGGCGCGCTGGCGGCGCGCGCGATTGCCGCGCGGACGCGCGGATAGGTGCCACATCGACACAGGTTCGGCAGCGCGTCGATGTCGGCGTCATCCGGATGCGGCTTGCGCTTGAGTAACGCCGCCGCCGCCATGATCATGCCAGGCTGGCAGTAACCGCAGCCGATCGCATCCTCGGCAATCCACGATTCCTGCAGCGGATGCAACGCGTCCTTGCCGGCCAGGCCTTCGATCGTCGTGACCTCCCGCTGCGCCAGGGATTTTACCGGCAGCATGCAGGCGTGTTCGGTCTTGCCGTCGACCAGAACCGTGCAGGCGCCGCAGGCGCCGATGCCGCAACCGTACTTGGTTCCGGTCAGGCGCAGCACGTCGCGCAGGTACCACAGCAGCGGCATCTCGGGGTCGCCGTTGTGGAAAAACGCCTTGCCGTTGATGCGCAGTGGCAGGGTCTTTTCGCGGGCACTGGCCGCGACCGGTGGAACCGGCTCAGGTTTGGTACGGCGAAAAGGATTGTCGGGCATGCATGCGATCTCCTCCGCCCAATTTTCGCACTAATGCCGGATTTGCGCTTGCCGAATGAAAACGGCGCCTCGCGGCGCCGTCTTCAAATCGCGTATCCGCGTGCGTTCAGAACTTGTAACGCAGCGTCACCATGACCGACCAGCGCGAAACCACGCGGCTGGGATCGTAGAAACCGCCGTCGTAGAACGCCAGCGCCTGTGGCTGGTAGTTGCCGTTCTTGTCGGTCGGCAGCGTGTACACGTACTGGCCATTCGCGTTGACGCCGCCGTAACCGACCAGGTTGCGCGTGTTGTACAGGCCGGCAACCTGCTGCTCGCCCCACTTGTTGTTGAGCAGGTTCAGGAAATTGAAGATGTCGAAGCGGACCTCCCCCTTGCCCCAGATGCCCGGCACTTCCTGCGCAAAACTCAGGTCGAGCTGGTTGGCCCATGCCAGGTGCGCGCTGTTGCGTCCGGCGATCATGCCGCGATGGCCGCTCAGGTATTTGTCGTGGGCGAGGAAGTCCTCGAACTGCTGGATGACCGCGGGCGAGGTGCCGGCGGCGAATGCCACCTTGGGGTCGTTCGCGGCCGGGATATAGGCCGGGTCGAACCCCGAGATGCTGTCGCCGTTCGCGTCGTTGCTGAAGGTCCAGGTGTACGGGTTGCCGGTGCGGCCGCTGTAGAACACCGACGCCTGCGTGCGCAGGTTGTCGATGAAATTGTGCTGCCAGTTCAGCGACAACTTGATGCTGCGCGGGACGTTGTAATTCGACGTGCCGGGGATGTCCGCATTCGGATTCAGGCGTGCGGTGCGCTGGTAACCGCTGTAGGCGATTGTGTCGAGTCCGGGATCGACATCCGTGGCGTGCGAGAAGGTGATGCTGGCGCCACCGGACAGGCTGCTGTTGAACGGCTTGTTGACGCCGAGAGTGAACGTGTCGGACTTGCCGTTGTGCGTATTCGTCAGCAAGGTCGATTGCGTGCTGAACGCGCGGTTTTGGTTGGCCAGCGCATCGGACGATTTCGGCGCTTCACCCGGCGTCTTCCAGAACTGCTGGCGGCCGTCGGGCAACAGTCCGGTCGGCGCACCGAAGTTGATCGCCTGGTAGAGGATGCCGTCGATCACCTGGACGTGCACATATTCGGCGCTGGCGATCAGGCCCCACCACGGCAGCTCGCGATCCAGCGCGAGGCTGAACTTCAGCGAGTTCGGCAGCTTGAAATCCTTCGCGATGGTGTCCACCGCGAACGGCGGCGGACCGCTGCTCGGGATGTTCTGGTGGAACGGATCGGGACTGAACGGAACCTTGGACGGATCGAACGACGTATACGACGCCAGGGTCACGCCGTTGTTCGCGTACGGGTTCGACAGCCACACGGCCGGCGGTGAGGACTGGAAGATGCCGACGCCGCCGCGCAGTTGCGTCTTGTAGTCGCTGTCGAAGTTGTAGTTGAACGATACGCGCGGCTCCAGCACCATGTTGTGCGAACCGACCGTGTAATTGTTCGGATAGCCGAACACCTGCTGGAACATGGGATTCAGCGGCAGCTTGCCGTCGGAACTGGGGATGTCCGCGCGCAATCCGTATTGCAGCGACAGGTTTTGCGTGGCCTGCCAGGTATCCTGGATAAACGGGCTGTACTGCGTGTAGGTCCAGGCGGCGGCGATGTCGGCCAGCGAATATCCGGGCGCCGGGTGCATCAGGTTGTAGCTGTTGTAGATGCCGTTGGCAAAATTGGTGATGCCCCAGAACGTGTATTGGCCGAACTGGGTGCGGCCGAACAGGTTGAAGATGTCGGTGCTGGTGTAATCGAAGCCGGCCTTGATCGCGTGATCACCAGCCGTGTACGTGCCGGCGAAAAACAAACTGGTCTTCTTCGTGTCGATGTGGTTGTAGTGGCGGAACTGTTTTTTGCCGGGGGTGATGGTCGGGGCATTTCCGGGGGGGGGCAGGTTCACCGCGATCGCCGGCTGCTGCCCCGGCGCGGTGGTGTCCTGGGTGAATTTCTGGTAACCGACCTTGGTCTCGGTCGAGAAGTTGTCGCTCCAGTCGTCGAAGATGCTGGCGACGTAGTTGTCGGTCCTGATCGCCTTCGTGTACGTGTAACTGGACAGGCCGATGCTGTTGGTGGAATTGCCGCCAACCGCCGGCAACTGCTCGTCGGTGCGTTGATAGGTAAAGTTGGCGCGGTGGCCGTTGGCGATATTCCAGTCGACCTTCGCGAGATAACGCTTGTCGTCATAGGTCAAGCCGCCGGCGCCGGCGCCGAACACGCCCGGGTGCAGGCCCAGCGCATTCGCGGCATCGATGACTTTCTGCACGTCCCCCGGGGAAATCTTGTTGCTCGTCGAGGGGCCGTTGCCGAGGCTGAAGTCCAGGCCGTTGACCGAATCGGCGCCGATTCCGGTCGTGCGCTCATGCTCGGCGGCAATGAAGAAGAACAGTGTGTCCTTGATGATCGGACCGCCGAGGTTGAAGCCGCCAGTCCAGTCCAGGTGATAGCCGTTGTACTTGTATCCCGGGGTGCCGCTGCTCAGCCAGCCCGCGTCGCCGACCAGGTGCTTGGCGTTGCGGTAGGAATAGTAGGCCGAGCCATGGAATTCGTTCGTGCCCGATTTGGTCACCGCATTGACGTCTGCGCCGACGGAATCGGAAATCACGTCATAGTTTGCCGTGGCGATGTTGTACTCCGCGATCGATTCCGGCGAGATAGGCGACTTCTGGTAGGGCAGGCCGTTCGCGTTGAGTCCGAAAGGGTCACCCTGGCTCACGCCATCGACGGCGATGTTGTTGTAGCGGTTGTTCTGGCCGTTTGCCGAAATCGAGCCGATGCCCTGGTCCATTACCGTAATGCGCGGATCCAGGCGCAGCACGTCGTCCATCGAGCGGTTGCCGGTCGGCGTGGCCTGCAGTTGGCGCTGCGAAATGTTCGTCGACAGGCCCTTGTTGTCGGAGGCGAACATCAGTGCGGTCGACGAGGCGTTGACGGTGATCGTATCCAGCGATTTCGCGGCTGCTGCCGCAAGGTTGATCGATGCCGGCTGGCCGAGTTGCAGGAAGACATTGTCCTGTTCGGCAACGGTTGCGCCGCCCTTGTCCGCGCGAACATCGAATGGACCGCCCACGCGCAGCCCTTGTGCGGAATAACGGCCCGTGGCATCGGTCGTGGTCTCGACAACGGTTCCGGTCGGACGGTGCCGGATCACCACCGTGGCGCCGGCGACCGGCTGGCCCGTGGCGTCAAGAACGCGGCCGTTGATGCCGGACGTGGTGATGTTCTGGGCGTTTGCGACGGCGACGGCAAGCAGGCTGCCGGCCAGTAGCGAGAGCGTATTCACGAAAAGGATGCGAGACATGTGCGGCTCCAGTTATTGGTGTTTTGGAAGGTCTGGGTGCGCAAAAAATGATGTACCCCTGTGCCGCATGGGCGAGGTTGTTCCCGAATGCATCGGGATGGCCACCCCGGCGGCTGGCGCATCATAGCGGAAAAAAGTGAAGCGACTATTGCGACTGCCGCAATCGGCGAAAAGCCACGGATTGGCCGCATGCTTGGCTTGTTTTTTTGCGCTGCACAAGGACAATGGCGGTTCCCTCGCCGCCAGCGCCTTTTAATGTCCCACAAACGCGCCGCACCCTGGATCGTGCTGAAATTCGGTGGCACCAGCGTGTCCGCGCGCGCGCGCTGGGACAAGATCGCTGCGATCGCGCGTGGCTGGCGCGAGCGCGGCAAGCAGGTGTTGATCGTGGTGTCGGCGCTGTCCGGCGTCACCGACAAGCTCAAGGCGCTGGGTGAGGCGTCAGGCGACGTGGCGAAGCGGCAAACGCTGCGCGACGAGGTTCGCGCGCGCCACGAGGCGATGTTCGTCGAATTGGAATTGACGGACCACGCGCCGCTGCAATACTGGCTCGAACGCCTCGACGCGTTGGTCGCCAGCGCGCGCGCCGATGCTGGCGGCTTGCCGTGGCAGGCGGAAGTGCTGGCGTTGGGCGAGCAGCTGTCGAGCACTCTGGGCGTCGCGTATTTGAATCGGCTTGGCTTGCCGGCACAGTGGCTGGATGCGCGCGAATATCTCGCCGCTTCCGCGCTGCCGAATCAGAATGCCTGGGGACGTTATTTTTCTGCCTCGGTGCCGACTACGCCAAATCCCGCGTTGAGCGAGTCGCTGATCCGTCGCGGCGCGCTGTATGTCACGCAGGGCTTCATGGCCCGCAACGATGCGGGCGAAACCGTGATCCTCGGTCGCGGCGGATCGGACACTTCGGCGAGCTATTTCGGCGCGTTGTTGCAAGCGGAAAAGGTGGAAATCTGGACGGACGTCGCCGGTATGTTCAGCGCCGATCCGCGGCGCGTGCCGAACGCGCGTCTGCTCGCGCGGCTCGACTATGAAGAAGCGCAGGAAATCGCCACCACCGGGGCCAAGGTGCTGCATCCGCGCTGCATCAATCCGGTGCGCGATGCCCGCGTGCCGCTGGCGATCAAGGACACGAATTTCCCGGATCTGGCCGGAACCGAAATTGGCGTCGCCGCTCCCGACACTGCGCCCAGCGTCAAGGCGATAAGCTCGCGCGGCGGCATCACCCTGATCGCGATGGAATCCATCGGCATGTGGCAACAGGTCGGCTTCCTCGCCGACGTGTTCGAGTACTTCAAGCGCCACGGTCTTTCGATCGACCTGGTGGGTACATCTGAAACGAACGTCACCGTGTCGCTCGATCCCACCGAGAATCTGGTCAATTCCGACGTGATTTCGGCGCTGTGCGCGGATCTGGCGAAAGTCTGCCGCGTCAAGGTGATCGCGCCGTGCGCGGCGATCACCCTGGTCGGGCGCGGCATGCGCTCGATGCTGCACAAGCTTTCGAGCGTGCTCGCCGAGTTCGGGCCGCAGCGCGTGCACCTGATTTCGCAGTCGTCGAACAACCTCAACCTCACCTTCGTCGTGGACGAGGACATTGCCGCCGACATGGTGCCGGCCCTGCACGCGCTGCTGATCCGTGCCGAGGCGATGCGGGTCGAGGATCGAGCCGTGTTCGGGCCGAGCTGGCGCGAGCTGTATCAGGACGGACAAGGCGCGCAGGTTGCGCCGTGGTGGCGCACCCGCCGCGCCGAATTATTGGCGCTGGCGCAGTCCGGAACGCCACGCTACGTCTACGATGTGGCCACCGTGCGCGCGCGGGCGCAGGCGCTGCGAGCGATCGCTGCGGTGGATCGCTGGTTTTACGCGATCAAGGCCAATGCGCATCCGGCACTGTTGCAGGAAATCGCCGCACAAGGTTTCGGCCTGGAATGCGTCTCACCCGGCGAACTCGAATGCGCCGCGCAGGCTGCGCCGGATGCCGCGCGTCTGTTCACGCCGAACTTCGCGCCGCGCGCCGAATACGCAGCGGCACTGGCCAGCGGCGTGCCGGTGACGTTGGACAACCTGCATCCGCTCGCGCAGTGGGGCGCGGATTTTTCCAACCGCGAAATTTTCCTGCGACTGGATCTCGGCACCGGACGCGGCCATCACGACAAGGTCAAGACCGGCGGTGCGAAATCCAAGTTCGGACTCGCGCTGGACGAGTTGCCGGAATTCCTGCGCCTCGCCGCACGACACGGCGTGCGCATCGTTGGACTGCATGCGCACCTGGGCTCGGGCATTCTCGACGCCGCGCATTGGCGTGACGTCTATGTGCAACTCGCCAGCCTCGGCGAAAAAATCGGCAGCGTGCAAGTGCTGAACATCGGCGGCGGACTCGGCGTGCCGGCGCGTGGAGATGAAGTTCCGCTCGATCTTGCGGCGCTTGGCGCTGCACTGGCCGAGGTGAAAGCGGCCTATCCGCAATTCGAGCTGTGGGCCGAACCCGGGCGCTATCTCGTCGCCGACGCCGGCGTGCTGCTCGCGCGCGTGACCCAGACCAAGCGCAAGGGTGATGTCCGCTATGTCGGATGCGATGCGGGCATGAATTCGCTGATCCGTCCGGCCCTGTATGACGCGTATCATGAAATCGTGAACCTGACACGCCTTCATGATGCGGCTACCGAACTCGTGCAAGTCGTGGGCCCGATCTGCGAATCCGGCGACGTGCTCGGCAGCAATCGACGCCTGCCGGAAACGCGCGAAGGCGACGTGCTGCTGATCGCGCAGGCCGGCGCCTACGGTGCAGTGATGGCATCGCATTACAACCTGCGTGATCCTGCGCCAGTGGTGGTGTTGTGACTGCCTTGACCGATCCGCGTCAAGCAAAGGTTTTTCGCTTCGTGCGTTGCACGTACGCGAATGGCGAAGCGCAACTCGTGTATGCGCTGGATGACGGCCCGGAACTGATCGAACGCATCGGCTTTCCGGATGCACCGGCGTTGCCGCATGAACGCGAAGCGGCGTTTGCGGCGGCGTTGCGCCTGCTGCACCTGATCGCCGGTACCAGCTACTACAAGGCCGGTGTGCCTAAGGACATCGTCGTCGTCGGCGAGCCGCTGGATGTGGCGACGGCGCGGTTTCTCGATCAGGTCTATTTGCACGGATTGGCGGAATTCGCGTATCAGAACAAACTGGATTTGCGTGGTCGCATTCGCTTCCCGCATGGTGCGGTCGAAGCCGCGTCCGCACCGGCATTGAAACTCTCGCGCCGCACGTTGGTCCCCATTGGCGGCGGCAAGGATTCGCTGGTCAGCGTGGAGATGCTCAAGCGCATGGGCGAACCGGCGACGGCGGTGTGGGTCGGCGATTCGGCGCTGATAGCCGCCTGCGCACAGCGCACCAGGTTGCCGATGTTGAATCTCAAGCGGCGCCTCGCGCCGGAATTGTTCGAGTACAACCGGCTCGGTGCCTACAACGGCCATATTCCGGTCACCGCGATCAATTCGGCGATCGCGTTGTGCGCGGCGATTCTTTACGACTTTGACGCGATTGCGTTCTCGAACGAGCGCTCGGCATCGGAAGCTACGCTCGAATACGACGGCCAGCCGGTCAATCACCAGTGGAGCAAGTCGTTCGAATTCGAGCGCGCCTTGCGCGAGCATGTCGCGTGGCATATCGCCATGGACCTGGACTATTTCTCGTTGCTGCGGCCATGGTCGGAACTCGCCGTCGCCAGCGCGTTTGCGCGCGAGTCGCGCTACGACGATGTGTTTTCGAGCTGCAACCGAAACTTTCGCATCCGTGGCGAGCGCCCGGCGGATCGCTGGTGTGGGCAATGCCCGAAATGCCATTTCGTGTTTCTTGCGCTGGCTCCGTTTGTAGCCAAGCCGCGCTTGCTGAACATCTTCGGCCGCAACCTGCTCGACGATATTGCGCTCGCGCCCGGCTTCGACGCGCTGCTCGAATACCATGAACACAAGCCGTTCGAATGCGTGGGCGAAGGCCGCGAATCGCGTGCAGCCATGTTCTCGCTGACGCAGCGCGCGGAGTGGCGCGAAGATGCGCTGGTCGCGCGCTTTGCCGAGGATATTGCTCCGCAACTGGATCGTGCCGAATTGGAGCTGGCAACACTGTTGCACCCGGCTTCCACGCATTTCCTGCCGTTCCGTTTGCGGGGCCTGTTGCATGCGCATGGCTGATCTCGGGCACGCGCGCGTCGCGGTCTGGGGCTACGGACGCGAGGGTCGCGCAGCGCTGGCGGTGTTGCGCAGGCGCTTTCCGCAAAAAGCATTGACGCTGTTTTGTAGCGATGAAGAGGCCCAGTCTTTTGCTCGTCATCCCAGCGAAGGCTGGGATCCAGCTCTTCGCCACCCAAGACAAGAACTGGATTCCGGCTTCCGCCGGAATGACGAGCTTTGTGTGATCACTCCACCTCCGAGCGTCGATGTGCTCAAGCGCTTCGACATCGTCATCAAATCCCCCGGCATCAGTCCCTACAAATCGCCGGTGCCGGACGCGATGGCGGCGGGCGTGAAATTCACTTCCGGCACGGCGCTGTGGTTTGCGGAGAATCCCACCGCGCGCGTCATTGGCGTCACCGGCACCAAGGGCAAGAGCACCACCAGCGCGATGATTGCGCATCTCGCGCGCGGATTGGACGTGCGCACGGCACTGGCCGGAAACATCGGCATGCCGTTGCTGGATTTGCTCGGGCAGGAAGCGGCTTTGTGGGTGGTCGAGTTGTCGAGTTTCCAGACCGGCGATGCGGGGCCGCTCGATGTTGGCGTGATCACGAACCTGTACGAGGAACATCTCGACTGGCATGGCACGCGCGAGCGTTACGCGGCGGACAAGCTCAAGATCGTCGATGTTGCGCGCACGCTTGTCGTGAACGCCGAGCAGCCAGAACTGCTCGCACGCACGGCGCCACACACGCACCGCGCGACCTTTGGCGACGCTGCCGGCTGGCATATTCGTGATGGCGCAATCTGGCGTGGCAATGAGCCGGTTCTGCCGCTGGTACAGATTCCGCTATCTGGCGAGCACAATGCGAGCAATGTCTGCGCCGCGCTGGCGGCGATTGAATGTGCGGGTCTCGATTCTTTCGCTGCTGCCAGATACGTCGCCAGCTTCATACCCTTGCCGCATCGGCTGCAATCGCTGGGTATGCGCGACGGTATCGAATACATCAACGACAGCATTTCGACCACGCCGTATGCGACGGTCGAGGCGCTGCGCAGTCTCGATGGTCGCGCCGTCAGCGTGATTGTCGGCGGTTTCGATCGGGGCGTGGACTGGAGCGGATTCGTCGAATATGTCGCCGCGCATCCGCCGCACACGATCATCGCGACAGGTGCGAACGGCGCGCGCATCGCCGAGTCCTTGGGCGGCGTGCGTGGATTCGAATTGACGCAAGCGGCAACAATGGCCGAGGCCGTGTCGCGCGCACGCGCGCAGGCGCCCGCGGGAAGCGTCATCCTGCTTTCACCCGGCGCGCCGAGTTTCGATCAATTCAGGGACTACGCCGAGCGCGGCCGTGAGTTCGTGCGTCTGGCCGGATTCGATCCGGCGGCAATGGCACAAATCGAAGGCCTGGGAATCGCATGAACTCGATCGTTCAACGTGTTTGGGATTTGCCCACGCGTCTTTTCCACTGGACGCTTGTCGTTTTGATCGCGCTGCAATACGCGACCGGCGAATTCAACCTGCTCGACATGCGCTGGCACTTCTGGTTTGGCTACGCCACGCTCGCGTTGATCGTTTTTCGCGTGCTGTGGGGATTCTTCGGCTCGCAGACCAGCCGCTTTTCCGATTTCCTGCGCGGGCCGCGCGCGGTATTGCGCTATCTGCGCGATTCGATGTCCACAAATCCACAAGCGCGCGTTGGCCACAACCCGCTCGGCGGCTGGTCGGTGCTGGCCTTGCTCGCCAGCGTCGCCGCGCAGGCGGTCAGCGGGTTGTTTTCCAGCGACGACATCGACACCGACGGCCCGCTCGTCGCGCATGTTTCAGACGCTACCGTGAAGCTGATGACGCGCGTGCATCACTGGAACGAGAACGTGCTGCTCGCTCTGGTCTGCCTGCATGTCGCGGCGGTGCTGCTGTATCTCATCGTCAAGCACGACAACTTGATCGCGCCGATGATTCAGGGGTTCAAACGTGCGCCATCGGCGCAGTCATTGCGCTTTTCCAGCAGTTGGCTGGCGCTCCTGCTGTTTGTGCTTTGTGCGGGCGCGGTTGGGATGCTGGTGTGGTGGGCCGGCTAGGAAATTGCGCCGGCGATGAAGTGCGCGAGTTGGCTGATTCCTCCCACCGCGAGTTCGACCCAGATGGCGAGCACCGCGCTCAGGATTGCAACGCCAAGCGCCAATCGACGCTTGCGGGTACCGAGCTTTCTCGCGAAGAACTCGTAGCACAATCCGGCGCCGAAAAGCAGCGCACCCATGACGCAAAAATCGAAAAAGTCCCAGTGCCAGCCGTCGCCGGCGCTCGCGTTGCGATCAATGACGGACATGACGAGCGGGATCAGGAGCAGCAGGCAGGTTCCGATGAATGGTCGAATCGCAAGGCTTTTCATGGCGCCGTTCCGGGAGCAGGGGACGGGCAGGATGTTGCGGCCGGTCCGTGGAAATATCCGGGCGCCGACATGGCAATCCACGGCGGGCATCAGTCCATCTTGTATTTGTCGTGACAGGCTTTGCACGCTTCGGCGGTTTTCTTGAACTGTTCCTTCATCGCCGCTTCGTCGCCGGTGTGCGCGACGTCGGCCAGCGCCTTGGTCTGATCGACGAGATTCGAATCCTTGGACTTGAAATCATCGAAATTCGTCCAGATGCCGGGCTTGGCCTCGGTCTTTGCGCCCTTGTCCGAACCCGGGGCGAAGCCTTCCAGCACCTGTGGCGCGAGGCTGGCGAGACGGTCGGCGCGCATCGCGAATTCCTTCGCGTCCCAAGTGGTCTTGCCCTTCACCATTGCGCTGAGCGCGCCGAAATTCCAGCCGATCAGGGTCATCGCCGATTGGCGATAGTGGATGACTTGTTCGGGCTTGTGCTGGGCGAGGGCCGGCACCGCAATGGTGGCAAGTATGGCGGTGGCGAGGAAAGCGGATTTCATGCTCGAATCTCCGAGGAAGGATTGCCAAAGTGTAGCGCAGCCGGGAATGACCCGGGCGTGGTGCGGCAGTATGATCGGTTTCCCATTTCCGGCGGAGGGTTGGTCATGAAGCGTTGGCTGGCGGCGTGTGCGGTGGCAGGACTTGGCATCGGTTCGGCGCAGGCGGCGATGGTCGCGCGCAACATCGACTACACGGTCGATGGCGCGAAGATGCAAAGCGTGCTGGTCTACGACGACGCGGTGAAAACGCCGCGTCCGGGCCTGGTGATGGCGCCGGACTGGTACGGCATGAATCCGGACCAGATTGCTCTGGCGAAACAGATCGCCGGCAAGGATTACGTGATCCTCGTCGCTGACATGTATGGCACGAAGGTTCGTCCGAAGAATGCCGACGAGGCGGGCAAGGCGTCCGGCAACATGTACAAGCATCGCGACGAGTTGCGCGCGCGCGTCAAGGCGGCGCTGGCGCAGCTTGTCGCGCAACAAGGCAAGGCGCCGCTGGATGGCAAGCACTGGGGTGCGATCGGATTTTGTTTTGGCGGCGCGGTCGCGCTGGATCTGGCGCGCAGCGGCGCCGACATCGCCGGCACCGCGACGTTCCACGGCAACCTTTCCACCGACGACCCGGCTGCGGCAAAAAACATAAAGGGCATGGTGCTGGCGATGAACGGCGCCGACGACAGCTTCACGCCGGAATCGGAAATCGTCTCGTTCGAAAAGGAGATGCGCGACGCTGGCGTGGACTGGCAATTCGTCAACTACGGCGGCGCCGTGCACTGGCTTGCGATCGCTCCCGGCGCCGGTTCGCTGAAAGACTCCAAATACGACGCCAAGGTCGCGCATCGCGCGTTTGCGTTGATGCATAGTTTTTTTGCGGAAGCTTTTGCACAGAAGTAACCCTGTTGCGCTGAGAGACCGCTTTAGCCCTCTCTCCCGCTTGCGGGAGAGGGTTGGGGTGAGGGGAAGATTTGGAAAGATGCTTCGATTTTCCCCTCACCCGCGCCTTCGGCGCGACCTCTCCCGCAGGCGGGAGAGGTGAGAATATCTAACGTCGGGAATTCCTTACTTCGCCTTGAAGCGCACCTGCACGCGCTGACCGACGCGCAGTTCGTCGCTGTCGAGCGTAAGGATGCAGATCACGTCGCGCGTGTCCGATGCTTCCTGCGGATCCTCGGTAAGCGTACTCGGCCCGAACACGTCGCCGATGCGCGTCACCGTGGCGGAATAAGCCTTGTCGGCGCCATCCTGGGTGACGACCTCGGCGCGCATGCCGACATGAACCTTGCCGAGGAAGGCTTCGTTCAATTCGGCGCGCACGATGCGTGGCGCGTCGGGCAGCAAGGTGAAAAGCGCGGTTCCGGATTGCGCCGACAGGACATCGCCCGGATGCGCGTTGCGCGCGACCACGCGCCCATTCACCGGCGCGCGGATGGTGAGCACGGCGACTTCATGTTGCGCCTGCTTCAGGTGCGCGCGCGCGGCTTCGACGGCCGCATCGGCCTCGCCGAGCTGTGCATTCGCCTCGGCTAGCGCCTGCTGCGCATCATCGGCGGATTGCTCCGTCGCGGCGCCGGCCTTGGCAGCCTCCACCGCACGCTCGGCGCGAGGCTTGAGTCCGGTTGCCTGGGTGCGCAAAGCGGCGGCGCGCGCGGTCGCCTGATCCAGTTGCGCCTTGGCGATCCCGGCGGATAGTTCCGCCTGGCGTGATTCGAGCTGGGCGAGCACGTCGCCGGCCTTAACGTCGGTGGCCGGCTCGCCGTGCAACTGCGCGATGACGCCGTCGCGCGGAGTGGCGATTCGGATCAATCCGCCCTGCACGTCGACCTGGCCGCGTGCCATGGCCGTGAACGCAGGCGTGGCCGGCGCGTCGGCGGTTTGTGCGTCCTTGTGCGAACACGCGACGAGCATGGCACTGGCAGCGAATGCAAGAATCGCGCGGTAGGCGGGATGGCGTTTCATGCAGCGGATTCCGGTTGGGCGGCATCCACCGAAGCGGTGCCGTTGCGTAGTCTATCCGATCGTGCCGACTCGGATTGGACGATGTCGGACAGGATCAGGCCGTCCTGAATGGTGATGATGCGGTCGGCGCTGGCGGCAAGGCGATGGTCGTGGCTGACGCAGACCACGGTGGTGCCAAACGTTCGGGCGATGCGGTGCAGCGAGTCGATCACGATCTTGCCGTTGACACTGTCCAGCGCGCTGGTCGGTTCGTCGGCGAACAGCAACTGCGGTTTCTTGGCCAGCGCGCGCGCGATCGCCACGCGCTGCTTTTCGCCGCCTGACATCTCCAGCGGACGCAGGTGCACGCGTGAGCCTAGTCCCACTTCCTCCAGCGCCGCCAACGCGCGGTTCTGCGCGCTGCGTTTGTCCAGTCCAAGGTAGCCCAGCGGCAACATCACCTGTTCGACCGCGCTCAACGCGGGAAACAGATTGAAGCCCTGGAACACGAATCCGGTGTGTTGCAGGCGGAAGCGTTCGAGTTCCGTGCGCGACAATTTCCACAATTCTTCGCCGAGCGCGAACACGCGGCCGCGATCCGGGCGCAGCAGACCGGACAAAATCGCGAGCAGGGTGCTCTTGCCGGAACCCGACGGTCCGAGCACGAGCGCCAGTTCGCGTTCTTCCAGCGCGATCGACAGGCCATCGAGCACGGACGTGCCGATCTTGCCCGTGGTGTAGGCCTTGGCGATATCGTCGGCGGCGAGGGCGTGCGTGGTGGCCATGTCAGCGCAACAGGTTGGCCGGTTCCAGGTGCGCAATCGTGCGCACCGCCATCGCGCCGGAAACCAGCGCAATCGTCAGCACCAGGATCCCGCAGCCGATCGCGGCAGTGGCATCGAACGCGACCGGCACGCTCTGGCTGTGCGCCAGCAGCATCAAGGCAGCGCTGACCACGGCGCCAGCAACGATGCCGAAGCTGCCGACGATCAGGGCCTGCTCCAGTACGACGCGGCGCAACGCACCATGGCCGGCGCCGAGCGCGTTGAGCATCGCGTATTCGCGCACGTGGCTGGCCACTGCCGCCATCAGGGTCTGGCTGGTGATGACGGTGCCGACGAGAAAGACGATGAAGGTGAAGAACACGAAACCCAGGCCCGCGCCGGTTTCGAACATCCAGTAGTTCGCCGCGGTGTGCGCGAACTCGGCTTTGGTCCACACCGTGAAACGGCGTTGCGGCCAGGCCTTCTCGATGCGGTCACGCACCGTGTCCGCGTTCGCGCCGGGCTTGAGCTTGGCGACGTAGTACGCGACGCGATCGACCATGGTCGGGTCGGTATTGAGGCGGCGCGCGGTTGAAATCGAGGTCACGATGTTGACACCGCCGAGCGCACGCAAGCCGTTGCTTGCAGCGACGATTTTCACGTGGTGCCCGTTCAACGTGGCACTGCCGCCGATCGCAAGTCCCAGCTTGGGCAGGTCGGCGGCGTCGACGACGACGCTGTCGGGCTCGAGCAGCAGCGCGCGCGTCGCCGGCGGGATGACGTGGGTGAACATCAGGCCGGCCGGCGAGGGATCGATGCCGGATATGAACACCGACAGGCTGCCGTGGCTGGCGGGGCCGCGCCAGTCGCCGTCGATCCAGTAGAACGGTTCGACACGCGTCACTGCCGGATCCATACGCAGCGCCATTTCGGTGTCGCGTGGAATCGACCGACCGAGCTCAATGGTCTGCGTGCCCGGATAGCCGGCCCACAGGTCGGCCGACGACTTGCTCACGTACACGCTGGCGCTGTCGAAGATGCCGAACATCAGCGCCGCCTGCATCAGCAGCAGCAGGCCCGAAAACGCGACCGCGAGCGCCGCCGGCAGGAACTTGCGCCACTCGTAGAACAGGGTCTTGCGGGCGAGCGCGACGACGCTCATTGCATGACCAGCGGGGGCAGGGCGCCGCCGAGGGATTTGTACACTGCGATGAAGGCAATCGCGGCATCGCGCTGCGCGACCGACGCCTGCAGTTGCGCCTGCGCTTGCGCGATCGACGACTGCACGGCGTCGGATTTGTCGGCAAGACCGATGTGCCGCAACGTGTCCGCACGTGCCTTTGCATCGTTGGCTAACGCCAGTTGCGCATGCGCGGCAGCCGCGCGCGCGTGGTCGCGTTGCCATTGAGCGAGCGCACTTTCGGCCTCGGCCACGCCTTCGAGCACGGCCTGGCGATAGCCGAGCACGGCGGCCTGCAACTGTGCATCGCGCGCGGTCACGGTGTCGCGGCGCGCGCCCCAGTCGAACAGCGGAATATCGATGATCGGGCCGGCCGAGGGAACGGCCTTGTTCGGATGGTCCAGGTCGCCGTTCACGCGCGTGGCCGAGATCAGGGTGCCGCCGAGGCCGAGCTTGGGCCACAGGTCGGCGCGCGCGATGCCCAGTTCGCCAGTCGCGTTCAGTACTTCAAGTTCGGCGACGCGGATTTCGGGCCGCGTGCGCAGCAGGTCGGCTGGCGCTTGCGTGAATTGCACGTCGCGCAAACTCGGCTGCGGACCCGGCGCCTGGAGACTGGCATCGGGTTGCGCTTGCGCCAGCAGCACATCCAGCGCCTGCTGCGCCTGCGCGATCGCCGCGGCGGGCTCGGCGGCATCGGCTTGCGCCTGCACCAGTTCGCCCGCGGCCTTGTCAACGTCGTCGCGCGATGCCAACTTCAGGCGCAGGCGCACCTGGGCCAATTCCAGGGCATTCCGGCGCAATTCGACGATGCGATCGAACTGGGCGGCACGCGCTTGCGCGGCGCGCAGATCGACATAGTTGCGCGCGACTTCCGCGGTGATGCTCACGCGCGCGGCGGAAATCTGCGTCGCGGCCGTTTGTGCGTCGGCGGCGGCGACGCGCGCGGTACCGGCGCCGCGGCCGAACAACGGCAGTTCCCACAGCGCATCGAATCCGACTTCGTAATAACTGGTGGTTGCGGCGGGATCGGGTTGCGAGAACGTGCGGAAGCTCAACTGCGGCGCGAATTGCGTGCCGGCCAGGTGTTCGCGCGCGCGCGCCGCGCGCATGCGCAGTTGCGCCTGCTGCAAGGTCAGGTTCTGCGCCAGCGCGCGCTGGATAAGCGCGTCGAGCTGGGCATCGTCGAACGTCTTCCACCACGAATCCAGGTTCGGTTGCGGACCGAGCTTTGCCGATTCCGGTGGCGCGTTGTGCCAATGCGCGGGCAGGTCGGCGTGCAGGTCGGGCAGCGGCGTACTCACCGCGCACGCTCCCAGCAGGGAACAAGCCGCCGCGGCGAGCAGGATCCTGGTGCGCGCGATCATGCGCTGGCCTCGCGCGGCATGCGCGCCAGCAGCGCGTAAACCGCCGGCATCAGGACCAGCACGATCGGCACCGCGGCGATCAACCCGGCGACGATCGCGATCGCCAGCGGCTGCTGCATCGCCGCGCCGGTGCCGATGCCGAGCGCGAGCGGCGACAGGGCAAGGATGGCGATCAGGGACGTCATCAGGATCGGGCGCATGCGCATCGTGCCGGCTTCGATCAGGGCACGGCGATCGAGCGCGCGCGAAAAATCGATTTCGGCAAAATAGAAGATCGCGATTTCGGTGACGATGCCAAGGATCATGGTCAGGCCCATGATCGAGGACAGGTCCAGTTCGGTGTTCGTCAGCCACAATCCGGCAAACACGCCGGCCAGCGAACAGAAAGTCGCAATCAGGATGCTCGCGACCACGGCGATGTTTTCGTACAGGAACATGAGCAAGGTCACGATCAGCAGCAGCGCGCCGGCGAACACCAGCGCCATCGCGCGGAACGAATCCTGCTGCTGGCCGTACAGGCCGCCATATTCGACCTGCACGCCAACCGGCAATTTCATTTGCGCCACGCTGGCCTTCACGTCATTCATCGCCGACCCCAGATCCCGTCCTTCCAGCCGCGCCGTCACCGCCACCATCGGCCGCTGGTCCTCGCGGTTGGCCTCAGCCTGGCCTTGCGCGATCGAAATATCCGCCACCCGACCCAGCGGCACCACATGGCCATCCGCCGCGCGCAACGGCAGCGCGCCGAGCTGGGCGATACGCGAGCGCAGGTCTGCTGGCGTCCACACGCGGATGCCGATCAGTTTTTCGCCAAGCCGGATCGTTCCGGCGAGGCTGCCGCCCAATTCGGTTTCGAGCTGGCGCGTCACGGCATCCGGATCGAGCCCGTCGATGGCCGCGCGCACACGATCCACGCGCACCTCGATGGCGTCGCCGGCGATCTTGACTCCGTCGAAAACCTCGACCACGCCGGGTATTTTAGCAATGGATGCGGCGACTTTGCCCGCCGTGTCGCGATCGACCGCCGGATCCTGGCCAAAAACCTTGACTTCGATGGGCTGCGGCGTGGCGACGAGATCGCCGATCAGGTCTTCCATCAATTGCGCGGTTTCAATGCGCAGGCCCGGCACCTGCGCGGCGATTTTCGCGCGTACGTCGCTCATGACGTCTTCAATGCCGCGCCGAGGCGGTGGTTTCAGGTGCACGAAGAAATCGCCCTCGTTCGCTTCGGTCAGGCCGCCGCCGAGCTGCAAGCCGGTGCGACGCGAGTAGTTGTCGACTTCCGGCGTGGCCTTGATGATGGCCTCGACTTGGCGCAACAGGCGATCGGTTTCGGTCAGTGATGTCCCCGGTGGACTGACGTAGTCGATCACGAAGCCGCCTTCGTCCATGTGCGGCATGAAACCCGTGCCCAGACGCCAGTAGCACAGGGCCACGACGACGACGCATGCCGCGATGGCGGGCAGCGTCCAGCGCGGCTGCGCCAGCGCGCGATGCATGCGCCGCGCATAGTTTCGTTGCGCGCCTGCGATCCAGCGGTCGGCCTGTTCCATGCGCTGCGCATCGG
>OEIU01000830.1_pt1 | contig 24460 bp, 21 predicted proteins | sample 1539221 | NCBI WGS metagenome assembly OEIU01 (sample SAMN03792071, study PRJEB22550) | activated sludge metagenome | feature: wastewater treatment plant; material: activated sludge; isolation source: Wastewater treatment plant of a petroleum refinery complex | place: Argentina: Zarate | collected...
CCCATGTGGTTGCCCTCGGCGGTGTGGTTGTAGACCACGTCGAGGATCACCTCGATGCCCGCCCGGTGCAGGGCCTTCACCATCCCCTTGAACTCCCGCACCTGCTCGCCGACGCGTCCCGTCGCGGCGTACATCGCGTGGGGGGCGAGGAACCCGATGGAGCTGTACCCCCAGTAGTTGGCCAGGCCGAGGTCCACCAGGTGCATCTCGTCGGCGTTGTGGTGCACCGGGAGCAGCTCCACCGCCGTCACGCCGAGGGAGCGCAGGTGGGCGACCGCCTCGTCGGACGCCAGCCCGGCGTACGTCCCGCGCAGGTCCTCGCGGACCCCCGGGTGGCGTTTGCTGAAGCCCTTCACGTGGACCTCGTAGATCAGGGTCTCGTTCCAGGGCGTGCTGGGCGGGCGGTCGCCCTCCCAGTCGAACGCGGAGTCGACCACGATCCCCTTGGGGATCGCGTCGGCGTCGTCGGTCTCGTCGCGCACGAGGTCGGCGTCGTCGCCGTCCGGCTCGTACGGCAGGACGTTCCCGGCGTCCCAGAGGATCGGCCCCTCGATGGCCTTCGCGTACGGGTCGATCAGCAGCTTGTGCGGGTTGAAGCGGTGGCCCGCACCAGGGTCCCAGGGGCCGTCGACGCGGAACGCGTAGCGCTGGCCCGGACCGACGCCCGGCAGGTAGCCGTGCCAGTTGAACGCGGTGCGCTCGCTCAGGTCGACGCGGGTCTCGCGGTCCTCGGCGTCGTAGAGGCACAGCTCCACGCGGGTGGCGTGCTCGCTGAACAGCGAGAAGTTGGTGCCCGTCCCGTCCCAGGTGGCGCCGAGCGGGAAGGGCCGTCCCGGCCAGACCGTCATCGCACGACCGCCCCGGCCAGCGGCGGCAGCCGCAGCACCCCGTCGCGGAGGCCGACCCCCTCGTGCGTCGCCAGCACCACGGTCCGTCCGTCCACCTGCACCTCCACCTCATTCTCTCCGAAGTTGCCCACCATCTCGACGTCCCCGCGCGCGACGCCGATCCATCCGGCCGCCCCGTCGCTGCGCAGCCGGCGCTCCGCGGCCGGCAGCTCGCGCCGCAGCGCGAGCAGCCGCCGGTGGAGCTCGCGGACCGCGGGGTCCCCGCCGTCGGGGTCGATCACCGACCGCCGGGCGGTCTCGGGGTCCTGGGGGTCGGGGATCCGCTCCTCCGCGAAGCCGGTGAACGCGGCGAACTCGCGCCGACGGCCCTCCCGTGTGGCGTTGGCGATGAACGCGTCGATGTGGTCCGTGAAGAAGGCGAACGGCCGCCGCTCACCGTGCTCCTCGCCCATGAACAGCATCGGGATCCAGGGGGAGAGGATCGTCCACATCGCCCGCAGCGGCAGCGTCTCGGCCGGGGGCCGGTCGCCGAACGCCCGGTTGCCCACCTGATCGTGGTTCTGCGAGCTCACCACGAACCGCGAGGCGGGGATGCCGTCGGCGGGGGCGCCGTGCCGCCGCCCCCGGTGCGCCGAGTAACGGCCGTCGTAGACGAACGGGCGGGCCGTGGCGCCGGCCAGGTGGCCGACCCCGCCGAAGTCGGCGTAGTAGCCGTCGCCCTCGCCGGTGGTGAGGGCGTGGAGGGCGTGATGGAAGTCGTCGGACCACTGGGCGTCGAACCCCCACCCGCCCCGCCCGGCCGGCGTGACGGTGCGCGGGTCGTTCAGGTCGCTCTCGGCGATCAGGATCGGCGGCACCCCGGCCGCGGCCCGCACCCGGTCGCACAGCTCCGCCAGCACGTGGCGGGCCCCCGCGTCGAAGATCGCGTGGACGGCGTCGACGCGCAGGCCGTCGACGTGCAGCTCGCGGACCCACATCTCGGCGTTCTGGATCGCCCATTCGCGCACGCCGCCGCAGCCGGCGTCGTCGAAGTTCACGGCCCGCCCCCAGGGGGTGCCGTACCGGTCGGTGAGGTAGGGGCCGAACGCGTCGATCGTCTCCGATCCCGGCCCGATGTGGTTGTAGACCACGTCCAGGATCACCCCGAGCCCCGCGGCGTGGGCGGCGTCCACGAACGCGGCCAGCCCGGCCGGCCCGCCGTAGGCCGGGTGGGCGGCCCAGGTGTAGAGCCCGTCGTAGCCCCAGTTCCGGTCCCCGGGGAAGGTCGCCACCGGCATCAGCTCGACGGCGGTCACGCCCAGCTCGCGCAGCGCGGGCAGCCGCTCCGCGGCGGCGGCGAACGTCCCCTCCGGGGTGAACGTGCCCACGTGCATCTCGTAGACGACCAGGCCGTCGTGGTCGAGACCGGGCCAGGCGGCGTCCGTCCACGTCCACGCCGCGGGATCCACGATCTCGGACGGCCCGCGCACGCCCTCCGGCTGGAACCGGGAGCAGGGGTCGGGGAGCGGGTCGCCGCCGTCCAGGACGTAGCGGTAGCGGTCGCCCGCCCCGGCATCCAGCCGTCCCGTGAAGACGCCGAGCTCCTCGTCGAGCGGCGTCCGCAGGCCGTCCACCTCGACCTCGACCCGCGACGCCCTGGGAGCCCAGACGCGGAACACGGTGGTGCCGTCGGCCTGCGGCGTGGCCCCCAGGGGGAGCTCCCACGGCAGGCGGCCGCCCGCGTCACTCATCCGGCGACAGCCAGATCACTCCCAGTGGGGGCAGCATCAGCTCGGCGGAGGCGGACTCGCCGCCCCATGGGCGCTCCTCGGCGTGCACGACGCCCAGATTGCCCAGATTGGCCCCGCCGTAGACCTCGGCGTCGGTGTTCATGACCTCGCGCCAGCGGCCGGCGTGCGGCATGGGCAGCCGGTAGGCGGGGCGCGGCACCGGCGACAGGTTCGCGGCCGTCACCAGGGCCCGCCCATGGGCGTCGAAGCGCGCGAAGGCCAGGACGTTGGCGTCGCGGTCGTCGACCACCAGCCAGCGGAATCCGGCCGGGTCGGCGTCGAGCTCCCACAGCTGCGGGTGGTCGCGGTACACGTGGTTCAGGTCGCGCACCAGCCGCTGGACGCCGCCGTGCCGGGGGCGCTCGGCCAGGTGCCAGTCGATGGAGCGCACGTGGCTCCATTCCTGCTCCTGCGCCAGCTCACCCCCCATGAACAGGAGCTTCTTGCCGGGGTGCGCCCACATGTAGCCGTAGAGGGAGCGCAGGTTGGCGTGCTTCTGCCAGTCGTCGCCCGGCATCTTCGCCAGCAGCGAGCCCTTGCCGTGCACCACCTCGTCGTGGGACAGCGGCAGCACGAACTGCTCCGTGAAGGCGTACACCAGGCTGAACGTGAGCTCGTCGTGGTGGTAGCGCCGGTGGATCGGGTCCTTCGAGAAGTAGTCGAGGGTGTCGTGCATCCAGCCCATGTTCCACTTCAGGTCGAAGCCCAGGCCGCCGGCGTCGGTGGGACGCGAGACGGCCGGCCAGGCCGTGGACTCCTCGGCGGCGTTGATGATGCCGGGGACGGCCCCGTGGGTGACCTCGTTCATCTCGCGCAGGAAGCCGATCGCCTCGAAGTCCTCGCGCCCGCCGTACTCGTTGGGCAGCCACTCGCCGGCGGCGCGCGAGTAGTCGCGGTACAGCATCGAGGCGACCGCATCCACGCGGATGCCGTCGGCGTGGTACTCCTCGAGCCAGTAGAGCCCGCTGGCGGTCAGGAAGTTGCGCACCTCGTTGCGGCCGTAGTTGAAGATCAGCGTGCCCCAGTCGGGGTGGGCGCCGCGGCGGGGGTCGGCGTGCTCGTACAGCGCGGTCCCGTCGAACTGGGCGAGGGCGAACTCGTCGCGCGGGAAGTGGGCCGGCACCCAGTCCAGGATCACGCCGACCCCGCGCTCGTGGATCCGGTCGATCATCTCCCGCAGGTCGTCCGGCGTCCCGAGGGTCGGGGTGGGCGCGAAGTAGGACGTCACCTGATAGCCCCAGGACCCGCTGAACGGGTGCGCCATCACCGGCAGCAGCTCGACGTGCGTGAAGCCCATGTCGCGGGCGTAGTCGCCCAGCTCGTCCCCGAGCTCCCGGTAGGTGAGGGGCCGGTTCCCCTCGTCGGGGTTCCAGCGCCACGACCCGAGGTGGACCTCGTAGATCGACACCGGCTCGGCGTGCGGCCGCTTCGCGGCGCGCGCCTCCAGCCACGCCGCGTCGCGCCACGGGTGGCTCGTCTCGAAGACGGTGGAGGCGGTGCGGGGCGGCATCTCCGCCGCGGTCGCCATGGGGTCGGCCTTCAGGCGCAGCCCGCCGTCGGCGCCGCGGATCTCGTACTTGTAGTGGGCGCCGGTGGCGACGCCGGGCAGGAACAGCTCCCAGATCCCGGAGGCGCCCAGCGAGCGCATGGGGTGGACGCGGCCGTCCCAGGCGTTCCAGTCGCCCACGACGCTCACCGAGCGCGCCGACGGCGCCCACACCGAGAACGCCGTCCCCTCCGCGCCGTCGACCGTCCGCACGTGCGCGCCGAGGCGCTCCCACAGGTCGTGGTGGCGTCCCTCGCCCACCAGGTGCAGGTCCAGCTCGCCGAGCGTGGGCATGAAGGCGTACGGGTCGCGCGTGCGCACCACGCGCCCCTGGTGCGACAGCTCGACCTCGTAGCGCGGCACGTCGGTCGCGCCGGGGATCTCGGCCTCCCACAGGCCCGACGCGCGGTGCGGGAGGTCCAGGGTCGGGCCGCCGTCGACGATCACCCGCACCCACTCGGCCTCCGGCCACCACACCCGCACCACCACCCCGTCGGGGCTGGGGTGCGCGCCGAGCACCCGGTGCGGCTCGTGATGGTCGCGGGCGGCGAGCAGCGCGATGTCGCGCTCGACGCCGGTCTGCGTACTCATGGCTCCACCCTCAGGACGTGTGCGGTCGTCACGGCCGGGTCCAGGCGCACGTAGTTCGCCCCGGCCGTCCAGTGGTAGATGTCCCCGGTGATCAGGTCGCGAACCCTGAACGCGCCCGCCGGACCCAGGTCGTCGGGGATCAGCGCGATGCCCTCCTGCGCGTGGAACGGGTCGGTGTTGACCACGCACACGATGGCGCCCTCGCCCGTGCCCTTCGCATAGGCCAGCAGGGCGGGGTTCGCCGTCTCGAGGAACCGCACGTCGATGCGCGCGAGCGGGGGGGACGCGCGGCGGATCTCGTTGAGGCGCCGGATCAGCGGCAGCAGCGGCCCGTCGAGCTGCCGGTCCCTCGCCTCGTACTTCTCCGAGTCGAGGTACTCCTCGCTGCCCTCGTGGACGGGGGTGCCCTCCAGGTTCTCGTAGCCGGAGTAGACGCCGTAGCTGGGCGACAGGGTCGCCGCCAGGATCAGCCGCGCCTCGAACGCCGGCCGGCCGCCGGTCTGGAGGTACTCGTGGAGGATGTCCGGCGTGTTGACGAAGAAGTTCGGCCGGAAGAAGTCCTTGGCCGGGCCGGCCAGCTCCTCCACGTACTCGCGCAGCTCGGAGGCGGAGTTCTTCCACGTGAAGTAGGTGTACGACTGGCTGAAGCCGGCCTTGGCGAGGGCGTACATCCGCGCCGGGGTGGTGAACGCCTCCGCCAGGAACACCACGTCGGGGTGGTCCTCCCGGACGGTGCGGATGAGCCACTCCCAGAAGCCGATCGGCTTGGTGTGGGGGTTGTCGACGCGGAAGACGCGCACGCCGCGCTCCACCCAGAACACCACCGCGGCGCGCAGCTCCTCCCAGAGCGCCGGCCAGTCGTCGGACGCGAAGTTGACGTTGTAGATGTCCTGGTAGCGCTTCGGCGGGTTCTCCGCGTACTTCAGGGTCCCGTCGGGGCGGCGGTGGAACCACTCGGGATGCTCGGACAGCCAGGGGTGGTCGGGGGAGCACTGGATCGCGAAGTCGAGCGCGATCTCCACGCCGTACCCGGCGGCGGTGGCCACGAGCGCCTCCAGGTCCTCCAGGGTCCCGATCGCGGGCTCCACCGCCGTGTGGCCGCCGTGCTCGCTGCCGATCGCCCACGGGCTGCCCGGCTCGCCCGGCTCCGCGACGGGCGCGTTGTTGCGCCCCTTGCGGTGGGTGTGGCCGATGGGGTGGATCGGGGGGAGGTAGACGACGTCGAAGCCCAGGTGGGCGATGCCGGGGATGGCCTCCGCCACGCCCGTCAGGCCCCCCCACGAGCGCGGGAACAGCTCGTACCAGGCGCCCATGCGGGCGCGCTCGCGGTCGACGTCCACCTCGAGGACGTCGGAGCGGGTCCGCTCGGGCCGGCCGGTGGCGCCGTCGAGGGCGGCCATCGTGTCCTCCGACAGGGCGGGCGCCGCCCGGTCGACCGCCGTGCCCTCGCCCCGCAGGGCGACCGCCGCCTCCCTCACCGTCGCGCGGCTCGCGCCCTTCAGGCGCGTCGCCGCCGCCTCGTGCAGGGCGGCGCCCTCCAGCATCTCGCCGTCCAGGTCCTCCTGGCCCGCGGCGAGCTTGCGCTGCACCTCGGACCGCCAGGACGCCAGCTGGTCGACCCACACCTCCACCTGGAAGGCGTGGAGGCCCAGGGCGCCGGTGGTGAACGTCCCCTGCCAGCGGTCCGGCGTGAGCTGGGTCATGGGCTCCTCGCGGAACGCCCGCTCGCCCGGCGGGCGGTGGCGCACCACGGCGCGGAGCTGCTCGTGGCCGTCGCGGACGATGTCGCACTCCACGACGACGTCGTCGCCCTGGGAGCGCTTCACCGGCCAGCGTCCGCCCTCGACGGCCGGCCGGACGTCGTGGATCTGGATCCGCGAGGGCGGCGTGCGGGGCATGGTGGCGGGCACGGGCGTCACTCAGCGTAGCCTTTCCCGATGCCGCCGACCGCGACACCGAGGCTCCTCGACCCCACGGCGGCACGGCGCTCCGGCGTGCTGCTCCACGTCACGTCGCTGCCGGGCGGGCGGCTGGGATCCGAGGCGGTGCGGTTCGTCGACTGGCTCGCGGCGGCGGGTCAGTCGTGTTGGCAGATCCTGCCGCTCACCCCGCCCGACCGGCACGGGTCGCCGTACAAGAGCCCGTCGGCGTTCGCGGGGTGGCCGGGGCTGCTGGCGCGCCCGCGGGCGCGCGTGACGGCGGCCGAGGCGGCGGCCTTCCGGGAGCGGAATGCCGCCTGGATCGACGGCTGGACCCGGTTCGCGGGCGACGGCGCCCTGGAGGACCAGGTCCGCTTCGACCGCGAGTGGGGCGCGCTGCGGGCGTACGCCGCCGAGCGGGGCGTGCGGATCATGGGCGACCTGCCGTTCTACGTCGCGCCCCGCGGCGCCGACGTGCGCGCCCATCCGCGCCTGTTCCGGGACGACGTCGTCGCGGGCGTCCCCCCGGACGCCTTCAGCGCCTCCGGCCAGCTGTGGGGCAACCCGACGTACGACTGGCGGGCGATGCGCGAGGAGGGGTACGCGTGGTGGGTCGCCCGCCTCGGCCGCTCGCGCGACCTGCACGACGCGGTGCGGATCGACCACTTCCGCGCGTTCACGTCGTTCTGGGGCGTTCCGAGGGGCGATCGCACGGCCCGCCACGGGCGCTGGCTGCGGGGCCCGGGCGGCGCCCCCGTGGAGGCCGCCCTGCGGGAGCTCGGCCCGCTCTCGCTGGTGGCCGAGGACCTCGGGGTCATCACCGAGCCCGTCCACCGCCTCATCGCCGGCCTGGGGCTGCCCGGGATGCGCGTCATCCAGTTCGCCGTCCCCGGCGGACCGCGCAACCCGCACCTGCCGGAGAACCACCCGGCGCGCGCCGTCGCCTACGCCGGGACCCACGACAACGACACCGCGCTCGGCTGGTGGGAGTCGGCCGGCGCCGCCGCCCGCGCCGCCATGACCGCGGCCGCCGCCCGCCGGGGCGTCGGGGGCGAGCCGCCGAACCGGATGCTCATGCGCATGACGCTCGGCTCCCCGGCCGGCCTGGCGATCGTGACGGCCCAGGACGTCCTGGGTCTCGGCGCCGCGGCGCGCATGAACACCCCCGGCCGCGCCCGCGGCAACTGGTCGTGGCGCCTGCGCCGCGGCCAGCTCACCGCCGCGCACGCCGGGTGGCTGCGCGACCAGACCGAGGCGGCCGGCCGCCTGCCCTGACGCCCGCCGAACGGGGGTCAGTTGCCGACCGTGCCGCTCCAATCGACCGGGCAGGTGATGGGCACGATCTGCTCGAACCCCCAGACCGTCTCGTCCGGGCCGGGCCGGGCCTCACCTTCTTGAGCCGGACGACGAGCCGGCCTCGCAACGCCGTGTTCGTCGCGATGGTCGGCCCCACCACGGAGCGGACCGCGGGCGTCGTGTACTGCGGCGTCTGCCGGAAGTGCACGGTCTCGCTCTTGCGGGATGCCAGCGAGCGCCAGCGGCCCGCGCCCTGGTCGTAGTCGATGCGGATGTTCTTCGTCAGGTAGAAGAACCCGGGCCGCTCCGAGCGGGCGATCCAGTCGACGCTGACGCGGGAGATGTAGCGGGTCACGAACCGGCCGGCGAACTGGCCCCCGTCGACGAGCTGGCAATCCGCATAGACGGTCTGGACCCTCACGCTCCCCGAGGGGGGCGGGGGCGGCGCCGCCGCGGCTCCCGCGGCCAGGGCGAGCAAGGCGGCGGCGGCCAGCGCCGCGGCGTGTCGTTTCAGCATCGGACCTCCTTCAAGGGGGGCACGAGCGTGGGTGGTGCCGCCGCGATCGCGCACCGGCCGCTCGGATGGTCGGGACCCGGCGGTCGGGGGGCCCGGAGCTAGACGCCCGGCAGGAACCTCCGTGCGCTGGCGAGCCAGGCCTTCGGCAGGTCCTTCCGGCCGCGGCGGATGACGGCTGCGAGGTCGGCCTCGAGATCGCCCCCCGACAGCGCCTCCCCGTGACCCGGGAGCAGGTGCTCCGGGTTCCGCCCGAGCACCTGCTCCGGCGGGCTCACGCGGGCGAGGGGGTGGAGGCCGACGCGGTCGCCGTCCATCAGGAAGTAGGGGGCGGTCCCCACCGACTCGCCGACCACCAGGGCGCGGTGCTCCGGCAGCCAGAGGGCCACCTCGCGCCACCACGGGCGGTCGTGCAGGACGATCGGCTCGGCGGCCAGGCCCGGGACGCCGTCCTTCGGCACCCGGTGGACCGGGACGCCGTATCGCTGCGCCAGCACCGCGCAATCGCGCGGATGGCGGTCGACCAGTTGCACGACGCCGCGCACCGTCCCCAGCCCGGCGAGCACCTCCTCCAGGCCGTCGCCGTCCACCGGGTCGAAGAGCCAGACGCCGCCGTCGCCGAGCACGGCGTGCGATCCGCGCTGCATGAAGGCCGGCTCGGCGGCGACCCAGCCGAGGCCCCAGCCGTCGTGGGATGTCAGGTCGATGCGCATCGCCCTCGGTTACCCTCCTCTCCCGTGGACCACGCCATCGAGGCCACGGCTCTCACGAGGATGTACGGACGGGCCGTCGGCGTCGAGGGCATCGACCTGACGGTGGGCCCGGGCGAGTGCTTCGGGTTCCTCGGGCCGAACGGCGCCGGCAAGACGACGTTCATCCGTCTCGCCCTGGGCCTGATCCGCCCCACCTCGGGGCGGGTGGCGGTGATGGGGCACGACGTCGCCCGCGACCGGATGGGCGCCCTCGCCCAGGTCGGGTACCTGCCGGGCGAGCTCGGGCTGTACCCGTCGCTCGCGGGCGGCCGCGTGCTCGACGCCCTCGGCCGCCTCCACCCGCGCCCGCCGGTGCTGCGCGACGAGCTGCTGCGGGTGCTGGAGCTCCCCGAGCCGGACCTGCGCAAGCGCGTCCGCGAGTACTCGCGGGGGATGAAGCAGAAGCTGGGGCTGGTCGCGGCGCTCCAGCACGACCCGCCGCTCGTGATCCTGGACGAGCCCACCGGCGGCCTCGACCCCGTGATCCAGGGGCGGCTGCTCGAGTGGCTCGCCGGTCGTGCGCGCGCGGGGCGCACGGTCGTGTTCTCCAGCCACGTGCTGTCGGAGGTCGAGGAGCTCTGCGACCACGTCGCCATGGTCCGCGACGGCCGCCTGCTGCTCGCCGGGCCCGTCGACGCGCTCCGGCGCGGGCGCAGCCGCACGGTGGAGGTGCGCTTCGCCGAGCCGGTCGACCCGGCCCGCTACGCGGTGGAGGGCGTCGGGGACGTGGAGGTCGACGGCCTGCGCCACCGGTTCACCGTCGCGGGCGAGCCGCGCGCCCTGCTCGCCGCGCTCGCCGCGCTGCCGGTGGACGACGTCGCGATCGCCCCGCCCAGCCTGGAGGCGTCGTTCCGCCACCTCTACGGGGAGGCCGGCCCGGCGTGAGGGTGGTGTACGGCCTCGCGCTGGAGCGCGCGCGGGTGCGCATCCTGCTGCTCGCGCTGGGCTTCGGGCTGTTCGAGCTCGTGGTGGGGCTGTCGTACGCGTCGGTCGACCAGAACGCCATCCGCCAGGTGGTCGACGCGCTTCCGCCCGCCCTCCGGGCCCTCGCCGGCAGCGCCGACATCGCCACGCCCACGGGCTACGCCGGATCCGGATACCTCCACCCCGTCGCGCTCGCCTGCCAGGCGGCCATCGCGATCTCCATGGCCGCCGCGCCCGCCCGCGAGGCCGAGGACGGCACCGCCGAGCTGGTGCTGTCCCGGCCGCTGCCGCCCCATCGCTGGCTCGCGGCCCACGCGATGGCGATGGCGACGGGACTGGCGATCGTCGTCGCCGGCGGCTACCTCGGCGGCCTCGTCGCCGCCCTCACCGTCGACGACCTGGCCCCCGTCGATCCGGGCCCGCTCGCCCTGGCCCTCCTGGCCGGGTTCGCCTGCTTCCTGGCGGTGGGCGGCGTGACGCTGCTGGTGGCGTCGCTGGTGCGCACCGGGGGGCGCGCCGTGGGCTGGGCCACCGGCTTCCTGCTCGTGTCGTACGCGCTCGACTACCTCAGCCAGGTCTGGTCCATCGCCGAGCCGCTCGGGCCGCTGTCGATCTTCCACCACCTCGACCCGCCCGCCGTGCTCGGCTCCGGGACGCTCGGGACGGGCGACGTGCTGGTGCTGACCGGGCTGGCGGCGGTCACGATCGCCGCGGCCCTCGTGCTGGTGGAGCGCCGCGACCTCACGCCCTAGGCTCAGCCGCCCCCGAACTCCGGGTTCTCCTGGAGCTGCTGCGTCAGCCGCTCCAGCGCCGTGGTGACCGTCTCGTCGGGCACCGGGCCGGTCGCCCGGAGGTAGACCGCGTTCGGGCCCACCGACCGGGCCAGCCGCAGCTCACGCGGGTCGTCGCGCCGCGCGCCCCGCGCGGCGCGCGCCTCGGGCGGGGTCCATCCGCGGCCGCCGTCCGAGACGAGCCGCTGCGCCAGGTCGGCGCCCACCTGGGTCGCGACCAGATGCGAGTCCCACACCGTCGCGACGGCCGTCAGGGTCTGGCCGCCGGGCCCGGTCCACGAGCGCACGGCGGCCGCCTTCGGGTCGCGCGAGTCGATGATGGACGCGAGCGCCGGATCGGCGACGCCGGTGAACGCGGCGGCCAGGTCGGCGGCGTCGGCCTGCTGCGCGTCCGGCCCGCGCAGCTCGCCGGGGCTCGGCAGCACGGCCAGCAGCTTCACCGGGTCGGCCTGGTCGCCGCCGGGGTCGGTGGGGCCCAGCGGGCCGCAGCCGGCGAGCAGGGCCGCGCCGAGCAGGGCCGCGACGAGCGCGAGCGCGATGGCGGGACGGATCCGGCGCACGTGCACGAGGGTAACGCCGGCCGCGGTGGACGACCGGGGTGTTAACCGACTGTCAATCCGCCCGGCCAGGGCTCGCTGGACGACTCTCCTATACTCGGCATACCGCTTCCCATAAGGGATCCGGAGCGGTACCCAAGGAGGAATTGATGAACCTCGCCTCATACAAGGCGGGCAACAACATCAAGACGTTTCTGCTGCTCGCCGCGCTCACCGCGCTGCTCCTGCTGATCGGCCTGCTGATCGGCGGCGCCAGCGGGCTCATCGTGTTCGCGCTCATCGCGGTCGTCTTCAACTTCGCGATGTACTGGTTCAGCGGCAAGGTGGCGCTGAAGATGAGCCGGGCGGTGGAGGTCAGCGAGGCCGAGGAGCCAGAGCTGCACCGGATGATCGCCGAGCTCGCCGACCGCGCGGGCCTGCCGAAGCCCGGGGTCTACGTCACGCCCGCCGAGCAGCCCAACGCCTTCGCGACGGGCCGCAACCCCGACCACGCCGCGATCGCCGTGACCGCGGGCATCCAGCGGGCGCTGCCGGCGCGTGAGCTGGAGGGCGTGCTGGCCCACGAGATGGCCCACATCAAGAACCGGGACATCCTGATCTCGAGCGTCGCCGCCATGGTGGCCGGCGCCATCGCCGCCATCGCGAACTTCCTCCAGTTCTCGCTGTTCTTCGGCGGCGACGACCGCGACAACCCGCTCGGGATCATCGGGACGATCGCGACGATCATCCTGGCCCCGCTCGCGGCGACGATCATCCAGCTCGCCGTCTCGCGCCAGCGCGAGTTCGTGGCCGACGCGACCGGCGCCGAGCTGATCGGCGACCCGCTGCCGCTGGCCGACGCCCTGGAGACGCTGCACCGCGGCGCCCAGACGATCCCGATGAAGGTCAACCCGGCCGCGGAGCCGCTCTACATCGTCAACCCGCTGGCGTCGCAGGCGCGCGGCCAGGGCGGCATCTCCAAGCTGTTCTCGACCCACCCGCCCATGGAGGAGCGCGTCGCGCGCCTCCGCGCGATGGCCGGCGCCGGCAGCTCGATGCGTATCATGAGCTTCTGATGTCGGTGCGCGACGAGATCCGGCGGCTCATCAACACGGAGTCGGCCCAGCACAAGCGGCTCATCGAGTACGTCGTGCGCCAGCTCGGCGCCGGCCGCAACCTCGACGACGTGCTGAACGACCCGTACGTCATGAACCGCAGCAGCACCATCGACCGACGCGCGCTGCTCGAGGAGCCGGAGGTGGTCGACGCCGCCGGTGAGGCCTCGCTGGCGGCGATGCGCGGGCAGCTCGAAGCGGAGCTCGGCGCCTGAGGGCCCCGCCGGGGGACGTCGGCCGCGCGGCCGACGTCCCCCGGCGGATCCCGCGTTCCGCGGACCCCGGTGAGCCGGGCGCCGCACGGGCGCTACACTCGACGGAGTTACCCGGGGGTCCGATCTCCGTGGACGCCGCGGGCGGGCGGGGCCGCAAGGCCTCAGCCGCCCCGTCCACGGAACCGTGAGGCGCGTCTGTGCGCGAGTTCTTCGTTCAGAACGAGACCATCATCCTGTTCGCGCAGGGGCTGGTCTTCTTCTCGCTCGGCTTCGCCGTCTGGCTGCAGCGGCGCCGCGCGACGCGGCTGACCCTGACCTCGTCCCTGATCTGGCTGGCGGCCTTCGCGTTCGTCGAGGCGCTGGCCGTGTGGGGGTACGTCTTCGTCCCGATCCAGGAGACGTTCCTCGACCCCGGGGTCATCGACGGGCTCGAGGTCCTGCGGGCCGCCGTCCAGGTGGCGGCGTTCCTGTTCCTGGTCCAGTTCGGCCTGCGTCTGCTGACCCTGCCGCCGGTGTGGCGGCGGAGCCTCACCGGCCTCTCGATCCTGGTGGCCGGCCTGATCTTCGGCGTCCTCGCCCTGGCCGCCCCGAAGCAGGGCTGGACGGTCGCCGAGTGGGAGGCGGCCGTCGTCGCCGTCGCCCGCTACGCCCTGCTGCTGCCGGGGGCCGCGCTCGCCGCCGTGGGCCTGTGGCGCCAGCGCGCCGAGCTGGGCGACGCGGGCATGACCGCCATCAAGCCCTATGCGGGCGCGGCGGCGGCCGTGCTCGCGGTCTACGCGCTCTTCGGCGGACTCATCGTCGCCCCCGGCCCCATCACCCCCGGGGGCATCGGCGACGCCGACGGCTGGTTCGACCTGACCGGCCTGCCCCTTGAGGTCGTCCGCGGGCTCGCCGGCCTGGTGCTGTGCGTGCTGGCGGTGAAGCTGCTCGAGATCTTCGACGTCGAGGCCAAGCAGCAGCTCGAGGCGCTGGGCCGCGCCCGGGCGAGCGCCGAGGAGCGCGCCCGCTTCCGCCGCGACCTCCACGACGGGACCATCCAGTCGATCTACGCCGCCGGCCTGCACCTGGAGGCGATCGCCATCCGCACCGAGGACCCCGCCGTCCGCGCCGAGGTGCGCGAGGTGGTCGGCGACCTGAACGCGGCGACCGACGGCATCCGCGACTACATCCGCGCCCTCGCGCAGCCTCCCGCCACCCCGGAGGTGCTCGCCACCGGCCTCGGCGAGCTGACACGGCGCTTCGCCGACGAGACCGGGCGCCCCGTGCGCTTCGCCGTCGAGGGGCTCGCCTCCAGCGGCCCCCTGCCGGACGAGGCCGGCCAGCACCTGGAGCAGATCCTGCGCGAGGCGTTGTCCAACACGGCACGGCACGCCGGGGCGTGCAGCGTGCGGGTGAACCTCGTGTTCGGTCCCGATGAGCTCGACCTGGTCGTCGCCGACGACGGATGCGGCCCCGCCGTCGCGCCGGGGGCGATCGCCGTGCCCGGACGACACGAGGGGCTGCGCAACATGCGCGAGCGCGCGCGCCGCCTCGGCGGGCGCCTCGAGGTGGCCGAGAACCCCACCGGCGGCACCCGCGTGGTGCTCGCCGTCCCGCTCGACAGCGACGATCCCGACACGCTCGTTCCCGACCCAGAGCCTGAGGTGACCCTCCCGTGAGCAGCGCCGCCGTTCCCGCCGACCCCATCCGCGTCCTCATCGTCGACGACCACACGGTCGTCCGGCTGGGGCTCCGCACCCTCCTGAGCCACACCGCCGGCTTCCGGGTGGTGGGGGAGGCCCAGACCGTCGCCGAGGCGGTGCAGCTCAACGAGCAGACGCGGCCCGACGTGGTCCTGATGGACGTCCGCCTGCCCGACGGCAGCGGCGTCGAGGCATGCCGCCGCATCAAGGCGGACCATCCCGACACCCGCGTGGTGATGCTCACGTCCTACTCCGACGAGGAGGCGATCGTGGGCGCCGTGATGGCGGGCGCCAGCGGCTACCTGCTCAAGCAGGCCGACGCCGAGCGCCTGACCCAGTCGATCCGCGACGCCGCCTCCGGCGAGGCCACGCTCGACCCCCGCGCGGCGGGCGCGCTGCTCAGCCAGTTCCGCGAGCTGTCGGCCAAGCAGGCCGAGGCGGAGCTCGCGGGCCTGACCGACCGCGAGCGCCGCATGCTCGCCCTCATCGCCGAGGGCTACACCAACCGGGCCATCGGCGAGGTCCTGCATCTGTCGGAGAAGACGGTGCGCAACCACGTGAGCCAGCTCCTCCGCAAGCTGGGCTTCCAGCGCCGCTCGCAGGCCGCCGCATGGGCCGGCCAGCGGCGCCTGGAGCTGCCCCCCGATTGACCACCGATCCTCCGTTCCCTCGCGGAATCGCAGGAATCCGGGGGACGGGGGAGAAACGAGCGGACGTCAGACCCCCGCTCAGAGGCCCTCCGATGCCCCGAACCGCCCGCGTCCTCGCCCTCGCCAACCAGAAGGGCGGCGTCGCGAAGACCACCACGACGCTCAACCTCGGCGTCGCCCTGAAGGACATGGGCGCGCGTGTGCTCGCGGTCGACCTCGACCCGCAGAGCAACCTGTCGATGAGCCAGGGCATCGACGTCGAGGAGCTCCACCTGGGGATGTACCACGTGCTCACCGGGTCGGCGACGGTCGCCGAGATCGTCCAGGCGCGCGAGATCGACGTCGCGCCCGCGGGGATCGAGCTCGCCGGCGCCGAGTTGGCGCTGTCGGCCACGATCGGCCGCGAGCGCGCCCTCGAGCGGGCGCTGCGGCCGGTGCGCGAGCTCTACGACTACATCCTGCTGGACACGCCGCCGTCGCTGGGGCTGCTGACCATCAACGCGATGGTCGCCGCCGAGGGCGTGATCGTGCCGGTCCAGTGCGAGTACCTGTCGCTGCGCGGCCTGGCCCAGCTCAACCAGACGCTCCAGCAGGTCCGTGAGAACCTGAATCCCGTCGTGGACATCGTCGGTATCCTTCCCACGATGTACGACGGCCGGACGGTCCATGGCCGGGAGGCGGTCCAGATGCTCGAGGAGAGCTTCGGCTCCCGTGTGTACCGCACGCGTATCGGCAAGACGATCCGCTTCGCGGAGGCGCCCGTGGAGGGCAAGAGCGTGATCCGCTACGACTCCGGCGGCCAGGCCGCGCGCTGGTACCGCCAGCTCGCCCGGGAGGTCGTCGCCAGCCCCGTGGGCATGGCCCCGGGGGGCGCGGGGAAGGCGGCGGCGTGAGCACCCGCGGGGGACGCGCCAGCATGCGCGAGGGGCCGCTGTCCGAGCTGTTCAAGTCGACGGACGCCATGGCCCCCGTCGAGCGGGGCCCCGAGTGGGAGTCGGAGCGCCGGCCGGCGTCCGAGGGCCAGAACTACGTCGCGGTGATCCGCGTCGTCGGCGTCGGCGGCGCGGGCTGCAACGCCGTGAACCGCATGATCGAGGCCGGGCTGCGCGGCGTCGAGTTCGTCGCGATCAACACCGACCGCCAGGCGCTCGAGGTCAGCGAGGCCGACATCCGCATCCCGGTGGGCATGGAGCTCACGCGCGGGCTCGGCACCGGCGGCGACCTGGCGCTGGGCGAGCAGGCGCTGCGCGAGAGCGAGGAGCAGGTGCGGCGGGCGTTGCGCGGGGGCGACCTGGTGTTCATCGCCGCCGGCGAGGGCGGCGGCACCGGCTCCGGCGCGGCGCCCGCCGTGGCGAAGATCTCCCGCGAGCTGGGCGCGCTGACCGTCGCCGTGGTGACCCGCCCGTTCGGATTCGAGGGCAACCGCCGCACCCGGATCGCCGACGAGGGGCTCGCCCGCCTCCAGTCCGCGGCGGACACCGTGATCATCATCCCGAACGACCGCCTGATGGCCGTCCTGGACCGCGGCACGAGCATGGTCGACGCCTTCAAGGTGGCCGACGACCTGCTGCGCCAGGGCGTCCAGGGCATCTGCGACATGATCACGCTGCCGGGGCTGATCAACCTCGACTTCGCCGACGTGCGCACCATCATCCGGGGCGCCGGCACCGCGCTCCTCGGCATCGGCTACGCCGGCGGCGGCAACAAGGCCAGCGAGGCGGCGCTCGCCGCCATCGCGTCGCCGCTCCTGGAGACGCCGATCGACGGCGCCAAGGGCATCCTGCTCGGCGTGACCGGCGGCCCCGACCTCTCGCTGGTGGACGTCAGCGAGGCGGCGCGCGTCGTCTCCGACGCGGCCGACCCCGACGCCAACATCATCTTCGGCGCCACCATCGACCCCGACCTGGAGGGCCAGGTGTGGGTCACCGTCGTCGCCGCCAACTTCAGCGGCGTGCGCGCGGTCCCCGTCCCGCCGCCGGAGCCGCCGAAGAAGCCGGCGCCCGTCACCCGCGAGGCGCCCGCCGCGCCGGTCCCCGCCTCCGGGGCCGCCGCCCCCGAGGACTCCGCTCCGTCGCTGGTCCGGGCCGACAAGGTCACCCGCTTCGACCTGCCGTACCCGGCCACCCGCGGCGCCCCGGCCCCCGAGACGGTCCCCGAGCCCGAGACGCCCCGCGTGTTCGACGTCGAATCGGTCGGCACGCCCCCGCGCGACCCGGACGCCACCACGATCATCCGCCGCGCCGACCTCCAGGGCGACGACGACGATCGCGACGGCCCGGAGGGCGCGGCGTAAGCACCGGCCGGCGTGACGCGCCCGTCGGTGTCGTCGCCGCCGGTCACCGGCTGAGCGCGCGGGCGGGGGCAGAGGCCCTGGCGCAGGGCGGCGGGGCCGTCGACGCCGTCTGCGCGGCGGCGTTCGCCGCCGCCGTGGCCGAGAGCCCCCTCACCGGTCCGGGCGCCGGCGGCTTCCTGATGGTGCGCTCGCCGGAGGGCGACGTGGCCCTGCTCGACTTCTTCGTCGCCGTCCCCGGCCTGGGCCCGGCGGGGCGGCGCCTGGACCCCGGCGACCTGGACTCGTTCACGGTGCCGTTCGGCGGCGCCGACCAGGTCTTCCACATCGGTCCGGCCTCCGTGGCCGTCCCCGGGATGGTCGCCGGCCTGGGCGAGGCGATGCGGCGCTTCGGGCGGCTGCCCATGGCCGACGTGGTGGCGCCCGCCGTCCGGATCGCCCGCGAGGGCGTGGTGCTCACGCGGGAGGCCGGGTACCTCCACGGGATCCTCGGCGACATGCTGACCGCCGGGCCGGCGTCCGCCGCGGTGTACGCCCCGGGCGGGCGGCTGCTGGGCGCCGGGGACCGGCTGCGCAACGACGACCTGGCCGACGCGCTGGAGACGATCGGGCGGGAGGGGCCCGAGGCGATGCGCACCGGAGCCCTGGGAGGCGCGATCGTCGAGCACCTGGGCGCCCACGGCGGGCTGGTCACCGCGGAGGACCTCGCCGCCTACCGGGTCGTCGACCGGGCGCCGCTCCGGGTCGCCTACCGGGGGGTGACCCTCCTCACCAACCCGCCGCCGTCGTCGGGCGGGGCGCTCATCGCCCTGGCGCTCCGTACGATGGAGCAGGAGGCGTCGCCCGCCGACGACGTGGCGCGCTACCGGGCCGTCACACGGGCCGGGGTGGCCGCCAACGCCGTCCGCGACGATCGGTTCCACGCGGACCTGGGCGAGGAGGACGTCGTCGAGCGGCTCTGGGCGCGCCGTCCGACGGGGACCACCCACGCCAGCGCGGTCGACGCCCACGGCGGGATGGCCAGCCTCTCGAGCTCGAACGGCTCCGGGTCCGGCGTGATGGCCCCGGGAACCGGCATCCTTCTGAACAACATGCTCGGGGAGGAGGACCTCAACCCGGGCGGCTTCGGACAGACCGACCCCGGAGAGCGGATGACCTCGATGATGGCCCCGAGCCTGCTGCTGCGCGATGGCGAGCCCGTCATGGCGCTGGGCTCCGCCGGATCCAACCGGCTGCGCTCGGCGATCCTCCAGACCGTCGTGAACCTGGTGGACGGCGGCATGGACGTCCCCGCGGCGGTCCGCCACCCCCGCGTCCACCCCGAGGGCGACGGCGTGGACGTGGAGGGCGGCGTGCCGGACGCGGCGGTCGCCGCGCTGGTCGCCGACGGGCACCGCCTGCGCCGCTGGGGCGAGATGAACCTGTTCTTCGGCGGCGTCAGCGCCGTTGGCGCCGGCCGCGACGGCCTGGACGGCGCGGGTGACCCCCGCCGCGGGGGCGCCGCCGTCGCGGTGACGGCGGCAGGCGAGCTGATCGGGCTATGACTCAGCGTCGAGTCGAGGTTGAGGGTAAGGCCTATACATTGGTGCCGCGGGAGATCCGGACATCGCTGACCGAGGGCCCGCCGATGCTGTGGGGCTTCCAGGTGCAGGTGCTCGACGGGGAGGGGCGCGAGCTGGGCATCAAGACCTGCTTCGTGGGTCGCGTCAGCGTCCAGTTCCGCGATCCGGCCGCGCCGGACGGTCCGATCGACGTCCTGGCGCCCGTGCTGCACGACCTCGCGTTCGCGAAGGTGGAGACCCGGATCGCCGAGGGCGAGCCGGGCGACGAGATCCTCTTCGCGTAGCCGCCGGGCGCGTCAGTCGCCGGCGAGGCCCGCCCGGGCGCGCCCGAGGGCGGTCGCCACGCCCTCGCGGCCGGCCTCCCAGGCGATGAGCCGGGCGAGGGCCTCGCCGAGCTCGCGGCCGGGCGCCGGCACGGGCCGGGGGGCGCGGTCCACCACGCAGAGGGTGCCGAACAGCGAGCCGTCGGGCAGGCGGACGGGGTGCCCGCTGTAGCTCTGGATGCCGGTCGCGGCGATGACGGCCAGGTCGGCGTAGCCGGAGCCCGCGTCCGAGAGGCGGCCGTGCGCCGGCGGCGCGGCGCCGGTGAGCATGCGGTGGCAGAAGGCCTCGGTCACGGGCATCCGGATGCCGGCGGCCACGATGTCGCCGCCGCTCACCGCCACGATCTCCAGCTCCTCCTCGCGGATGCGGGTCAGGAACGCCTGCTCCCAGCCCATCGCCATGCGCAGCTCGTCCAGGGCCTGGCGGCACGCGACGGCGAACCCCCCGCCCCCCGGCTCGGCGGGCGCAGCCACCGGCGTCGCCGCCCGGGCGGGGCCCGGCGCCCGCTCCTCGATCGCGCCGGCTGCGACGAGCCGCTCCAGGGCGTCGATCGTCCACGGGGCGAACTGGCGGCCGGCCTGGGCCCGGCACTCCTCGAGGGCGGCGGGCACCGCGAGCGGCGACTTGTAGCTGCGCTGGCTGGTCATGACGTCCCACGCGTCGGCCAGCGCGAGGATGTGGGCGCCGTCGCCGGCCGCCTCGCCGGAGAGCCCGTCCGGGTAGCCGGTGCCGTCCCAGCGCTCGTGGTGGTGGCGGATCCACTCCACCTGCTCGGCGTCGAGGACCTCGGCGGCGATGTTCGCCCCGAGGGGCGCGTGCTGCTTCACCTGCTCGTACTCCTCCGGGGTCAGGCGCCCCGGCTTGAAGAGCACGGCGTCGGGCAGCCCGATCTTGCCGACGTCGTGCAGCAGGCCCGCCTCGTGGAGCCGGGCCGCCCGCGAGACCGCCCACCCCGCGGCCGTCGCGAGCTGCACCGCCACGTGCGCGACCCGCTCGGAGTGGCGCCGCGTCGAGTGGTCCTTGGCGTCCACCGCCCGTGCCAGGGCGCGGAGACCGGCGAGGGCGCGCACGCGCTCCAGCCGCTCGGCGCGCTCCTCGGCCGACAGGTCGGTGACCACGTCCGGCGCGTAGCGGATCGCGACGTCGCGGCCGTGCGCCTTCGCCCAGTAGAGCGCCCCGTCGGCGAGCTCGAACAACGCGTTCGCGTCGCGCGCGGCGGCCAGGTCGCAGACGCCCGCCGACGCGGTGAGCATCCCGACGGTCTCCATCTCCGCGGAGATCGCCTCCCGGGCGCGCTCGGCGGCGATGAGCGCGCCGGACGCGTCGGTGCCGCGCAGGATCCAGCCGAACTCCTCGCCGCCGATCCGTGCGATCACGTCCTCGTCGCGGGCCACGTCGCCCAGCCGCGCCGCGACCTCCATCAGCACCCGGTCGCCGGTCTGATGGCCGTAGGCGTCGTTGACCTGCTTGAAGTGGTCGATGTCCAGGAGCACCAGGGCCACGTCCTCGCCGTGACGAACGGCGTGCGCCACCTCGCGGCGCAGGGCCTCGTGGAAGGTGCGGTGGTTGTCCAGGCCGGTCAGCGGGTCGAGCGCGGCGCGCTGCTCGGCGCTGGCCAGGCTCGTGAGGGCCTGGGCGTGCAGGCGGGCGTTCGCGATCGCGAGCGCGGCCAGGCCGCCCAGGGTGCGCGCGGCCGTGAGGGCCTTCGCCGACATGCGCCGCGGCTCGCGGGAACTCAGGAACAGCGTGCCGAGCAGGGCCCGCCGGCCGGCCTCGGTGACGGTGCGGTGCTCCAGGCGCACGCCCACGATGGCGCCCGAGCCAAGGCGGTCCGCCAGCTTCGGGGGGATGCGCGGGTGGTGGTGGATGTCCTCCACCACCAGCAGCGGGTCGTCCTGCTCCACCAGGAGCTTGCAGATCGGCAGCCTGGCGAACGGGATCCCGACCGAGTCCTCCAGGAACGCGCGCTCCCGCGGATCCTCGGCCGTGGTGTGGACCGAGACGATCCGGGTGTCGACGCCGTCGTGAACGAAGCAGCTCGCCCGGTCGCTGCCCAGCGAGCGCTGGGCGGCCCGCGCGACGGCGTTGAGGGTGGTGTCCATGTCGAGCTGGCCCTCGAGGATCGCGGCGACCGTCTCGAGCACGATCCGGTCGGACACCTCGCCGGGCGGCGCCGCCGCCGGGGTCTGCACATGGTGAATCGCCATCGCCCCCAGATATTCGGCACTCCGAGGGGATGTATTGACCGTCGCGGTTATGCGGCCTCGTGGTGCCCGCCGAGCACCCCGGCGACCCCGCCGGGGCCGGCGCGGAGGATCTCTGCGGCCCGGCGTGCGCCCCGCGCACGGTCGTGGGCGGCCTTCGCGCTGACGGCGTCGCCGCGGCGGAAGCCGTCGGCCATCTCGCGTTCCGCGGCCTCGGCGATGCGCTCGAGCTCGAGGACCTTCCGCTCGACCCGCGTGGGCCGGCGGCGGCGGGCGGCCGGCGCCGGTGCGGGGGCCTCCGCGATCCCCGGGAAGAGGATCAGCTGGCCGTGTGTCGAAGAGGGCGAACGCATGTTCGGAGTGTGCCACCCATCGCGGACGGCATGCCTCCGTGATCGGCCCTGCGTCAGCGCGGCTGAACCGTCCCCGAACCGTCCGCGGGGGGCTTTTCCCGCTCGGAGCGGATCACGGCGTATCCGCTCGTGGTGCGGTAGCCCTCGCCGCCCTCGTGATGGGCGGCCAGCGCGGCCACCGAGCCGCGGCGCACCTCGTCCCACGCCTCCGGGCCGGCGACCCGTCGCAGGGCGCGCCACACGGGGTGGAACCCCTCGTGCTCGGCGAACCACGCCTCCGGCGAGGGCGCCGTGAACGTCAGCTCCCGCCGGACCACCGAGCCGCCCGGCGCGCCCGCCGCCGCCAGCAGGCCCAGGATCCACTCCGGGTCGTCCCACCGGGGCCGCGGCTCGGGCCGCGGCGGCAGCAGCGACATCAGCACCTCGGCCGCGGCGGGGATGCCGCCGCCCGGCAGCCACGTGCTCAGCGCGAGCGTGCCGCCGGGGCGGGTCACCCGCACCATCTCGCGGAGCGCCGCGTCGGGCTCGGGGGCGAAGATCACCGCGAAGCTGCTGAGCGCGGCGTCGAAGGCGCCGTCCGGGAAGGGCAGGGCGCCGGCGGAGGCGACCCGCACCTCCACCGTGGCGCCGGCGGCGTCCGCGCGGCCGCGCGCGGCGGCGACGAGCCCGGGGGACGGGTCGACGGCCTGGACGATGGCGCCGCGGGCGGCGGCGGCCATGCTCGCGTTGCCGGTGCCGCAGCCCACGTCCAGCACGCGGTCGCCCGCGGCGACCCCCGCGATCTCGACCAGCGCGTCCGCGGCGGGCGCCAGCGCGGCGGCCGTCCGTGCGTAGTCGCCATCGCCCCAGTCGATGTCCACCGGACCATCGTATGCTGGGCGCATGACCACAACCGCATCCCTCATCCAGCCCGGCGACTCCGGCTGGGACCCCGCACGCACCGCATGGAACCTCGCGGTCGAGCAGCGCCCGGCCGCCGTCGCCACACCCGCCTCGGCCGACGAGGCCGCCGCCGCCGTGCGGGCCGCCGCCGAGCGGGGCCTGCGCGTCGTCGTCCAGAACACCGGCCACGGCGCCGGCCGCGTGGCCGTCGACGAGGGCGCGCTGCTGCTGCGCACCGGCGGCCTCGGTGAGATCGCGATCGATGCCGAGCGCCGCGTCGCCCGCATCGGGGGCGGCGTGCAGATGGGCGACCTCGTGATCGCGGCGGCCGAGCACGGCCTGGCGCCCGCGCCCGGCTCGTCGCCCTCGGTGGGCGCGGTCGGCTACCTGATGGGCGGCGGGCACAGCTGGCTCTCCAGCCGGACCGGGCTGGCCGCGAACGACCTCCTCGCCGTCGAGGCCGTGACCGCCGACGGCGGGATCGTCCGGCTGGACGACGAGGTGGACGACGAGGCGATGTGGGCGCTGCGCGGCGGCGGCGGCGGGTGGGCCGCCGTGGCGGCCGCCGAGGTCGCGCTCCACCCCGTCGGCGAGCTCGCCGGCGGCAGCCTCATGTTCCCGCTGGAGCGCGCCGGCGAGGTCCTGGAGGCGTGGCGCGAGTGGTCGGCCGCCCTGCCCGAGGGCGTCACCACCATCGGCCGGGTGCTGCGATTCCCTCCGGTCGAGCCGGTGCCGGAGCCGCTGCGCGGCCGGGCGTTCGCCATCGTGGAGGCGGTGGATCTCGACGGCCCGGAGCGGCTGGAGGGCCTGCTCACCGGGCTGCGTGAGCTCGGGCCGGCGCTCGACACCATCCGCCCCCTGCGGTCGACCGACCTGCGTGAGGTCCACATGGACCCGCCGGAGCCGGTGCCCGCGATCGGGGGCGGCCTGCTGATCGGGACGCTCGATGCCGGCGCGCTCGCCGCGGTCGTCGCCGCGGCCACGGAGGGACCGGGCGAGGCGCTGATCGGCGCCGAGGTCCGGCGCCTTGGCGGGCCGGTGGCCCGCGCCCGGGCGGAGGGCGTGGTGTGCGCGCTCGCCGCGGACGCGGCGGTCTACGCCGTCGGCATCGCCGCCGGCCCGGACCTGGCGGCTGCGTCGAAGGCCGGCGTCGACGCGGTGCGGTCGGCGGCGGGCCCGTGGGCCGCCGGGTACGGCCTGCCCAACCTGGCGGCCGAGTCCGACCCGATGGCGTCCCTCTTCCCGCCCGATGCGCTGGCACGGCTCACCGCCGTCGCCGACCGCTTCGATCCGGACGGGAGATTCGTCCGCCGGGCCTAGGAGCGGCGCAGGTCCCCGGGGGTCAGGGGGTCGGGCCCCGCGCCGGCGTCGCGGATCCGCGGCGGGCTGCCGTCGTGCGGCACGTGCACCACGACGTGGCGGTCGCGGGCGGGCAGCTCGAACCGGAACGCCCAGTCGTCGGCCGTCCAGCCGGCCACGCGCAGCGACGCGGAGGCGGCGTCGGTGGTGCGGGCCAGGGCCCGCGTGGCCTCGGACAGCGCCGCGGCCCCCACGGGCCCCAGCAGGCCCGCCAGCGCGCCGGCCCCGCCCTCCTCGCTCACCGGCGGGCGGAAGGGGGCGCGGCGGCCCCGCCCGGCCCGCCCCCCCCCCCCCCCCCCCCCCCCCCCGCGCCCCCCCCCCCCCCCGGCGCCCCGCCC
>OEIU01000831.1_pt1 | contig 24456 bp, 23 predicted proteins | sample 1539221 | NCBI WGS metagenome assembly OEIU01 (sample SAMN03792071, study PRJEB22550) | activated sludge metagenome | feature: wastewater treatment plant; material: activated sludge; isolation source: Wastewater treatment plant of a petroleum refinery complex | place: Argentina: Zarate | collected...
CGACTGCCCTGCGGTGCTCGCAGCCAGGGCCCCGGCGCACAACTCACTTCGCGCCGTGCGGGCGCTGCGTTCGGACAAGTGCGCCGAATCAGATCACGTGGCGCGCTCGCGCGCGCGGGCCCTGGCTGCTGCGCTCCTCGGCGCCCCGCAGGCGCATCGCGACCTGCCCCGCACCGGCTTCGCGGAACCGGCATTGGCATGCGTCGAACACACACCGCGCCACCCGCGCGGCAGGCGATGGCAAGTCGGATCCGAGCGATGCTGCGCGGCGCTTCAGCGCAGCGCCTCCTGCAACGTTGCGGCCGTCTCGCCGAAGGCGTAGCTGTCCATGCCCAGGCTGGACAGCGAGACGCCTTCGTACAGGCGCAGCGGTGCGGCAGAACGGCCGCCGGCGCCAGCCGCCACGTACCACGGCAGCAGGTGCTCGTCGGTCGGGTGCATCAGCGCGGCGTGCGGCGCGTGGCGGCGGTAGTCGAAGAGGGCGTCCCAGTCGCGCACCGCGCTGCGCTCGGCGAACCAAGTCCTGAACGCGCGGCTTTCGGGGATCTCGTCGCTCGTTGTCGTGTCGGCGGTATGCCGTTGGTCGGCGCGCGGCGGCCGGGCGGAGAAGGCGAGCCGCAGGTTGTGCGTGATGCTGCCGGTGCCGAGCACGAGCACGCCTTCGCCGCGCAACGCGCCGAGCACCGCGCCGAGCGCGAACAGCTTCGAAGGAGCCATATCGGGCACGAGTGCGAGCGGCAGAACGGGAATGTCGGCCTGCGGGTAGATGAACCGCAGCACGGTCCAGATGCCGTGGTCGAGCCCGCCTTCGTCGATGCGCGGCGCGGCGATGCCGGCGGCAGCGAGCCTGGCCGCGACGTCGGCGGCGAACGCGGGCGCACCCGGCGCGTCGTAGCGCAGCGCATAGAGCGCGGGCGGAAAGCCGCCGAAATCATGCACCGTATCGTGCCGCGCGGCGGCAAGCAGCACCGGCGCGCGCGCCGTGGTGTGCGCCGAAACCGCGAGCACCGCGCGCGGGCGGCCGAAGGCGGCGTCGATCGCGGGCCCGAGACGCTGCAGGAACGCGCCGGCCGCGCCGGGTTCGAGCGCGATCATCGGCGAGCCGTGCGAGACGAAGAGCGAGGGCAGGTCCATGGTCGGCCAATTGGACCACCCGCGGTTCGATTCCGCATTCGCATCGATTGACGACGCCATTCAGCGCCGACGCCTGCGCTGCACCCGCGCTGCGGTATCGTCGCCCGTTCCTGGCGCGACACCTGCGCCGCGCACCCGAATCGAGTCGCCGATGAACAACAGCAGCACTGCACGATCCGCGGCCTGGTGGGCGCTGGCCGCGCGCCAGCTGATGCGCGACTTTCGCGCCGGCGAGTTGCGGCTGCTGGCGCTGGCGGTGATGCTTGCGGTCGCGGCGCTGACGGCGGTCGGGTTCTTTGCCGATCGTTTGGAGAGCAGCCTGACGCTCGGTGCGCGCGAGCTGCTCGGCGGCGATGCGGTCGTCGCGAGCGACCAGCCGGCGCCGGCCGGGTTTGCCGACCAGGCGCGTGCGCTCGGGCTCCTCGTCGCCGAGAGCGCGACCTTCCCGAGCATGGCGCGGGCGAGCGACGAGCGCGGCGGCGCGACCCGGCTCGTTGCGGCGAAGGCGGTCGATGCCGCCTATCCATTGCGCGGCGAGCTGCAGCTGAAGGACGCGGCCGACGCGCCGGTGCAGACGGTCGCGCAGGCGCCGCCGCGCGGCCAGGCGTGGGTCGATGCCGCGCTGCTCGAGGCGCTGCAGTTGAAGCTCGGCGAACAGCTGCTGCTCGGCGATGCTTCGCTGACGCTGACTCGCATCATCGTTCTCGAGCCCGACCGCGGCGCCGGCTTCATGAGTTTTGCGCCGCGCGTCCTCTTCAACCGGGACGACCTGCCGGCAACCGGCCTCATCCAGCCGGCGAGCCGCGTGACCTACCGTCTCGCCGTGGCCGCGCCGCCCGGGCGCGACGCGGCGGTCGGCACATTCGTCGCCTGGGTCGAGCAGAGCATCAAGCGCGAGGCGCTGCACGGCGTGCGCATCGAGTCGCTCGAATCGGGCCGGCCCGAGATGCGCCAGACGCTCGATCGGGCGGACAAGTTTCTCAATCTCGTCGCGCTGCTCGCCGCGCTGCTCGCCGCGGTGGCGGTCGGCATCGCGTCGCGCGACTTCGCGAACCGCCATCTGGACGATTGCGCGATGCTGCGCGTCCTCGGCCAGCCGCAGCGCGTGATCGCGCTGCAGTACAGCGCCGAGTTCGCCGCCGTCGGCGTGCTGGCGAGCGTGGCCGGCGTCGCGATCGGCTTTGCGGTGCACTACATCTTCATCTGGCTGCTCGCCGGCCTGGTCGGCGCCGCGCTGCCGGCGGCGAGTGCCTGGCCGGCGCTGTTCGGCATCGGGGTCGGCCTCACGCTGCTGCTCGGCTTCGGCCTGCCGCCGGTGCTGCAACTGGCGCGCGTGCCGCCGTTGCGCGTGATACGCCGCGATGTCGGTGCGCTCAAGCCGGCCTCCGTGCTCGTGCTGGCGGCGGGCGTGCTCGGCTTCGCGGCGCTGCTGCTCGCGGTGGCGAGCGATATCAAGCTCGGCCTGATCGCGGTCGGCGGCTTCGGCGCCGCCGTCGCGCTGTTTGCCTTGGCGTCATGGATCGCGGTGCTCGCCTTGAAGCGCATCGTTCCCGAAGCGCGCGCGCCGCGCTGGCTGGTGCTCGCGACGCGCCAGATCGCCGCGCGGCCGGCATTCGCCGTGCTGCAGGTCTCGGCGCTCGCCGTCGGCCTGCTCGCGCTGATCCTGCTCGTGCTGCTGCGCACCGACCTGATCTCGGCCTGGCGGCAGGCGTCGCCGCCCGATGCGCCGAACCGCTTCGTCATCAACATCCAGCCCGATCAGAGCGACGCGTTCCAGGCCCGGCTGCGCACCGCCGGGGTCGAGCATTTCGACTGGTATCCGATGATTCGAGGCCGCCTCGTCGCCGTCAACGGCAAGCCGGTGACGCCCGACGACTACAGCGTGGATCGCGCCAAGCGGCTCGTCGAGCGCGAGTTCAACCTCAGCACCGCGGCCGAGATGCCCGGCTACAACGAACTCGCCGGCGGCCGCTGGCAGCCCGAGGAGGCCGATGCGCTGAGCGTCGAGGAAGGGCTTGCGACCGAGCTTGGATTGAAGCTCGGCGACCGCCTGCGCTTCGACATCGCCGGCGTGCCGGTCGAGGGCCGCATCACGAGCCTGCGCAAGGTCGACTGGGCGTCGATGCGGGTCAACTTCTTCGTCATGTTCCCGCATGCGCGGATGCCCGGCGTGCCGACGACGTACATCGCGGCGTTTCGCGCGCCGGCCGTCAAGGGCTTCGACAACGCGCTGTCGCGCGAGTTTCCGAACGTGACGAACGTTGACGTCTCGGCGACGCTCGGCCAGGTGCAGAGCGTGCTCGACCAGGTCATCCGGGCGATCGAGTTCCTGTTCGGCTTCACGCTCGCGACCGGCCTCGTCGTGCTGTTCGCGGCAGTGAGCGCGACGCGCGAGGCGCGTGCGCGCGAGTTCGCGGTGATGCGTGCGCTCGGCGCGAGCGCGTCGCTGCTGGCGCGCGTGCAGCGGCTCGAGTTGCTCGGCGTGGGCGCGCTCGCCGGGTTGCTGGCGTCGGTGGCAGCGATCGCGGTCGGGCGTGCGCTTGCGCGCTATGCGTTCGAGTTCTCGTGGAATCCCGCGCCGTGGGTGCCGCTCGCCGGCGCCGCGGCCGGCGCGGTGCTCGCGCTCGGCGCCGGCTGGTGGGGGCTGCGCGAGGTGCTGCGCCAGCCGGTCGTCGACACCCTGCGCCGTGCCGCCGAGTAGCGCTGCGGGGCGTCAGCCGGCGGCGTAGACGAGGCCCATCTCGGGGCTTGCCATCAGCGCCTCGATATCGATCAGGATCAGCATGCGCTCGGCGGCGCTGCCGATGCCGGTGATGTAGTTGCTGTCGATCGCCGACGACAGCTCGGGCGCCGGCTTGATCGCGTCGCCCGCCAGTTCGAGCACGTCGGAGACCGAATCGACGACCGCGCCGACGACGCGGCCCTTGACGTTCAGCACGACAACGACGGTGAAGGCGTTGTACTCGGCGCTCTGGCAGCCGAGCTTGATGCGCAGGTCGACGATCGGCACGATCACGCCGCGCAGATTGACGACGCCCTTGATGAAGGCGGCCGCGTTGGCGATGCGCGTCGGCGCCTCGTAGGAGCGGATCTCCTGCACCTTCAGGATATCGATGCCGTATTCCTCGGCGCCGATCCGGAAGGTCAGGTATTCGCCGCCGACCGGCGTCCGCCGCTCGACGCCGCGCACGCGCGCCGCTTCATGGGCCGCGACGTGGGTCGCTTCGGTGATCATGTCCATGCTCGTTCCTCGTTCTCGGATGGCTGCGCGCGCTGGCTGCTGTGGCTTGTATCGGCGCTTCGCGCGGTCGACTGAAACGCCGGTGCTCGGCGCCGCTTCAGAAGCTCTCCCATTCGTCATCGGCGCCGCCTCTGGCTCGCGCGGACGGCGGCGCGGCGCTGGAAGACGCCGACGACGCGAGCGGCCCCGCCGCGCGATGCCGGCCGTGTGCGGTCGCGGCGGCGCCATGCGGCGCGAGGCGGAAGGTGCCGACGACACCGGCCAGGCTCACCGCCTGCTCCTTCAGGCTCTCGGCGGCGGCGGCGCTTTGCTCGACGAGGGCGGCATTCTGCTGCGTCATGCGGTCGAGTTGCGTCACCGCACCGTTGACCTGGCCGATGCCGGTGCTCTGCTCCGTCGCCGCGGCGGTGATCTCGCCGATGATGTCCGAGACGCGCTGCACCGAGCCGACGATCTCCTTCATCGTCTCGCCGGCGTCGGCGACGAGGCGCGAGCCGGAATCGACCTTGTCGACCGAGGCGCCGATCAGGCCCTTGATCTCCTTCGCCGCTTCGGCCGAACGCTGCGCGAGGCTGCGCACCTCGCTCGCGACGACCGCGAAGCCACGGCCCTGCTCGCCGGCGCGCGCCGCCTCGACCGCGGCGTTCAGCGCGAGGATGTTGGTCTGGAACGCGATGCCGTCGATGACGCCGATGATGTCGGCGATCCGCTTCGAGCTGGCATTGATCTCGCCCATCGTGTCGACGACCTGCGAGACGACGCTGCCGCCGCGCGCTGCGACCTCGGCGGCGGACGACGCGAGCTGATTCGCCTGGCGCGCCGAGTCGGCCGACTGCTTGACGGTTCCGGTGAGCTGCTCCATCGAACTGGCGGTCTGCTGCAGGCTCGATGCCGCCTGTTCGGTGCGCTGCGAGAGATCCTGGTTGCCGCTCGCGATCTCGGCGCTCGCGGTCGAGATGCTGTCGGTCGACGCGCGGACCTGCGTCACGAGTTCGGCCAGCGACGCCTGCATCCGGCCGAGCGCGCGAACGAGGGCCGCCGGCTCGTCCTTGCCGTCGGCGTGCAGCGCCTGCGACAGGTCGCCCTGCGCGATGCGGTCGATCAGCTTGCGGGCGTCCTCCAGCGGCTTGCAGATGCTGCGGATATTCAGCAGCGTGAGTGGCACCATCACGACGAGCGTGACGCCGATCAGCGCACCGAATATCCACAACGTCTGCGTCATCGATTGCTGCAGCACGACCTGGGCGTCGAGCTGCGCCTGGGTCGTCATGACCGCCATGAACTGCTCGCCGAGTTGCTGGACGCGGCGCATGCCCGAGAACGCGACCGCGCCGAGCGCGGACAGCATCAGCACCATCGCCAGGATCGAGCCGAGCAAGCGCGTGCGGATGCTGAACTGGCGGAACAACGGCAGGAGATTCATGGCAGGAGTGCGGTTGGAGTTGAATGGGCAGCGGCGGCCGGCGTCAATGGCGCGAGCGGCGCACCATGCTTGCGATGTCGAGGATCAGCGCGACGCGGCCGTCGCCGAGGATCGTCGCGCCCGAGATATCGTCGACGCGGCGGTAGTTGGCCTCGAGGTTCTTGACGACGACCTGCTGCTGGCCGAGCAGCTCGTCGACGATCAGCCCGACGCGGCCGCCTTCGGACTCGACGACGACCATGATCGGGGCCGACTGCGCCGCCGCGTCGCGCGGAATATGGAAGACGCTCTCGAGGTCGAGCACCGGCATGATCTCGTCGCGCACCTCGACGACGCGGGCGCTGCCGCCGATGGTGCGGACCATCCCCGGCCGGACCTGGAACGACTCGACGACCGAGGACAGCGGGACGATATAGACCTCGCCGGCGACGCCGATCGACATGCCGTCCATGATCGCCATCGTCAGCGGCAGGCGCACCGAGACGCGCATGCCGAAGCCCTCGGCCGAATCGATCTCGACCGAGCCGCCGAGCGAGGTGATATTGCGCTTGACGACGTCCATGCCGACGCCGCGTCCCGAGACATCGGTCACCACGTCGGCGGTCGAGAAACCGGGCGCGAAGATCAGGTTCCAGACATCGCCGTCGGTCAGCGAGTCGGGGGCGTCGATGCCCTTGTCGCGCGCCTTGGCGAGCAGCCTGGCGCGCGACAGGCCGCGCCCGTCGTCGCGCACCTCGATCAGGATCGAGCCGCCCTGGTGCGATGCGGTGAGCGTGAGCGTGCCGTGTTCCGCCTTGCCCGCGGCGGCGCGCTCGGCCGGCAGTTCGATGCCGTGGTCGCAGGCGTTGCGGACCAGGTGCGTCAGCGGGTCGGTGAGCTTCTCGACCATGCCCTTGTCGAGTTCGGTCGCTTCGCCGTGGGTCACGAATTCGAGCTTCTTGCCGAGCTTGGCGGCGAGGTCGCGCAGCATGCGCGGGAAGCGGCTGAAGACGACCGACATCGGGATCATGCGGATCGACATCACCGATTCCTGCAGATCGCGGGTGTTGCGCTCGAGGTTCGCGAGGCTCGCGCTGAACTGCTGGTGCAGCGCGGGGTCGAGCGCGGCGCCGTTTTGCGCCAGCATCGCCTGCGTGATGACGAGTTCGCCGACCAGGTTGATGAGCTGGTCGACCTTCTCGACCGCAACGCGCAGCGTCGACGATTCGAGCCCGGCGCCGGGCGCGCGCTCGGCGCCCGCCGCCGGCGCAGCGGACCGCGGCCTGGCGATCGGCGCTGCTGGCCGGTGCGCCGCGGCCTGGCCGGCGATCGGCGCGAGCGGCTCGAAGAAGCCGTAGCCGGGGTCCGGCGCGACCGCTGCCGGCGCGCCCGGCGCCCCCTCGTGAAAGCCGTAGCCCATGCCCAGCGGCGCGATCGCGATGCTCTCGCGCGCGACGTGGAAGGTAAAGAGGTCAAGCAGCTCGTCGTCGCGGCTCGTCGTGACGATCTTGAAGCGGCGCATGCCGTCGGCGGCGAGGCCGCCGTCGATTGGTTCGATCGTGCCGAGGTCGGAGATCTCGCGGAACAGCTCGGCCAGGTTGTCGGCGTCACCCGGCCGTTCGAGCGGGCCGATCGTCAGCTCGATCTGGCGCGCGAGCGCGCCGCCCGGCGCCGCCGGCGCCGCGGCAGGCAGCGGCTCTTCGGCGTGCGCCGCGGCCGGTGCCGCCGGGGCCTGACCCGGCCCCGATGCAAGTGCCCGGATATCGCGCAGCAGCACTTCGGTGTCGACCGCTTCGCCGGCCGCGCCCTGGTGGCGCGCAAGCTGCGCGCGCAGTGCGTCGCCGGATTGCAGCAGGGCGTCGACCATCGCGCTGCTCGGCGCGAGTTCGCGCCGGCGCAGCTTGTCGAGCAGCGTCTCCATCTGGTGCGTCAGTTCGGCGACGTCGTCGAAGCCGAAGGTCGCGGCGCCGCCCTTGATCGAGTGCGCGCAGCGAAAGATCGCATTCAACGTCTCGTCGTCGGCGGCCGTGATGTCGAGCGCGAGCAGCAGCTTTTCCATCTGCTCGAGGTTCTCGCCGGCCTCCTCGAAGAAGACCTGGTAGAACTGCGTCAGGTCGATGCCGGCGGAAGCCTTCGCTGCGTCGGGGTTCATGGCGCGTCGGGCCGCTCGTGGCTCGCGGCTGCGTTCAGCGGATGACCTTGCGGATCACCTCGATCAGCTTGGACGGATCGAAGGGCTTGACGAGCCAGCCGGTCGCGCCGGCGCTGCGTCCGGCCTGCTTCATCTGCTCGCTCGACTCGGTGGTCAGGATCAGGATCGGCGTCGCCTTGAATTTCGGGTTCTCGCGCAGCTTCTTGGTCAGGCCGATGCCATCCAGGCGCGGCATATTCTGGTCGGTCAGCACGAGGTCGAAATCGCGCCCGACCGACTTCTCCCACGCATCCTGGCCGTCGACCGCCTCGACGACCTGGTAGCCGGCGCTCTTGAGCGTGAACGACACCATCTGGCGCATGGAGGCCGAGTCGTCGACGGCGAGGATGGAATGCATCAAGGGTTGCTCCGCAAGTCAGGTGGAATATCGGCCGGCGGCCGTTACGCTTTAGAACAGGGCTCAGAACAGCTCGACCGAGCCGGCGTCCATCTCGTCCTGGGTGACGGGATTGGGGTGCGGCGGGGCTTCCTCGACCGCGGCCGGCCCGTCGTCGTCGTCGGGCAGCGCATCGCGCGCGATCTGGTCGGCGCAGCTGCGCAGCCGGGCTTGCGAATGCTCGATCAGCTGCGAGGCCATATCCTGGAACTGCAGCGCGACGACCGCGGCGCCGAGGCGACGGCGCGCCTCGGCGATCGCGGAGCGGGCGGCCGCAGGCGCGCTTTGCGCTTCGGCCGCGCCGAACGCCGCATGCGCATCCTGAAAGCTCGCCAGCAGCGTGGTGCAGGCGTCGGCGAGCAGACGCTGCAGCCGGTCCAGGTCGTTGCCGACCAGGTTCAGGTGGTCCTGAAGCTCGACCGCGGCGAGCAGCCGCGCGCCGCGCGCACCGGGCAGCGCGGCATATTCGTGGGTCGGCGGCATGGGTCGGGCGTTGTCGGGTCTGGCGGCGTGAGCCGGGGGTAGGGCAATTTCGGCACCGAAGGCCGATTCATGAGCGCCGGCGCCGGCGCGGGCGCGCCCGCGGCGCCGCGGCGCGGCATACTTCGCGTCATGATGTCGTCCACCGCCGAGCGCTGCCTGCGCGTACTGCACCTCGAAGATTCGGTGCTCGACCACGAGTTGACCTATGCGCAGCTGCGCCGCGGTGGCCTGAACGTGGCGATGACGCGCGTCGACTCCGAGCCGGGGTTCCTGCGCGCGCTCGAGCAGGACTGGGACGTCGTCCTCTCCGACTACAACCTGCCGGGCTTCTCGGGCCTGGTCGCGCTCGACCTGCTCAAGGCGAGTGGCCTGGCGGTCCCTTTTCTGCTGCTGTCGGGCGAGATCGGCGAGGACGCCGCGGTCGAGGCGATGCGCAACGGCGCGAGCGACTATCTGCTGAAGAACAATATGGCGCGCCTCGTCCCGGCCCTGCTGCATGCGGTCGAGGCCAACGAGACGCGGCTCGCGCACCGGGCGGCCGACCAGGAACTCGGCCAGAGCAAGCAGCGCCTGCGCGAACTCGCGCAGCACCTGCAGACGAGCGTCGAGGCCGAGCGCGCGGCGATCGCCCGCGAGATCCACGACGACGTCGGCGGCTCGCTGACCGCGCTCAATTTCGATCTGGCCTGGATCGCGCGGCACTCGGATTCCCCCGCCGTCCGCCAGCGCGTTGCAAGCGCGCTCGAGACCGTCGCCCACGCGATCGAGGCGAGCCAGCGCGTGATGCACAACCTGCGGCCGGCGATCCTCGAACAGGGGCTGGTCGCCGCGCTGCAATGGATGTCGTCGCGCTTCGAGCGGCGCACCGGCGTCGCCTGCCGCTTTCGCACCGATTGTGATGCGCTCGCGCTGCCGCCCGGCGTGCCGCTCGTCGCCTACCGCACGGCGCAGGAGGCGCTGACCAATATCACCAAGCATGCGGCGGCGACGCAGGTCGCGATCGATCTCACGGTCGCCGCCGGCACGCTCACGCTCGAGATCAGCGACAACGGGCGCGGCCTGCGCAGCGCCGATCTGGCGAAGGCCCGATCGTTCGGCATCCGCGGCCTGCACGAGCGCGCGGGCACGGTGGGCGGCTGGGTCGATCTCTCGAGCCACGGCAGCGGCACGACGCTGATTCTGTCGGTGCCGCTCGATGGCAGCGAGATGCTGTTCGATCCGGCGGCCGAAATCGACATTCCGCTGCGCGACGAACGCAGCGATCCGAGCGCCTGGGGGGAGCTTTGAAACGAAGCGACCCCAAACTCACAGCGTTCGCGTCCTCCGAGGGGAGCGCCAGTGCCTGCGGGCGGCCGGGCGGCACTGACATGAAGCCGGCCACACCGCCCGCGACGATCGAAAGGCCGGCGCCGTGATCCGCGTCATCCTGTGCGACGACCATGCGCTGATCCGGCGCGGCATCCGCGATACGCTGTCGGACGCACCCGATATCGAGGTCGTCGGCGAGGCGGGCGACTACGGCGAACTGCGCAGCCTGCTGCGCGGCACGCCGTGCGACGTGCTCGTGCTCGATATCAACCTGCCCGGACGCAGCGGCCTGGACGTGCTGCACGTGCTGAAGGACGAAGGCGCGGCGCTGCGCGTGCTCGTCGTCAGCATGTACCCCGAGGATCAATATGCGATCCGCGCGCTGCGCGCCGGCGCCTACGGCTACGTCAACAAGGGAGGCGACCCGGCGCTCGTCGTCGCCGCGGTGCGCACTGTTGCGCAGGGCCGCAAATACGTCACGCCCGAGATCGCGCAGATGCTCGTCGAGAGCCTGACGACGCCGGTGAGCGCGCAGGCGCACGAGAAGCTCTCGGACCGCGAGCTGCAGACGCTGGTCCTGATCGCCTCCGGCAAGCGGCTGTCGGATATCGCGCTCGAGCTCAGCCTGAGCCCGAAGACGGTGAGCGTCTATCGCGCGCGCGTGCTCGAGAAGCTCGGTCTGACGAACAATTCGGAGATGACGGTCTACGCGATCAGGAACGGCCTCGTCGGCGACTGACCGCCGTCGTGCACTGTCATCGCGGTGTCATCCAGTCTGCGTAGACTCGGCCGATGCCCGCATCCAGACCCGCCGTCCCGCTGCTCAACCGCGAGATGGCGATCCTCGAGTTCAACCGCCGCGTGCTGGCGCAGGCGCGCCGCGCCGACGTGCCGCTGCTCGAGCGGCTGCGCTATATCTGCATCGTCTCGTCCAACATGGACGAATTCTTCGAGGTCCGCCTGGCCGACTACATCGAGGATGCGCGCCTGCCGGGCGCCGGCGCGCTCGACGGCGACCTGGAGACGGTCGCGCGCGCCGCGCACGCGCTGATCGACGACCAGTACAAGGCCTTCAACGACGAGGTGATGCCCGACCTTCAGCGCGCCGGCATCGTCATCGTCAGCCATGCCGAGCGCGACAAGGCGCAGCGCCACTGGGTCGACGAATACTTCCAGACCCAGGTGCGTCCGCTGCTGCTGCCGGTCGGACTCGACCCGTCGCACCCGTTCCCGCAGGTCGCCAACAAGTCGCTCAATTTCATCGTCCGGCTCGAAGGCAAGGATGCGTTCGGACGCCAGAATACGATCGCCATCGTGCGCGTGCCGCGCGTGCTGCCGCGCGTGATCCGGCTGCCGGACAGGCTCGCCGGCGGCAGGCAGGCCTTCGTGCTGCTGACGAGCGTGATCCGCGCCCACCTCGCCGAGTTGTTCCTCGACCGGCGCGTGCAGGCGTTCTCGCAGTTCCGGCTGACGCGCGACTCCGAGCTCGCGGTCGACGAGGAGGAAGTCAAGAACCTGCGCCAGGCGCTGCGTTCGGGCCTGACGACGCGCCACTACGGGCAGGCGACGCGGCTCGAGGTGGGCGGGAGCTGCCCGCGCGACCTGTCCGACTTCCTGCTCGGCCAGTTCGCGCTGCCGCCGGCGGCGCTCTACGCCGTCAATGGTCCGGTGAACCTGGTGCGGCTGAATGCCCTGATCGACGCCGCGAAGGCTCCGGCGCTGCACTTTGCGCCCTATGCGCCGTCGTGGCCGGCGAGCTGGCCGCGCGCGCAGTCGATCTTCGATCGGCTCGGGCAGGGCGATCTGCTGCTGCACCATCCGTTCGAATCCTTCGACCCGGTGGTGCAGTTTCTGCGCGAGGCGGTGCACGACCCGGACGTGCTGGCGATCAAGCAGACGATCTACCGCACCGGCGGCGAATCGCCGCTCATGGAGTTGCTCCTCGAGGCGGTGCGCCGCGGCAAGGAGGTCATGTGCATCGTCGAGCTGAAGGCGCGCTTCGACGAGGAGGCCAACATCAACTGGGCCGAGCGGCTCGAGGCGATCGGCGCGCAGGTCGTCTATGGCGTCGTCGGCCTGAAGACGCATGCCAAGCTGCTGCTCGTCACGCGCCGCGAGGGCACCCCCAAGCGCCCCGTGCTGCGCCGCTACGTGCACCTGTCGACCGGCAACTACAACCCGAAGACGGCGCGGCTGTATACCGACCTGAGCCTGATGAGCGCCGACGCCAAGCTGACCGCCGATGCGGCGAGCGTCTTCCAGCAGCTCGCGAGCCTGGGCAAGACGCGGCCGCTCGCCAAGCTGCTGCAGGCGCCGTTCACGCTGCACGGCGCGATGCTCGCGCGCGTCGAGCAGGTGGCGCGCGCCGCGCGCGCCGGGCGCCCCGCGCGCATCGTCCTCAAGCTCAACGCGCTGACCGACGTGGCGCTGATCCAGGCCCTGGTCGAAGCCGGGCAGGCCGGCGCCGAGATCGATCTGATCGTGCGCGGCGCCTGCCTGCTGCCGCCCGGCCGCTCCGGGCTGACCGAACGCATCCGCGTGCGATCGGTGGTCGGGCGCTTTCTCGAGCACACCCGCATCCTGTATTTCCGCTGGGGCGATGGCCCGAGCGACGAGGCGCTGTATCTGACGAGCGCGGACTGGATGAGCCGCAACATGTTCCGCCGCATCGAGGTCGCCTGGCCGGTGGGCGATGCGGCGCTGCGCGCGCGCGTGATCGACGAATGCCTGGTGCCGTATCTGCACGACGCCAAGGACGCCTGGCAGCAGCAGGGCGACGGCAGCTATCGGCCGCTCGGCCCGGAGGGTGCGAGCGCGCAGCAGGCGCTGATGCAACGGCTGCGCGCCGGCCGATGAAGGAAGAAGGCATGGACCTCATTCTCTGGCGGCACGCCGAAGCCGAACTGATCCGGCCCGGACTGGACGACGCGCGGCGCGCGCTGACGCCCAAGGGCGAGCGCCAGGCGCGCCGCATGGCGCAGTGGCTCAACGCGCGGCTTGCCGACTCGACGCGCATCATCGCGAGCCCCGCACTGCGCTGCCAGCAGACCGCGCAGGCGCTGGAGCGCAAGTTCAAGACGGTCGCCTCGATCGCGCCGGACGCGTCGGTCGACGATCTGCTCGTCGCCGCCGGCTGGCCCGGCAGCGGCGCGCCGGTGCTCGTCGTCGGCCATCAGCCGACGCTCGGGATGGCGGCGGCGCGCCTGCTGGCGGGCGCGGATCAGGCCTGGGCGGTCAAGAAGGCCGCCGTCTGGTGGCTGCGGCTGCGCGAACGCGAAGGCGAAGCGCAGATCACGCTGCATGCGGTGCAGAACGTCGACGCGCTGTAGCGGGGCCGGCGCTAGCGCGGACTGTCGAGGCGCAACTGCAGCGGCCCGCCGCGCTCCCAGGCGGCGACCTCTTCGCCGAGCAGGTACATCGTGCGCGGATGACGCTTCGGCCAGCCGGGCGCAAAACCGAGCCTGACCTCGGCGCCGCGCCGCTCGAGGGCGATCGCGCCGGGGTCGACCTCGGAGCGCGCATGGCACTTGATGATCGCCAGCCGCAGGCACAGCGCCTGCCAGGCGAACTCCTCGGCGCCGAGCGCCGCCTCGCTCTTGCGCAGGCTGCCGCGCTGCGCGAGGACCAGCTCGCCGAGCCGGCGCTGCTGCGATTGCGAGAAGCCGGCCGCGTCCACGTGCGACAGCAGATAGGCGCTGTGGCGATGATGGTCGTGGTGCGAAACCATCATGCCCATCTCGTGCAGCGCGGCGGCCCATTGCAGCTCGCGCCGCAGTTCGCGCCGCTGCTCGCGCGGCAGGCCGCTGCCCGTGGGCAGGCGCAGCGCGCTGTAGAACGTGTCGGCAACCGCGGCGACGCGCGCCGCATGTCCGGTATCGACGAGGAAGCGGCGCTGCAGTTCGAGCACCGACGCGTCGCGCATATCGTGCGCGCGCTCCGGATCGCGTGTCGCCGCGCGGCGTTCGGCGAGGTCGAAGATCACCCCCTGGCGCAGCGCGCCGCGTGCGGTATGCAGCACCTCGATGCCGAAGTGCGTCGCCAGCGTGTACAGGATCGCGAGGCCGCCTGCGATCACCGCGCGCCGGTCGTCGCGCAGGCCGGGCAGGGCGAGGCGGTCGATATGGCCGGCGGCGAGGCATTGGGCGATGCACCAGCGCAGGCCGCCGGGGGTGATGCTGCCGTCGGTGACGCCGCTCGCCGCGAGCAGCTGCGAGACGGCGCCCGCTGTGCCGCTCGAGCCGAGCGCCTCGCGCCAGTGCGTGCGGCCGAAAGGGCCGAGCGCTTCCTCGAACTCGGCGCCGGCGGCGATCTGCGCGCGGCGAAAAGCATCCTCGGTGAGCTGGCCGTCGGGAAAGCAGCTCATCGACAGGCTGACGCTGCCGACCTGGAATGACTCGGCGCGCTTGGGCGTGAGCCCGCTGCCGATGATCATCTCGGTCGAGCGTCCGCCGATATCGACGACCAGCCTTTGCTTGTGCGATGGCTGCAGCCGGGCGACGCCGGCGAAGATCAGGCGTGCCTCCTCGCGGCCCGAGATGACCTCGATCGGCTGGCCGAGCGCGCCTTGGGCGCGGGCGAGGAAGGCGTCGCGATTGCGCGCCTCGCGCAGCGTCTGCGTCGCCACCGCGCGCACCTGCGCCGGCGCGTAGCCGGACAGGCGCCGGGCGAAAAAGGCGAGGCACGTCAGGCCGCGCTGCGTCGCCTCCTCGGTGAGCAAGCCGTCGGCGTCGAGCCCGGCGCCCAGCCGCACGGTCTCCTTCAGATATTCGATGCGCCGATAGCTGCCGCGCAGCGCGACGCCGATTTCGAGCCTGAAGCTGTTCGACCCGAGGTCGATCGCCGCCAGATGATCGGGCCAGCGCGACTCCGGCGCCGGCGTTCGAGGTGGGTGCTCTTGCGTATCCATGCCCGAATTGTCATGACTTTTGTGCAGCGTCCCGCGGACCCGGCTCGGCCCTACCTAGAATCGGCATCTTCGAATGCCAGGGAGGACAGCGCCATGCACGGCGACGCCATCGATTTGTCGAGCGACGAAATCGACCGCCTGACACCTTCGCGCGACCTCAGCCGGCGCGGTTTTATCGCGACCGCCGTCGGCAGCGGTTTTGCCGCCGCCGTGCTGCCGGTCGCGGCGCAGACGATCAGCACCAGCAGCGACGGCCTGACGACGGGCGAGGTGACGATCCCGGTCGGCGACTTCAAGATGCCGGCGTATCGGGCGATGCCGGCCGGCAAGACCGGCTTGCCGGTCGTGCTCGTCGTCTCCGAGATCTTCGGCGTCCACGAGCATATCGCCGACGTCGCGCGCCGCTTCGCGCATCTGGGCTACCTCGCGGTCGCGCCCGAACTCTTTGTCCGCCAGGGCGACGCCCAGTCCTACGGCGAGATCGCGCGGCTGATGTCGGAAGTGATCGCCAAGGTGCCCGATGCGCAGGTGATGGGCGACCTGGACGCCTGCGTCGCCTGGGCCGGCGCCAATGGCGGCGACACCAAGCGCCTGGGCATCACCGGGTTCTGCTGGGGCGGCCGCATCGTCTGGCTCTACGCGGCGCACAGTGCCCTGCCGAAGGCCGGCGTCGCGTGGTACGGCAGGCTCGTCGGCACGTCCAGCGCGCTGCAGCCGAAGCATCCGATCGACCTCGCCGCCGGACTGCAGGCGCCGGTCCTCGGCCTGTACGGCGGTGCCGACGCCGGCATTCCGCTCGAGTCGGTCGAGAAGATGAAGGCGGCGCTCGCCGCCGGCAGCAAGGCGGCGCGTCAATCGGAATTCGTCGTCTTCCCGGACGCGCCGCATGCGTTTCATGCCGACTACCGGCCGAGCTTTCGCCAGGCAGCGGCCGAAGAGGGGTGGAAGCGCTGCATCGCATGGTTCAAGACGCACGGTGTCGCTTGAGCCCGAAACGGCTGCCGCGGCGGCTCGGTTGCCGGCCCGCCAGTCGGCGCCGGGCCCCGTAGCAGCGCGCGTCTGATCGCGCCTTCGCGCTAGTCCGATGACGCTGCTCTATATCGTGCTCGCGACATTCGCGGGCGGGCTGCTGTCGGTCGTGATCGCCGCCAGCCTGACGGTCGGGCTGCTCGCGCGCCTCGTGAAGAATCTCGTCAGCCTGTCGGCGGGCGTGCTGCTCGCGACCGCGCTGCTCAATATCCTGCCCGAGGCTTTCGAGAGCGACGCCAGCCCGCAGCGCCTCTTCGCGACGCTGCTCGCCGGGCTGATGTTCTTCTTTCTCCTCGAGAAGGCCGAGCTCTACCGCCACACGCACCACCACGAGGGCGACGGCCACCACCATCATCATGCATTCGACGCCCTGCAGGCCGGGCGCGGCGGCTGGAGCGTGCTGCTCGGCGACAGCATCCACAACTTCTGCGACGGCGTCATCATCGCGGCCGCCTTCCTGACCGACGCGCGGCTGGGCGTCGTCACCGCGCTCGCCATCATCGCGCACGAGATACCGCAGGAGGTCGGCGACTACATCGTGCTGCTCAACGCCGGGCTGTCGCGCCGCCGGGCGCTGCTCTACAACGCGCTGTCGGGCCTGTCGGCGGTGGCTGGCGGCGTGCTCGGCTACTTCGTCGTCGGCCAGTGGGAAGCGCTCTTTCCCTACCTGCTCGTCATCGCGTCGAGCAGTTTCATCTACGTCGCGGTCGCCGACCTGATTCCGCAGCTGCAGCAGCGCATGTCGTTCGGGGATACCGCCGCCCAGCTCGCCTGGCTCGCGGCGGGAATGGGGATCATCGTGATCGTCGTGCGGCTCGGGCACGGGGGCTGAGCGCGGACCGGCTTGCACCCGCCCCTGCGGCAGGGTAATATCAGATCGAAGCTTTGGTATTACCGCGACAAGACCTCGATCATGAACGTCGTCACGCTCAAAATTCCCGAGGACCTGGACGCGGCACTGCGTGCCGCGAGCAAGCAGCGCGGCCTGTCGAGATCGGCCGTCGTGCGCGAGGCCCTGGAACAATCGCTGGGCCTGCACGAGAAGCGCACGGGCGGCGCGGCGCGCTGGGCGAGCCAGTGGCGCGGGCGGCTGTCGGCGCCGGCAAAGGGCGCGCGCGGCACGGTCGAGGACGACGCGCGGCTCGCCCACCTGCTCGCCAAGCACCTGCGCTGATCGCGGCGTCGCATGCGGCTGCTGCTCGACATCAACGTCCTGCTCGACGTTGCGTTCCAGCGCCCGGGCGAACCCGCATCGACAAAACTCATCGGGCAGTGCGGCGCAGCGCACGAGGCCTGGGTTGCGTGGCATACGCTGGCGACGCTCGCCTACCTGATCGAGCGGCAGCTCGACGCGGCCGCGGCGCGCAGCTTCGTGCAAGGCCTGCTCGATTGGGCCGACGTGGCGCCGACCACGCGCGCCGATGCCGTGCAGGCCGTCGGGCTGTCGATCCCCGACTTCGAGGACGCATTGCAGGCCGCGGCGGCGATGGCCTGCGGCGCTCAGGCCATCGTCACCCGCAACGTGCGCGACTTCAAGGGCTCGCCGGTGCCGGCGATGACGCCGGAGACGTTTCTAAGGCGGTTCGGCGTGGGTGGGAGGTAGTCGGGGGGGGGCGGCGTGCGGCGGTGGCGCCGACCGGGCCCAGGCCGGCAAGCATCAGCGCCCAGGTTTCGGGCTCGGGGACGGCGGACACGGTGAAGACTTCGAGGGCTCCGACGGTCCAGATATGGCCGCCCCAGCCCTCCGGATAGCGGGCGATGTCCTTGCTGAAGTCGCTGTTGCTTCGGTAGCTGCAACGGTGGCTCTACCCCTGCGAAAGGTCGCCGTAGACAGCCAAGTCCCCGCTGCAGTCGCCGCCAAAGGTCGGGCTGTGATCGACCGCGTTATAAGTCTGAAGGATGCCCAAGTCGTCGGTCCGCTGCCGGAACAGCAGCGATTGCGTCAGGTCGAAGTCGAAGGCCGTGCGATCAGCGATGTCCTGCGTCCGTTTGTAGTCGCCGATGGTGCTCCAGCTCTGCGGGTTGTACCCCCGGACGATCACGGGCGTGTCCAGCACGACGTCGCCGTATCCCCTCGACCTTGTCGAAGATGTTGGTCAGCGTCAGCGGCCCTTCGCCGAGCCAGGTTTCGAGTTGATCGGCATCGGCCGGGGAAAGCAGGTCGCTGCCGCCGACGATCGTGGCGGCCGATGCGGCGCCGGACCGGCTCAGCGCACGACGAGCACCGGAGTCGTCGAGTGCGTCAGCACTTTCTGCGTTTCGCTGCCGAGCAGCAGCGCGGTGACGCCGCGGCGGCCGTGGGAGGACATGACGATCAGTTCGCAGGCGTTGTTCTTCGCGTGTTCGATGATCGCCTCCCAGGGGTGGACGGCTTCGATCGTGTGCGCTTCGCAGGGAATTGCGGCGGCCTTGCATTCGGCGCGCACGGTGTTGACGCGTTCGGCGGCGATGCGTTCCTGGGCGTCGAAGAATTCCTGCGGCGGCACCGGCTGCATCTCCGAGATCGCGCTGTAGGGAAACGGCTCCTTCACGCTCAGCGTGTAGATCGACGCGCCGAGCGACTTGGCGAGGTTGATGGCGACGGTGACGGCCCTTGCCGTGAGTTCGGAGCCGTCGGTCGGGACGAGGATGCGCTTGAACATGATGAAAACTCTCCTTGGGTCGACGCGGATGCGATTCTGTGGGCCGAGGATGCGATGGTGCCGCGATCCGGATCATAGGGATTGATTTGCCTCACGTCGAAGCCAGCCGCCGGCGCGTTCAGGCGCCGCGGGCTACCGGGCGTACCGGATCGGCGCACCATTCGCTCCACGAGCCGGGGTAGAGCGCTGCACCCGGCAGGCCGGCGGCCTGCATCGCGAGCAGGTTGTGGCAGGCGGTGACGCCCGAGCCGCAGAGGTGCACGCTGGCGGACGGCAGGGCGCCGCCGCAGAGGGCGGCAAATTCGCGCGCAAGCTGCGCCGCCGGCTTGAAATGCGCGCCGCCGGCGTCGAGGTTGTCCTTGAAAGGACGGTTCAGGGTGCCCGGAATGTGGCCCGCCACCGCATCGAGCGGCTCGACGTCGCCGCGAAACCGCTCCGCGGCACGGGCGTCGACCACCTGGGCGCTGCCGAGGGTGCCGGCGAGTTGCGCGGCATCGACCGTCGGCATCGAAGCGGCCCGGCGCGGATACGGGGCGCGCGCTCGCGCCGTCGTCGCTTCTGCGGTCAGCGTGCCGCCGGCCGCCAGCCAGGCGGCGATTCCGCCATCGAGCACCCAGACGCGCGCGTGCCCGATCCAGCGCAGCAGCCACCACAGGCGCGCGGCGTACGCGCTGCCCTGGGCATCCATCGCGACGACGCAGGTCCCGGGCCCGATCCCCCAGCGGCCGACGGTCGCGGCGAATGCATCGCGTGACGGCAGCGGGTGGCGGCCGGTGAATGCCGGGCCCGGCGCCGCTTTCGGGCCGGAGAGATCGCGGTCGAGATCGGCATATTGCGCGCCCGGCAGGTGGCCTTGCGCGTAGGCGCGCCGGCCGGCCTCGGGGTCCGACAGATCGAAGCGCGCATCGAGCAGCACGACTTCGGCGCCGGCATCGAGGGCCGCTTCGAGCGCCGCGGCACTGACGAGCGGGCTTGCTGCAGGCAGGGCGGCGCGGCGTGTGAGGGGGTGGCGGGACTGATTCATGGCTCGACGTTCGGTTTTACGGCATGGGCGGGCTCGACGCTCTGGCGCAGGCGCGTTGCGGCAATGCCGGCGGCGACGATCAACCCCATGCCCAGCAGCGCGAGCGCCGTGAACGGGTCGTCGAAGAACGCGACGCCAAGGATGAAAGACCAGGCGATGCCGAGGTACTGCAGGCTTGCGATGACGAGTGTAGGTCCGCTCGCATAGGCGCGGGTCATCAGGATCTGCGCCGTCGTCGCGAGCAGGCCGACCGCGAGCAGCAGCGCAAGGCTTGTCGCGCTGTGGCCGTGCAGGCCGCCGGTGAGCGGCGTCGTCGCCGCGCCGGCGACGATGCTGCCGAGCGAGAAGTAGAAGACGATCCGGTAGTCGGGCTCGCCGGCGCGGCCGAGCGCGGTCACCTGCAGATAGGCGGTCGCGGCGAGGACACCCGAGAGCAGGCCGGCGAGGGCGCCCCAGATCTGGTCGCGTGCGATTGCCGGTTGCAGCACGCAGGCGACGCCCGTGAAACCGACGAGCACGGTGAGGATCAGGCGCGGATCGATGCGCGCGCCGCCGAGCGCGATCGCGCCGCCGACCAGGAACAGCGCCATCCAGACCGAGGACATGTAGTTGAGCGTCACCGCCGTCGCGAGCGGCAGGTTGGCGATCGCGAAGAACCAGAGCACAAGCGCGATGACGCCGGTCAGGCTGCGCCAGAAGTGCATCGCCGGCACCGCGGTTCGCAGCGTGCCGCCGCGCAGGCGGGCGACGCTGTGCATCGCAAGGATGCCCACGATGCCGCGATAGAGGACGATCTCGCCCGCCGCGTAGCGCACCGCCGCGAGCTTGACGCAGGCGCCCATCAGCGCGAACAGCAGCGACGACAGCACCATCAGCCCCGCCGGGGTGCGCAGCACGGCTCTCACGCGAGGCTCGGCGGCGGGCTTCGGGCCGGTGGTTCAGGCCGCGCCGGGAAATGCCGGATCGCCCGGCGCGTCCATCATGTGCCGGTACCACTCGTGGAAGTGCTGCATGCCGTCTTCCATCGGCGACTGGTAGGGGCCGGCCTCGTCGTCGCCGCGCGCCAGCAGCGCGGCGCGGCCCTGGTCCATGCGCAGCGCGATCTCGTCGTCCTCTTCGCAGGTCTCGAGGTAGGCGTCCTGCTGCGCCTGGACGTAGTCGCGCTCGAAGGCGGCGATCTCCTCGGGGTAGTAGAACTCGACGACGTTGGTCGTCTGCTGCGGGCCGCCTGCGTAGAGCGTGGAGACGACGATTACGTTCGGATACCACTCGACCATCACGGCCGGGTACAGCGTCAGCCAGACCGCGCCATGGGCGGGCGCGCGGCCCTGCTGATAGCGCATGACTTCGGCCTGCCAGCGCTCGTAGACCGGCGATCCGGCGCGGCCGAGTGCCTTGCCGAACGAACTGGCGACGCCCACCGTCTGCACCGAGTGCGATTGCCCCATCTGCCAGCGCAGATCGTCGCAGGTCACGAAGTTGCCGAGCCCGGGGTGGAAGGGGCCGACGTGATAGTCCTCCAGATAGACCTCGATGAAGGTCTTCCAGTTGTAGGCGCATTCGTGCACGTGGATGCGGTCCAGCACGTGGCCGCTGAAGTCGAAGCTCGCGCCGGTATCGATATTCGCGAGCTCGGCGCCGACGTCGAACGCGCCGGCGTCGAAGACGAGCCCGTTCCACGTCTGCGTCGGATAGTTGCGCAGGTTCAGGCAGGGGTCCTCCGCGAAGTGCGGCGCACCGAGCAGCTTGCCGTGCAGGTCGTAGGTCCAGCGATGCAGCGGGCACACGATATTGCCGCCGGCGCCTTGCACGCTGCCGCGGCCGCGCAGGATCACCGCCTGGCGATGCCGGCAGACGTTCGAGATCACTTCGATGCCGCTTCGGGTCCGCACCAACGCGCGGCCCTCTCGCTCCTGCGCTAGCGCATAGTGGTCGCCGATCTCGGGCACCATCAGTTCGTGCCCGAGGTAGCGTGGCATGCGGGAGAAGATGCGCGCCTGTTCGCGCTCGAACAGCGCGGCGTCGAAATAGGCCGATACCGGAAGCTGGGTGCGGCTGCGATCCAGTGTGCCCGGCGCCAGGCTCAGGTCGGACATGGTCCCGGACGGCTCCTTTGTCTGTGCATGAACATCTCCGCCGGGTGAAGCGATCGCCGATCCGGCACTTCAGGTCCGGCCCCGTGCGGCAGGCGTCGGCCGGCAGGCCCGGCCGGATGCGGCATTCTACCCAGCGTCGTGCGGGGCGGGCCGCAGCAAAGCCGCGGCACGCTGCGGGCTGACTACAATCACTGATTTCCCGAGAAAGATGGCCAAGTCCACCCACGCCTCGCCGAGCCCGCCAGCGCCAGCCGCACCGGCCAGCTATGAAGACGCCCTGACCGAACTCGAGCGCCTGGTCGGAGCCATGGAGGGGGGGCAGATGCCGCTGGACAGCCTGATCGAAAGCTACCGCCGCGGCGCCGAACTGCTGGCATTCTGTCGCGGCCGGCTCGAAGCGGTCGAGATTCAGGTCAAGGTACTGGAAGAAGGGCAGCTCCAGCCCTGGATCGACGCATGAAGCTTGCCGACTTCGACGTCTGGATGCGCGGCGAACTCGACGATGTCGAGCGCGCGCTCGAACGCTGGGTGCCGTCCGGCGCGCCGGCCGGGCTCGGCCTCGCGATGCGCTACGGCGTGCTCGACGGCGGCAAGCGCGTGCGGCCGCTGCTCGTCCTCGCCGCCGCCCAGGCGGTGCACGGCAACCGGGACGCCGCGCTGCGCGCGGCCTGCGCCGTCGAGCTGATCCACGCCTATTCGCTCGTTCACGACGATATGCCGTGCATGGACAACGACATCCTGCGCCGCGGCAAGCCGACCGTCCACGTCCAATTTGGCGAGGCGCAGGCGATGCTCGCCGGCGACGCGATGCAGGCGCTCGCGTTCGAGGTGCTGACACCCGAGCATGGCGTGCCGCCCGCATTGCAGGCGCGGCTGTGCGCGCTGCTCGCGCGTGCGGCCGGACATGCCGGCATGGCGGGGGGGCAGGCGATCGACCTCGTCAGCATCGGCCGGCCGCTGGACGAACGCACGCTGCGCGACATGCACCACCGCAAGACCGGTGCGCTGCTGCAGGCAAGCGTGCTGATGGGTGCCGCTTGCGGCACGACGACGCCCGCCGCATGGCAGGCGTTGTCCGAGTATGGTGACGCCATCGGCCTCGCATTCCAGGTCGTCGACGACATCCTGGATGTGACGCAGGAATCGGAGACGCTTGGCAAGACGGCCGGCAAGGATGCGAACGACAACAAGCCGACCTACGTGACGGTGCTCGGTCTGGACGCGGCGCGCCGGCACGCCGACGCGCTGCGCGATACCGCGCTCGCCGCACTCGCCCGCAGCGGCCTGGCGCAGGCGGCCTGGCTGAGCCTGCTCGCCGACAAGATCGTCGAACGCGACAGCTGAACATGACGACTTCAGGATGCCCGAAGCGTTGCCACGCGGCGTGCATGCCGGTGCCGACCGCGGGCGACGACGACCGATGATGAAATACGCCCTGCTCCAGACCATCAACAGCCCGGCCGACGTGCGCCGGCTGTCGCGCGGCGAACTCGAGCGGCTTGCCGCCGAGTTGCGCGACTTCCTGCTCTACAGCGTGTCGCAGACCGGCGGTCACCTGTCGTCCAACCTCGGCACCGTCGAGCTGACGGTCGCGCTGCATGCGGTATTCGATACGCCGCACGACCGCCTGGTGTGGGACGTCGGCCATCAGACCTACCCGCACAAGATCCTCACCGGCCGGCGCGAGCTGATGGCGGGGCTGCGCCAGCTGGGCGGCATCAGCGGCTTCCCGCGCCGCGACGAAAGCGAATACGACACCTTCGGCACCGCGCATTCGTCGACCTCGATCGCCGCCGCACTGGGCATGGCCGTCGCCTCGCGCCTGAAGGGCGAGCACCGCCGCGCGGTCGCGATCATCGGCGACGGCGCGATGAGCGCCGGCATGGCGTTCGAGGCGCTCAACAATGCCGGTGTATCGCAGGCCGACATGCTCGTGATCCTCAACGACAACGACATGTCGATTTCGCCGCCGGTCGGTGCGTTGAACGGCCACCTCGCGCGGCTGATGTCGGGCCGCTTCTACGCCGCGGCGCGCGACACCGCGAAGACGGTGCTGCGCAATGCGCCGCCGCTGTTCGAACTCGTGCGCCGCTTCGAGGAGCACGCCAAGGGCATGGTCGTGCCGGGGACGATCTTCGAGGAGTTCGGCTTCAACTACGTCGGCCCGATCGACGGCCACGATCTCGACTCGCTGATCCCGACCCTCGAGAACCTGCGCGAGCTCAAGGGCCCGCAGTTCCTGCACGTCGTGACGAAGAAGGGCTACGGCTACAAGCTCGCCGAGGCCGAACCGGTGCGCTATCACTTCGCATCCGGCAAGTTCGATCCGGCGGTCGGTTTTGCGAAGGCGGCGCCCGGCAAGCCGACCTTCTCGCAGGTCTTCGGCAACTGGCTGTGCGACATGGCGGCGACCGACGAGCGGCTCGTCGGCATCACGCCGGCGATGCGCGAAGGGTCGGGCATGGTCGAGTTCGAGCGCCGCTTTCCGACGCGCTATCACGACGTTGGCATCGCCGAGCAGCATGCGGTGACGTTTGCCGCGGGCCTGGCCTGCGAGGGGCTCAAGCCGGTCGTCGCGATCTATTCGACCTTCCTGCAGCGTG